>Ga0209229_10000861_pt1 | contig 12644 bp, 23 predicted proteins | sample SanBayMetagenome_FD_187466 | JGI IMG/M metagenome (GOLD analysis project Ga0209229, IMG submission 187466) | Freshwater and sediment microbial communities from dead zone in Sandusky Bay, Ohio, USA (SPAdes) (version 2) | ecosystem: Environmental > Aquatic > Freshwater > Lentic > Sediment... | reverse complement strand
GCAAAGGACAAAAGATTTAAACTGGCGGATGATTTCTTTATAACCCAGTCGGCGGAAGATGTAATCGAAGCGGCTGATGCTGCATGGATTCCAAAAACCATTCTGAGCTATCAAAAAAAAATTAACCGAGAGACGCAATATTGGTATATTAATACCGAAGGCGGGAGTGGAAACCAGGTGGCGAAGGATCAACTCAATCCCATCGAAGGGAATACGGTTTTAACCTGCTGGTCAGAAATTCCAACGAAAGAATCTAAACCGTTAGCTACAATTCAAATGTACACCGACTTCCCGTTATCTCAAGTCAAATTTATCGTCAGAGAAAACACATTACGAGTAGGAGAAAACAATCATGGATAACAGAATTGATCGATTTTTAAGTCTTTCAACTGACAAGAAAATTTCATCCGATGGAATTTATTATAAGTTTAGCAATAAAGAGATTGAGTTTTTACCAGAAAATTCAGAGGTGATTTTCCTGTCTTACTACGATGGAAGTCTTTTTGTCACTTATTATCACAACGAAGATAACATCTTTAACAGAAAGACACACCACGTCGATTACGACGGAGACGAAGTTACAATGTCCGAGATCGTCAATTGGATCAAGGAAAAAATTAAATTAAGTACAGGAAAAAATAATGGATAGAAATGTTGAACGATTTCTGGATTTAGCTTCAATAAAAGAAGTTTATTTAGATCACTTTGAATACAAACTCCTTACTGGAAGCCAGATTCATTTTATTTGCTTCAGTACCGAAGTTGAATTAAAGCTATTCTTTGACGGGAAACTCGTCGTAAAAACTTACTTTTATGTGTCGGACGAGATTGACATTCAAGAGAAAGAATTTAACGCCGAGACGGTAACTTTGACCGAGTTATTGGATTGGATAAAAGAAGTAGCAAAATAGATCGTTAATCAAAAGGCCGATGTCAAATTACCTTGACATCGGCCTTTTGATGGATTTAGAACCCCGCATTTGCCAACCAAACTCTTGATATTTCTTCTTGGTTTTGTCCGTCTAAAGCTCTGAACCCGATAGAGTTCCTTGACCCTAAATATCTTTCAATAATTGCGCCAATCCCATTAATATCGTCTTTTTCTTGGCTTCCATTAAAGACGATTATCAAATTCTTGACTTGGAGATGCCCTCGGTATTCTGGAATCTTTTCTAAAGTCTGCTCAAGCGTGGACGGGGTTGCATTCAAAAGTGGGATTACCCCGGCATCTATCGAACTTTCCTTATATAGAGGGTTCTCAGCCCAACCTAACTGGGAGTAATCCGGCTGATCTGGAGATGTATCTGCATTGACGATACTTACACCGCACAATCGACCAATTATCTTGCCTTGATAGATGACTTGGTTAAACTCGCAATTCATGAAAGAGATCATTCGACCCCGCTTGAAGTTCTTTAACTCATGGAGGAACAAAAGCAGGATATCTCGTTCACTCCCGATTACATGATTGCAATCTAGCGACTCGTAATACCTCTCCAAGTTTGGTCGGGTCGGCAAAGCGTAGGGTTCAAACAGGTCATGAAAACTCTTTGTTACTCCCGCCGATATAGACAGTAATCGCATCAACCTTTCATCGTAAATTAAGTCGCTCAAACTGCCTCCTTATCGGTATAACGGTCGTAATTTTCAATATACTCGTCAGCGTCTTTTATGAAATTCGGGGACTCAGTAATCCGACGGAAGATATCGATCATTTCTTTGATCGTTTTCATTAAACCGTCCAATGTCCCTTGGTTGACATCTAATCCGTAAGAGCAGTATCCTTTGCTCAATAATCCCGCAGAATACTCTGGAAACTCTTTCAGGAAGTACGAGTACCACAAAAGCTCAATATTGTTGTCTGAGACACGGAGATAGAGATCCCCGTTCATATAATCTTTTACTAGACTTGTGTATTTGAGATATGTTGTCACGTCCTCGGATATAAACTGATTAGACAGTTGAAGGCCACCAAGGAGTTGACCCGCGTTTTTCTTGATGATCGGATTTAAACCAATCTTCAAAGTCCCACCATCAGACAACAGGGTGTAACTAGAATCGCGGATACATTGATCCAAGAACAGCTGAAGTTGCGGATTAATTTTCATTGTTTGCACAGATCGTTCTCAAATATTGTAACCTATATCTTCTTTGTTTAAACAGTGATATAATTGATAACAGAAAACACAATTATTAAATAAATTGTTATGAAATTAAATAAATTGGACTATCTTCAACATCAGGTAGTATCAGAAAGTCCTAGAGAGGAAAAGAATTGTTGGTTGTGCAAACATTCTGATTGGATCGATGGACTGTATTGTTCTCACGATCTTAATCAAACAATATCGGACGTTGATCCAGACGGTCTTGGGGTAGAAGGGTTGATCAATGATTATTTGATTGCAAATAGTTTAAGTAACCCTAAGTTAAGTTGCACCGGAGCCGTAGGTAACTACTGTTCTTTATGGGAAGCAGGGAAATATGACAACGATTCTGTTAATGATTTTGTTTAAAAATAAAAGTAGAGAAAACAAATGGCAAATAATAAATATTTAGATTCCGACTTGATTAGTTGGACTATGACACCTATAACCGTTGGAAGCCTTTTAACCAGAATTGGATCGGCATCAAATAATCTATCCTTAAATTCAAAGTTCAAAAGAAATGACAACACCTGGGATAATGCGACTAAAAGTAAATTAATCGAATCCACTCTGTTAAGGTTTCCTGTCCCGTGTTTTTACATTGATGCGACCAATAATGATCCGTGGTTTATAATTGACGGTTTACAGCGATTACTGGCTTTCAAAGAGTTCTTGATTGATGAAACTTTAACCCTGACCGAACTAGAGTTCTACGAAGAATATGATCGAAAGAAATCAACCGAAATCTCTAGTTATCTCAGAAGAAGAATTAGGGAAACGGAATTGCATTGCTATATGTATTTAAGAGGAACTTCTCAGTCTGTAATTCCTTGTCTGTACAAAAGAATTAATCCAAATAGGTACACATTTGATACATAAATAAGTTACAATTGTATTAAGAGAAAACAAATGTTTTGGAGTTTTTATGTTCAATATTCAACAAATGGAACTAGATCAAATGCGGTATTCTGCCGCACTAGAAGGCTATCTAAAATCAGATCGTCTAAGAACTAAATTATTTAAACATAGTCTGAACAATACATCTGAGAAAAAATTTCGGGGGGTCAACCTCTGGGAAGTTGAAGATACAGATATTGCAGATTATGAGGATGAGGAGGATCTTAGAGACTCCATTGATGGATTTCTTGAAACTGTGTATACAGACCACCCTGATGCGTGGGCTTTTCCCACGTCATTGTATATTTGGGAATCATTCAAAGAGTCGGTGCGACACGCCGACGAGATGGTTGCCTGGATATTGCTTCAGGCGGGAATAACGGATATCTCAATCCGTTATCGCTCCCTAGAAAAAAACGATAAAACCTGGAGTTTATGGCTATGCCTCCAGTCCCCTAAAGGGTGTTGGAAATTCAGACTCCAGCAAAACATTAAAGAGCTACCTCACAACTGGAGTTATCCAGAAGTAATCATAGAGGTGGTTGGCATAGCCAACTTCGTGTTGGATCAATACTGTATTGATCTTCGGGCTTTCAGAACCGATAAACACGAATCGGAAATCGATCGTATTTCCCTCATAGAAAGGGAATCGGTCAGCAAGTTGTCAAAGAAAAATAGTACCCTGTACTATAAAGTTCCCGATAACTTCCGTTCAAGATGTACTATACCGACATTCTTGAACTAAGAAAAGAGCAGTCAAATTAATTAATTTGACTGCTCTTTTTGTTGTCTTAAAACGATAAATACCGCACCAAGAAAACTTAGCGCGGTAACGGCATGGAAATAAATTGTAAACAATTGAATTTACTATACAACGGATCGGTATTTTGATCGTTTACAAAAACATCGTGTAGACAAATATTTTCGATACAGTTAGAAATTCTTTCAATGGTATCCTGTGGAGAGATGTTTCATGATCGGATGTAATTCATGAAACATCTTGATCATTAAAATATTACCTACAAAAATATGGAACCACTTATTACAGGAGTCTTGATTGTTCAACTCTTTATGGTATCGGGTGAAGAAGGAAATCCTCATAGTCCAAAAAGAGGTGATGGTCGTCGAGTTGTCGCAGAGAAAGTCATCACGGTGTTAAACTGGGCAAAGAGTATTTTTCAATAGAACTATGGAACAACCAACAAGACCCCAAAATTACGGATTAATCACAGAAGTCGATTCAGAAAAAATTCCGTTAAGCGAAGATCAAAAACAGATACTTAGAGGCGTGATGGCACAAATATCTGAAAAATTGTCTACCGAAGATATTCTTCCTTCTTTTCTTGACTTAAAAATAGCGAAAGACGATACAAGAAAAGACTTGATAGATTAAACGTAGACAATTAAATTCAAGATAGAAACCCCTATCTAAAATATTAATATTTCAGACAGGGGTTTTAAACGCCAAAAAGTTTAACGGATTGATAATAATATATCAGATTTTATAGTGAAAATATCGTCATAATGCTTGGATAATGATCAATTCCTGTTTTATATTGTTTAACGAATTGAATCCGATGCCCTGTGAAACATATAACTTTATTTGTTTTTTCCATGATAATTATGTTTTAATGTTGATTAATTCTGGTATAATAAGGTATTATTAATAATAACACTTAAAACAATACATTCTTAATACTTAGGAATTAAACAAATGAATAAAAGACAATTAATTGAACGGGTTTACGAAGAATACGGGAAGAAGATTAGCGACAAGAAAGACCAGCTTCTAACAAAGAAAGAAATAGCTGATACAGTCAACTTGACCTTCGATACCATGTCTAAACTCCTGTGCGAAGGAAATAATATTACCCTGACCGGATTCGGGACATTCCGACTAAAGCTAAATAAGCCACGGGAAGTAACGAATAACAGCACAGGGAGAGTCACTCAAGTTCCTTATACAATGCGACTGGGTTTTGGTGGTTGCAAAAAGCTGAAAGACCGGATTGATTCTACTTACAAAAAATCTGAAAGATGGGAAGTAGATCAAGCCAAAATCTTTCAGAAAGCAACCGAAGCTCTTATCCAAGAAGCCGCAGAAACAGCCGAGAAGGAACCCGTTCTCGCCTAATGACCATCGACCATCTGATTTACTCCCAGATGGTCTTTTTTTGCGCCTTCAGAGGTCAAAGCATCTGATATTACCTGAGTCAGAAAAAAGATGACACACAGGGCAAGCATTAGGCTTAGACCGCCGAAAAACTCCGTTGTTACTCTATTCATTTGGATTAAAGAAATTCAAAGTTTATATTGTTTACCCCGTCCGGATCGCTCAACCCTGTCAAGCCTTCGGTTAAAGCGTTACCCATCACAATCAGGTACTCCGACTGTGGTTGTACTGAATATTTACGTTCAAGTTTACGGGCGGACGGGGATCTCAATCCCGACGGACTTGAATAGGCAAATATTTCTTTTAATGAATGGATGATGACTTCGTTCAACCAAGCCTCGTATTGGAGTTGGGTGTTAGCATCAGTTAGTGATACTATAGCAGTGTTATTGGGATTCAGATCATTGAAAAGATATAAAGCTGGGAATGACATCCGATCCTGGGTGGCAAAGTGTCGGGCAATTTTCCTAGAGAGATCCCATCGGGGGGCGACCATCTTCCATCCCCAGTAATTCGCCAAAGCAATCATAATATCTTGAATTAAAAATGCGGGTGCGGGAATTTCCAGTCCCGTCCACGGCAATACAACTAACTCCGATGGATCGAACACCATCTGAGTCTTTGACGCTAAATCTTGATAAAAGACTTGCTGGGCATGGATTGAGGTCGTACCGGGATACAGCCGTTTAAACACTGGACGATCCTGTTGGTATGACTGATGCCAGAAACAGGTTCCGAAGTGATACCAGTCCCATAGGATGTCATTCAGAAGGTTTCCTAACCCGTACTGATGGTTTTCTGGATCTATCTTTCTAATAAAATCCCCCGCTTTCTTGGATTGACAAGATTCTGGATAAAACCGCCAACGACTTGAGCCGAATATTTTGGCTGTCATCTTCAAATGTTCAACTGCAAATTTATGGAACCGATTATCAAACATCAATTACCTTTCTTAAAATGGGCCGGATCTAAACGCTTTCTGGATCTATCTCCATATCTTCCAACTTACCAAAGATACCATGAACCGTTCTTAGGATCTGGGGCTATCTTCTTTCGACACATCGCTCCGAACCCTGCTTTTCTAAGTGACAGAAATCCTGTGTTAGTCACCACTTTCATTGCAGTTCGAGATCAGCCCGATCAATTGCTGGAATTACTGAAAGAATACAAAGAGAAGCATTCAACTGAATTTTATTACTCCATGCGATCTCAACACAATTTAACTGATCCAGTTGAAGTCGCGGCACGAATGATTTACTTGAACCGAACTTGCTTTAACGGGCTGTACAGAGAGAACTCCAAGGGGGAATTTAACGTCCCCGCAGGTAAGTATAAGAATCCGTCAATCCATAACCCTGAGTTAATCCTGACTTGCTCTGCTGCGCTACAGAACGCGACAATTAAATGTCGATCATACGAAGAAGCGATCGCAGATGCTGTGGCAGGGGATTTGGTTTACGCTGACCCGCCCTACTACGGGACATTCACCCAGTATTGCAAATTTGACTTTGGAGAAGAAGATCAGATCCGATTGAAAGATATCATCCTGTCCAAAACTAAAGAAGGCGTAGCTTTCATCGTTAGTAATTCTGACTTTGAGTTCACCAGGGAGCTATACAAAGAGCCTGGGTTCGTAATTAATACGATTCAGGCTCCGAGGAAGATAAGTTGCAAGGCAGTAGGACGATTACCCACGAATGAAATATTAGTACAATCGAGAGGATAAAATCAAGTCAATATAACAAAACACCCAGGAGGTTTATTCGTCCTGGGTGTTTTGTTTTATGAGTTCAATAGGCTAGTCAGACAGCATACTAAAGACGTGCTGTTTGTAACAACGGGTCAATTCGTCGCAACCCTCTTGTCCATTTTCTTTCTTGAAGTTTTCCACAAACTTCGCCATTTCTTCTGGCGTGTAGGCTTTTTGATCAAAGAGTCGAATAGCCGCTCGGATATTGATGCGGATTCTGGGATCTTCAATTTGAATATCAAACATTTTTCTTGCCCGAATGTTTACTCGGTCTGTATTATATCACAAAGTCGCCGTTGAATGACAAATTGGAGTCTAGGACTATTTCTTGATCACGGTGATATCACCAATAAATAACATTACATCACCTTCCTTGAGTTCACTCTTTAATTTATGAATGGCATTGAAATCAAGATTGTTTAGATATTTATTGAGTTTCTTGGCTACGCTCATAACACGACTTTCTTTTGGTGATTTATTGGCCATCAAATTACCTTTGAACCACTTACCGGAGTCACCTTCAGAGAAAGCGGGCGTATAATAATGTTCTGACGACTCTTGTTTTATTCTCTGAACCCTACACTCTTTTTCGCTGCTGTATGGCGAAGAAAATATAAACAATAACAGTTGGAAACCTTTATCGGTATTGATACTGACGTTATAATCGCCATTGAACATTACTGAAGTTATTCTCCCCGCAATTTTCTCTATCTCGTCCATTTGTTTTTCTCTTGATATTTGTTTATACCGCAACATAGCCATGACTTTTATGAAATGACAAGAAGTTTTTAAATTTGGTATTTATTTCTTCTTGTGACATTTTTTCATCGTAACTGAATGATGCTGAGATCCAGTATGATTCCGGATTCAGTTCGAGTCGATTATCTCTGATGACGTGGTGCAAAGAATTTAACTTTAAGACGACGATTGTTCCAGGTACTTGCGGAATCATATCATTCTTCGAGTGGTCGGTATTCTTTGCTATCAAGCCGTCATTGCGTACTACCAAGAAAGCCCCATAATTTCCATATCCAGGGCTATCTCTGTGCGTTCTGGCGTGATTACATCCAACGTAATGTAGATTCTCAAACCCCGTCCATTTATTCTTTTGGATATTGTATTTGTACATCGGATATGTACATGGGTCAAAGTTTTTATCAAATCCGCATGAAGCTATAAAATCTTCGCTAAATCCAGTCCAGGTGTTTATCATTATTGTTACTCCTGGTGAAAATCACTCGGCTCTAAACCATTTAAGCAAACGCTTACTTCAAAGATGGCTTGCAATAAGCACATTTTCTGAGAGTCTTTGCATTTATCGCCCTTATACGGAAGTTGATCTGTTAAGGATTTCATTTCATCCAACAGTTTTTCCATCTGATTTTTATATTCTTCTATTTCAGAAATTGTCATTTTAATGTCCTTTTGAATGTTTATGTTGTTTGATTGAACCCTCTCTAAGTAAATTCAGGGAGGGTTTTAGATTCTAATAACTATATTTGCCGATCTCTTTCCCGTCAACAAAAACCGTGACTAAGTATCTACGTTCCATTTCTAGCGTGACACTTTTCAACGTCACGACGGATTCATCGGTCAACTCCACACCCGCAGTTCTACAGGTCTTTGTGATCCGGTCGATCTGCGACCAGTTACAGGTATAGCCCTGTAATCTGACAGCCCATGCGGGACGAGTATCTAGTTCTCCTTCAACTTCGCCTTTATCGTCGGTGTAATCCTCGAAATCAATGGGGTCATGGCATCCGCCTACGGCGTAAAGCCCGTCTTCTCCATACTTTAATTCAGGAAGATTTTTCGTTTGTTCAAAGGTACATCGACGCAACTCATATCCTTGAATTTGATGATGGTGCGTCCAGCCAACAACTTGTTCATCTTTAGCGACTAAGTGGATGTGTCTCATACCCATTTTGTTTGATCCTGTTGTTTGTCTTTCAAATGATAGCTAATTAAATCAATTCTTCGTATATCCCTTTGGCTATTGAATAAACTTGGTTAGATTCATCATCTACAAGATCAAGATTATTGTCCAAAGTAAAGATACCTTCTTTCAATTCAATTAGATCAAGTGGTTTCAAGGATTTAAAGACAAATCCTTCTCTATCGGCAGTCTTATAGTCCCCTGTAGAAGCTAATTTATTTCCCATAAAAGAGAGAATTTTCTTGCCTGCAAAGACTTTTGAAAAAACTTGTGTCACATTTTTCATTTCGATTCCTTTGTTGTTTGCGATTTTAGTTTACTTAATATCCGAACCGATCACCCAGGGCTTCTTCGAGTTGATTCCCGAAATCTCTTTGTTTGTAAACGTACTCGTTCCCGTAAGTCGAGTAAGTGACTTTGGCAATGATATCATCATTCTCGTCAACTGCGATCAGTGTTCGGGCTTGACAAGGGAGTTCCCCTGTATTCTTGCTGTAAATTCCTTTTAAGCCGTTGCGGTTCGTGTATTGGTGGTAGTTGAATCCGCGTAAATCAATCTTTTGTTTATCCATGATATTTCTCCTGTTTTGTTGTTTTAGTTTACTTACTGTCCGAACCGATCACCAAGGATTTCATTAGTCTTGGATCAATCGTTTCTAAGTTGCAGCAGACACCATTTCCGGCGAAATGCTGATAGCCTATGACCCTATCAAATGTATCCTCAAACTCAAGAATTTTTAAACATTCGATAGCCCATTCTTTCCTCTCCACGCTGTACTGTGGAGATAAATCAACGCGATAGAAGATTTTATCGCCTCCATGATATCGACCTTGGCTTATCTCGTAGGTTTTATGGAAATCCTGGGTTACTTCTTCGACTGCCCCTATCGTTACAGGTGATCCAATATCCATGTCCCAGTAAACAAAGATTTTGAGTTCTCCTGTTGTCACGCTAAATTTTGTACTGGGGAAGGCTTTTCTTAATGCTGATTTTATTTTGAGTGATGGTGAGTTTGATTTCATGTCCCGTTCTTGTTTTCTCCAGTCCCAATCTTACATCAGGTTCGGGCAGAATGCAAGAAGGGTTAAATCTATAAAACCATATTGCCGACATCGGCAATATGGTGATCCGATCTCATGGACAGAAAGAATAATCAGGATGGTTTAGAGAGATGGACTAATAAATCCTGATACCTTCCATCTTTCCTTAAAATTAGCCCAGATACCAGATAGATATATCGCAATAGCGTAATATTAATTCAGCATCATCCTTGTCAGTCCCAATAATATAACGAATGAATTGGGCTTCACTCTCTCGATCTTCGTTGACAAAGATCAACCAAAGGCAATCACTAATCCATGCTTCTGAAGCAACATCGTGGGAGTGGGAGCTTCTTTCGCCGGAGATATAAACAAGACTGTCTATATTAATATTTTCTTCTCCAAGTAGCTCAAATTGCCTTCTGGTAAGTTTTTCTCGAATATTAGACATTATTTTCCCTCTGTTTAGTTTTCTCAAGTTTGTTTTACTATGATACTACTGCAATGATAACCAATGGTCATAACTGTTGTCGATAGGTAAATATTTAGTAGGATTGTTAAAATCTTCCATAAATTCATCAGGAGTGATGCCTCTTTTTATAGATCCTTCAATTACACCTTTCACGCAATCTTCGGGAGTTTCACCAGAGAACCCGTAGCAACCCCATTTCAACTCAAACTCGACAACAAAATCATCAAATTTTCCTTGAAATTCTGCCTCAAATTCACTTTTTCTAGTGGTATTCCGAATAACTAAAGCAGGATAAAATTTTCCGCAGTTTATTTTTTTTGTCACATCTTCTGCGATACCCTCAAGAGTTTTGAGTCCCGATTCTTTCTCTTTGATGATTTTCAGGCAGTATGAGTAGAACTCAAACGCCTCTTGTGCGGTACTAAAATACACTTTCGGTTTTGTCATCGACAATATTATAGGCAATTCTGGCAAATACCACCGTTCACCAATATAGGAATCGGCGAATCCTGGGATAACAATATTTTCAATCGCATGGAATACTTTCATGTTTTTATTTTTCCTCTGTTTTGTTTTCTCCAGTTCTAATCTTACAACAGGTTCGGACAGAATACAAGAAGGGTTAAATCCCGTGAACCATTAATTTTTATAATGCCATCTTTAATTCATCTTTGATATATCTTCGTAGAATGGCAATTCTAGCTGAGATGTGTCATTCCTCAACCTTTGTTCGGCCTGTTGACAGTATTCTGCCGACAAATCAATCCCGATAAAACTTCTCCCCAACCTTTTTACCGCTACTGCTGTAGTACCACTGCCCATGAAAGGATCAAGAATTATTTGGGCATTCGTTGACTCAATACATCGTTTTGCCAATGCTACAGGGAAGGGTGCGGGGTGGGGATTATTCATTTCTTGCGTAAACTCCCAAATATCACCATGAGCATTAGCTTTAGGTGTCAACTTAAACTTTGGTTTGGTGATCAGATAAATAACTTCGTATATAGGCAAGAAGTAACCAGGGTTAAAATTAATTCCTCCTTTTCGTTCCCAGATGATAATTTGTCGCACAGGGAAACCAGAAACTATATCTTGCCTGTCTTGAAGTAAGCCACCTTGAACTCGCCATTTATGGTTGTAAAATATTGCCCCATCATCTTTTAATAAACGCATCATTTGGGATAGACATTCTCTTTGCCATTCCACATACTTTTCGTGGGGCATATTGTCATCGCAGTCTGAATAGCCATGCACAAGTTGAGCGTTTTTCCACTTGCCACCTCTACCATCTTTCATCCCGTTTCCCGTAGAATTTTTCAGGTTGTAGGGCGGGGAAGTTACGACTAAATCCAGACAATTATCTGGCATTCGACTCATTATGGATATACAATCTCCTCAAATAAACTTATCCAAGAATTGATCTGGCATGACTATTTTGTCGCAAATAAAACAAAATCCCGACTCGCTGGAGTTTAAGACGAATCGGGCAACTCAAAAAATATAATCAGAAAATATCAAAACAGGTTGATCATAACACGAACCAAGACGGCATTTAGTTTTTTCTTGAAACCCTGAACGGTAGAATCAGTGTTTGAGATTGACCCAAATAACAGCATCCAACTCCTAAAATTCCCTCTCAGTAACGCTTTGAGATAGACCCAAATAACTCAGACCGTCTATCTTGTGTTTCCGACCATATTGTTGATGTTAACAATATGGTGATCCGCTCTCAGGTAGGACTTTCTTTGCGATTAACCACATTGAGGTTGGGTTCAATCTGGTAGAACGCTCTCTGATAGGACTTTTTGCGGTTAATCGCAAAAACTTCACGCTTCACCGCAAACACACTCAATCGGTGCTAAAATGTAACCATTGAAATAGAATGGATAAAAAAAATGAAGGCAGACCAGCCCAGTAGAGAAAAACGGATGACCATATATCTGTCCAAGGAACTAGCGGATAAACTTGAACAACTGTCTTATGGCTTAGGTATTTCCAAGGTAGAGGCGTTACGTCGCGCTATCGCAACCGAGGCTTACTTGCGGAAAGAAATAGACAATGGCGGGACGCTGTTGATCAAGAATGGCTCTAATATCAAGGAAATTGTTCTATTGCGATAGACACCTATCTCTGGCGATGTGCTATGGTTATATGAACGCGAATTGAGATTTGGACAAAAAAAAGCCTGGCTCGTTTGAAGCAAGCGCAGGAAGTTCATTAACATTAAAATA
>Ga0209229_10000860_pt1 | contig 12645 bp, 15 predicted proteins | sample SanBayMetagenome_FD_187466 | JGI IMG/M metagenome (GOLD analysis project Ga0209229, IMG submission 187466) | Freshwater and sediment microbial communities from dead zone in Sandusky Bay, Ohio, USA (SPAdes) (version 2) | ecosystem: Environmental > Aquatic > Freshwater > Lentic > Sediment... | reverse complement strand
TGCTCTAGGAAATGGCTGGCGTGGACTTCCTCCACGGTGCCGTCTTCCCAAGGCCAAGGGTCAACCCCGATATTCAGGACGACATCGACCCCCTCCATCGGGTACTGATCAACGCCGAGGAAGCCTTCCTTCTTCCTGCCGCCACAACCGAGATCAAGTTTCATTGGTCACCATGTGTAGTCAGGGATGCCGCCGCGCTTGCCTTCCAGATCGTAGTGCCCGACCTTGACCGAGCAGTCGATGGCGCAGCGGTAGCCATACTGGCGGGCGTTCTGCCAGAAATAGAGGTCTTGGGTCATCACGCCGTTCTCTTGCTGGGTGACAAACCAAGGCTTGCGTAAACGCTCATCCTTGAACATGTCTAAACGCCAGACGTTGAAGCCCATCCCGGTGCCGCAGCATTCAACCAGCCCGCCATTGGGATCAGGGCGCTGGGGGCGGAAGTTAAGCACCGGGTCTTTTGGATCACCCCAAATCTGAGCCGCACCGCCGGGGCCTTGCGTGAAGTACAGCCCGCCGATACAGGCGTACTCGGGATGGTTCTCCATCTGCGAGAGGAGTTTGACGATCCCATCAGGCGGCGGGATGTTGTCATGCTCCAGTGTGATGATGTACTTCCACTTGCTCAGGTCAGGATGAGCGAGGATGCTTTCAATGGCAGAGCTAAACGCCTTGCCGACTTCCATGCCCACAGCCCAGAGGCGTGTAAATTTTGCGTTCGGCGGCGCGTACAGGTTCATCCAGCTTGCCACCGCCTTGGTGGGAATCTGCCCGAAGCACGGGACGATCTGGATGCACGACATGTCCTTGTAGGACTTATCTGCCGTGAGACGGGAAATGGTCTTGTCCAGATCGGCGTTATGTGCGCCGCCGTCGTAGGAGGAGATGATCTGCGGCTGCATTAAGGCATTCCGACAATCACGGTAGCCACATAAGAGGCTCCGCCTGTTACGTCAGACTCACGGACACAAAGCGCAATACCCGGCACAGGCTCGGATAAGACAATGTGAACCTCACCATCAACAGTAATTCTTTGGCACGAAGCGAAGTCATTGATGTTCATGCTTACACCGTGCTATTGATGAACATGATGGCAGGAGCGCGGAGAGCCAGAGAGTCAGACCCGCGAATCTGGCTGAACGCAATGCTGTTGGGGAGGCCAGAGGTTGTTACCGAATAAACACCTTGACCAATTGTGTATTGCTGCGTGGTGTTATGGGACGCTCCAAAGAAGCCAACAAAGTTGCTGTTGACTTGAGACACAAGCATTTGCGACAAAGAAGCGTTATTGCCGCCAGTTGACGTTCTAGAGAGCTGTGCGATGTAAATTTCTTGCTCTTGGACAGTCAAGCTCCACGGAAACGTCAACAAGCGCATACCGGAATGCAAAGACCAATGCGTGCCGGTTGTGCCCTGATATGTAAAGTTTGTCGAAAACGAGGTGCTGCTGGCTAGCGACAGCGTGCTGACGTTCTGGGTGTAGAAGCCCACCCAGTAGCTCAACGTCAACGTGCCGTTGGAGTTGGAGGCATTTGTGTACGCAACAGGAACGCCCACTCGGTCTTGGAAGTAGTACGGGCAATGTTCCGGCTCGATATACAGCGTGCCTTGCCCCTGCTGGCCTGCAACCATCTCCAAGTCCGCATACGGAGGCCAACCGTCATAGGTGTTGTTGGCGATGATCGAAGCCGTCAGGGTGCTGCCGTTCAGACCAAACGACACGCCGTTTGCATTGCTGAAGACTACCGTGTTGTTTGTGACGGTTGAAGCCCCAGCAGCAACGGCCACCCCGCCGCCTCCACCACCCGCCGCACCTTGAATAACGATGGTGTTGGAGTTGCCGCTCAGGGTGATGTTGTTGCCGCCAGAGAAGTAGATGGGCGCTTCCGTGGTCAGCGAAGTGCTGGTGGTGCCTGCGGTGTTGCCCACAAGGTTCCAGCCGTAGAAATGATCATCAGGGTTGTTGAGCGACAGCGCCACGCCATTGGTGTTTACGCTCAACGTGCCGCTGATATTGGTCAGCGCCAGTGTGGTGCCCGTGCCCGCTCGACCAGAGGTCAAGTCGTTTACATAAGTTGTGATGTATTGCGGGACCGCCATCGACAGGCCGTTAGTCCCAAGAGCGGCGGTTATGGCTGTGCCTGCCGTTGTGGTGGATGTGAACCCGGTTCCTGCGCGGCCCGAAGTCAAGTCGTTGACGTAAGTGGTGATGTATGCCGGAACGGCCATAGAAAGGCCGTTTGTACCGAGGGCGGCTGTGACTGCCGTACCCGCAGTCGTCGTGGAAGTAAAACCTGTACCTGCTCGACCAGAGGTTAGGTCATTTTGAAACGTGGTGATGAAGTTGGGTACGGCCATACTGACGCCGTTTGTCCCAACTGCCGCAGTGATGTTGACCCCTGCTGTGGACGTACTTGTGAAGCCAGTACCTGCGATGGCTCCAGAGGCTTGGGTTTGCACGGTCTGAGCAACTGTATTTGCCCCGCTGACCACAATAGTGGCCGCGCCCGCCGCAGTGACACCACTTAGGGTGACGTTATTGCCGCCCTGAAAGACGATGTTGGTGCCGGTGAATGTGGAAACGCCCGCCGTATTGCCAGACAGGGTCTGGCCTTGAACGTGAGCAGAGTTCCAATCGCTGGGCCGAACGACCGAGGTCGCCGTTCCATCTGCAACCGTCTGCGTGTAGGCGTGGTACAGCGCCGTCATGTCACGCGCTCAGGGCGGTGTAGGTGAGGCTGGAGCAGGACACCGTGTCGCCGCTGTTGACCGTCAGGCCGTTGGTCATGTTGATGTCCGACCCGCTGGCCGCCACCGCGCAGTGGACGACGATTGTGCCGGCGCCGGTTTGCAGCGTGGCAAACGCCACGGGGCTGGCGTTGCCGGTGGCGGCGGTGTCCGAGGTAATGGCGTTAGCCGTAGCCGTGCCGCTCGAGGCAGCGCCAAACGCCGTGGCGCTCATGGACAGCGTGGCAACCGCCGTACCAGGCGAGGCCACGCTAGATGGGCTGATTCGGAACACCAACTTGGCGGTGCCGCCAAGTAGCGCGGTGACGGCGTCAGTCGCCGCGTTCCTGGCCGCTGTGCTGTGGGTCACCGCCATCGGTCAACTCCTTCAATTGATCTTCGGCAATCTTGCCGACAAACTCGTATTCTTCGACTTTACCCGTATCGCCACGGGTAACTTGCACGGTGAACCGCAGTTCACCTGGCTGCCCGTTGAGGCTGATCATGCGAGAAACTTCAACTTGTACAGGGACGACAGGTACTGCCCAATGATCTCGTCGATGATGTTTTGCAGCGGGGTGTCGGTCTTCTCGCAGACCTTGTACCGCATGGCTTCGACATCTTTCAGCGAGTCTTCCAGAAACTCGACGATATTGCCTGTTTTCTTGGCGCTCATCAAGGTGATCGGCCCGATCAGCCCATGCCGGCCTTGGTAGGCTTCGGCAAACTTGTCCGTCAGGTCAACAATTCCGTCGTAGAACTCGTTCAGCGCCGAGTGCTTGGCAAACGACCGGGTGTTCAGATGCACGCTGTGGGCCACATCACGAGCCAAGAACAGATGCCCTACGAAATCGGCGGCGTTAGCGTGCATGATTTGCAAAAACTCCGTGGTACTTGTTTCGAGCTTCTGTTGCCACTAAATCTGCCAGCTCAAAATCGTCAAAATAGCCTAACGAATGCCGAATTTTATCCGCTGTGACAAGCACTGCCCAGCGTTTGGCAGACGCATGCCAGTAGACATTTTTTGCGCCTGAAGTGTTATCGCAACGAAAACCTACGTTTTGCTGGTTCTTGCAGTTTGCAAGGCGTAAGTTTTCTATCTTGTTGTTCAACTTGTTGGTGTCTATGTGGTCTATTTCGCTGGGCCAAACGCCATAGTGCAAAAACCAAATTACGCTGTGGACGGCATAAGTTTTACGTTTGTACCTCACGCGCAAATGACCTGAACCGCAAACTGTACCTGCGCTATCGCCAACAGTCATCCTGCGTGCAGGTTTTACGCGCCAGTGCAGCACACCGTCGCGGTACTCAAACAAGCTGTGCGCCTCGTCGTAGGTCATACCGGCGCCCCCATCGGTTCCGCCATTTCAGGCATTTCAGGCATTTCCCGCACTTCCATCGGTTGCACCAGATCGCCAGCCGTCAGCACGTCGCGCAGGGTTTGCATGACGACTTCCTGCACCTGTTCGGGCTGCATACCGGCTGCAACGGCCTGTAAACGACGGGTTTCGGCCTCGTATGCCTTGATGTCGGCGTCCGTCTGGGCCTTGAACTCGTTGATCTCCAGCGTGCGCGCTTCCATCGTCTGGTTGATGTTCTGGAGCATCTTGTGCATCTGCTCCATCTCCGCGCCCATCGCCTGGATCTGCTGGTTGGCCGCTTGCAGCGCCGGGTCTTCGTCGGCGTCGCCCAGAATCTTCGGGTCGATGGTCTTGGCGAACCGCTTGGCCATCTCCTGCGCACCTGGCCAATCCATGTTCTTAACGAACAGATCGCCGGCGATGCCCCACAGTTGCGGGTTGCCTTGCAGCAGTTGAGCCATCGCCTCCAGCGCCTCTTGGCGCTTGGTGGCGTAGCCAGGGCCAGTAACAACCACCACGTCGTACTTGCCGACGCTGGGGTTGTAAATCTTGTCGATGACGATGCCCTGCTCGTTGACGATCTTCTTGACCGGCTCTTGCTGCATGGGGTTCATCTTCACCATGCTGGACTCGCCGTCCTCGCCGATGATGCGCGCGATGCGCTGGGTGTCGTAAATCTTGGGGATCAGATCCACCAACTGGCGAGTAACATGACGAACAGCGCGGGCCAGATTATCCACATAGTGATACGTCCCAGTGTCGCCTTCCTTTTGCCGGGCAAGGATCGCCTTGCCTGACCGCTCATTGCCCTCCAGGCCCAGCGAGGCGTTGTACTGGCCCGTAGTGCCCTTGATGTCCTCGGCAGCGCCCATCTTGGCCTGAATCAGCCCGGTCTGGGCCATCGGCGGCATGGCGCGCTGCGGCAGGGGCAGCGTAGCGCCCGAGCCATCGGTCACATCCGGATTGACCTCAAGATACGGCCAGTTCTGCGTGTTGGCCGTCTTCCACTGCGTTTCGTAACCTTCAAACTGGCCGCCGTAGCCGATGAACGGCGCTTTGGGCGCCAGCGCCAGCATCTCGGCCTCTTGGCTGGTCCAGTAGTTGTACATCCGCTGGGCGTCTTTGGCGTTGCGCACCAGGCCCGAGACGTACAGCCGGCCATCAACCTCGTATTCGTTGCCGACCACCCGCACGACGGGGATGTATTTGCCGGCCCACTCAGCCTCTTCCAGCACCTCGTAGCCGTTGATCTTGCACCACTTGATGCGCTTGCGGTCGGCCTGGCGGCTGCGTAGCGGCTTGCCAAACATGGCCCGAAGCTGCTTGTCCTCGGGCGTGCCTTGGAACGCCGTCTGGTTGCTCGGGTACAGGTTCAGCGTGGCGCGGTCGTATTCGACATGGAAATACTCCGCGATCCGCACCGTGTCCTCGTTGAGCCACTGGCTCAGGGACTGATCCCCAATGCCCAGGCTCATCAGCGTGTTGGCCGGCGAGGCGTTCGGGTACAGCCGGTGGTACTCCTCCCGCGTGATGTCCTCGGTGATGAAGCACCACTTGGCGTCCGCGCCGCATGGGTCTTGGATCATCGGGTCCATGTAGACCGAAAACGAGTTGCGCACCCGCCCGATCTTGATGTCCTGATCGAAAGTGTTGTCGTCGCAATACTCGGTCAGGACGCGGATGTATCCTTCTCCGAACGCGACTTGGTTTTCGCAGGCGGTGTCGTAAGCAACGTCGGCGTCGGAGATGTATTCGATGTGCCGGACGACTCCATCAAAGATTTCTGCGACTTCAACGTCTGCTTTGTCGTCGGCAGGAATAACCTTGCCACTTGGGCGGTTCTGGCGCTGGTCATTGGTCACCTGCCTGACGTGCTGCGGCAGCTTGTTGATCGTCAAGCAAGGCCGAGCGTTGATCGTCTGTCCTTGGACCGCGCCGCGGGTAGCCAGCACGTCCGCTGGCCATTGCCAGTGGTTGTCAGGGCTTCCGGCGAAGAATTTGAGGTCGTCTATCTGGTCTTCCCGGCTTTCAGAGTACGCCGAAATGGCCATATTCAACCGCTGCCGGGCGGTGGACAGCATGTCCGATTCGGACTTGTTTTTGCCCCCGCCGCCGTTGGCGACTGCGCCCGCAGCCGTGATGCCGGTGTAATCGCTCACTTTTTGCCCTTTTTAGCGGTTTTAGCCGACTCTTTGAACGCTTTGGCGGTCGGAGCGCCGGGTGCGCCGGGCTTGCGCATCTTTTCGCCGCTACCGGCGGCAATACGCTCACGCTTGGCGTGGATATTTGCGTACAAACCAGGTTTTGTAGCCATCAGGCGCTCATCCAACCGGCAGAAACCACTTGTTTGTCGCGGATTGTAAGCGTTCGGGGCCGCTCCACGCGCTCGCGGTGGGCCACAGGGAACGCAAAAGTGACCGCCAGCGCGTCTGCGGCGTCTGGAGAGGCCAATCCGCGGGCTTTCATGTCCTTTTTCGACTCCAAGAAGATGGTGCCGCTGCTGTCAGGCTTCGTTTTAGGGCCTGTGAGGTCGGATTTGAGCGCCCGGTCGTCGGGAACGGACGCGGTGCGCAGCCAATCGCGCATCGCGCCCCACATCTCGGCCCGTTTGTTGCCCCACATGACCTGGTTCTTGGCCTTCCAGCCAAAATTCACGCCGCGCACCTTATACCGCTGTTCGTTGAGCCGGTCAAGGATGCCGTACCCCAGCCCGCCCTCGTCCATGACGACCAGCGTCGGTTTGTACTCCTCTATCGCCTCGATGACGTGCCCCACCACCGTCATAGTGTCGTCGCCGTGGTAGCGCCTGATGGCCACCAGGTCGCGCCCCTGCCGCACCGCGATGACGGTCGAGTCCGCGCCGCCCCGCGCCGGATCGATGCCGACGACGATGGGCGCCTGCGGGTCTTTGTGCTTGGGCCGTCTGGCCGCCTCGTCCACCAGCCGCGGTGAGATGAACTGGTCGTCGCCAGACGCCGGGAACTCGCCGTAGACCTCGATCCGCGCCTGCGGGCTGTCCTCGCCGTACTCCGCGATGATCTGCTCGTACACCTGTTTGTCGGTGTCCTCCACATCGCGGGCGTCGATGTTCGCCGTCTTCCAGAAGTCCCGCTTGGCGTTGAAGCACTCGTAAAAGTACCCCTGATTGCGCCGCGGGTTGCTGAACGCCATCCAGAACCGATGCGGCGTGTTCTCCGTGAAGAAGCCCTGCGCCACGTCCCAGATCGCGTCCGGTATACCTGACGCCTCATCGAAGATCAGCATCACGCCGTCAGCGTTGTGCAAGCCCGCGTAGCTGTCCGGGTTCTCCTCCGACCACAGCCGCCCCTCGACCGACCAGTACCGCGTGCCTTTGCGCAGGTCGCGCTCCACGATCTCAGCCAGCCATTTGGCCGGGCTGACCCGCGTCGCGCTGATCTCAAACCAGTGGCTGTTGATCAGCATGGCCAACCACTTCGTGATCTCGGCCCAGGTGATGCTGCGTAGCTGCGCTTCGCTGTTCGCGCTGACGATTACGCTCGCCCCGATGCGCGTGGTGACCATCCACAGCACCAGCCAAGACACCAGCGCCGACTTCCCGATCCCGCGCCCTGACGCCACCGCCGAGCGAAACACATCAAAGTCCACCTTCCCGCCGTTAGCCCTGACGTGGTCCTTCAGCGTGCGCAGCACGCGCCGCTGCCAGGCCCGCGGCCCGCGGTAATTGGCCAGCGGCGTGCCGGCTTCGCCCCACGGGAACGCCAGTAGCACAAACGCCTCCGGGTCGTCCTTGATCTGCGGCGACCACAGCCGCGCCATCAAGGTCTGCTCTTCTTCAGCGGTGTACCGTGGCTGCTGCATCCGTCAGTTCCATCACGTTAGGGTGTTGCCGCGTGACCTTGGCCTGCGGCACTTCTTCGACCATCTGGCTTATACGGGCGTTGGCCTGCTCCAGCGCCAAGGTGATGCTGATCGCCTGCGCGGTGTCTACCTGAATCTGCTGCTTGGCCACCCAATCGTGGCGATGCTTCAACACCTCAAGCGCGGCCTTCACGTCGCCGCCGCGCCCTGCTTCATATAGCGTGTTGGCCATTTCCGCCTCGGCGTCGGCGTACCCCTTCAGGATCGCCATGTCCGCAATCGGGTCCATCTGGCGCAGCCGATTGAGCTCAATAGGCAACAGGTTGGCTCTGGTCGCCAACGTCTCACCTTTCATCCCCAGACGCGCTGCTGCGTACAAACGCTCCAGCACAGCTTCGGTGGCCTTTATCTCGCGCGGCACCAGCGGTAGTGATTTGAACGTCATGCGCGGATGCTACCGCAATTTGTGTGACGGGTGGCGGTGGGCGTTTTGCAAAAATTTCTGCAAATAAAAAATTGTTTGTGGCCCCTTCGTTTTTGATCACTCAGCCCGCCGGCCCTCCCCTCCCCCCCGTCAGCCACCAGGGCGGGCAGCCGGGTGGCCGCGGGCACCGCCCCCAGCATCCGGGCGGCAGCCAGGCGCCGGGTAGTGCTGGGCATACCCAGCAAGGTAGCGGTGCGGGGTCGTGTGGTGGGTATGCCCGGTGCTGCCCGGGCATGGGGCGGGGGGGTAGGCCGGGTAGGCCGGGTAGTCCGGGTAGTCCGGGTACTACCCCTGAAGTCGGTGCGCCATAGAAAACGCACGTACACGCGTCAGCGTAACGGCTACACATAAAAGTCCGAACCGACTTCGATTTTTTTATCAAAACACTACCCATCTATACCCCCATAGAGGGAGATCTTGCATCCCCTTACTACCCAGCCCGGGTGCCCCGCGCCACCCCGCGCCCCTACTGGCGCCGCCACCAAGCGAAAGACCCCGCGCCACGCTCGGGATTGTCTGTAGTGTCTCCAATTGTGAGACACTCTCTCTGTCGCGCGTTGCGACGCACACTCAGGAGAACCAGCATGATCACATTGACCCAACTGCTATGCGATCGCAGCATCACTGGTCTGATCCGGTTTGCCGACTCACTGGACCCTAATCACTCGTGGGATGAGTGGGTTGAATCCGACCCCAGCATCACCGCGCTGGATCTCATGGCCGCGATGCTGGACGCATACGACAGCGACGAGGTCACCGCGTGGATCAATCGGAATCGCGCCTAACCCGGAGCCCACAACATGAAGACCCGCCCCATCGACTACGCCCTTGCCATCGCCATCGGCGCGGCGCTTGCGTTTCTTATCGCCTACAACATCTGACACGGAGAACCAACATGCAAACCCCCCACACCCCCGGCCCCTGGGCTGTCATTGGCACCGAAGTGCGGTGGCTCGCCGATGATGAAACGGTCACCACGATCACCGAGCTTGAGGACTTGACCCCGCGTCAGGCTGCCAACGCTCGCCTGATCGCCGCCGCGCCCGACCTGCTGGACGCGCTGCGGGCGGCGCGATACATGGTCTGGCACATGACCGGCGACGATGCCATCTGCGCCCCGTGGAATGCACTGCTCCCGCATATCGATGCCGCCATCGCCCGCGCCACCGGCCAATGACCCCCGCGCCCACACTCCCCACCGGCGCGCGGCCTCCCGGCTGCCCGCCCTGGTGGCCATTCGGCACCATCGGCGCGCCTACGCCCGCGCCGCAACCCCTCCCCTCGCTGCGCCAGCCCGCGCCCCGTCAACCCCTGCCGGACGAACCGGCGCCCTTTTGACTCAGGAGAACCGACCATGAACAAACGCGAACGCGAGCGGCTTACCGCTCAGGAAAACGCCCTTGTCTCTCTCGGCTTTACCGCCAGCGAAGCCGACACCCTGCGGCGTATCAGCCGCGCCCTGCGCCGCTGGCACGAATTGGAATGCGGGACCGATGCGGGATGCATTGAGCGCGACGATGCTACGGGCAAGCCGTATTGGGTCGCGCAGTACCGCGACAACGTGCGCCGCTGGCCGGTGGCCGACCGTGAACGCGGCGCCCTGCGGCGCTTAGGGCGCATCATGGCCGACCGCAACGGGCGCCTAGGATTACCCGCCGACGCGCGTAATTGGCGCTGCGACGATGGCACCTATGACATTGTGGACGACGACGGCGACGTAGTGCGCCAGAACCTTCCCGCAAACGCGGCGTTATTGACGCATTACGTTCAAACGGATCCACGCGGCGCGGCGCTTTACATCCTGCGCCCTGGTGACGTGCCCGAGGGGGTCAAGCCGGAATCCTGCTACACCAACGGCATTTGCGTCTACTGATTGGAGAACCAACAATGACCACACTCAACATTACCCGGCCTGACGGCACCCGCTCGGCTTACACCAACATCAGCCCGGCATCCTGGGCCGCGTTGCAAGCCGTCAAGCCGCACCGCACCAAATGGGCGCGCAGTGAAAAGCGGCTGTTCCCGCAGTGGGGACCGGCCATGTCCACCGCCGACTACATCAAGGCGTACTTCGCGGCTAATAGCGCGATCAAAATCGCAGCATATGACCGTTACGCCGACGATCACCTAGCCCTGTACGCCCCGCTGCCCGACACCCCGGCGGCCTGGTGCGCCGATACGGTGGAAATTGAAACAGTGGAGGAGTGACACCATGCGCCGACACTATGGGGAGAACAAAGCCGCGCGGCAAGCCGCCTGGCTTGCGCAATTTAATGACATCGTGACAACCCGCGCGCCCGCGTTATCGGGGCGGATTGAATGGCCATCGGCCATTTATTTGTACAACGCGGGGCGCACGCCAGAGGCCGCGGCCGATGAATATTGCATTGCTCGCAATATTGAATGGGGCGACGCATGAACGACGACGACACCTACACCCCCGACAGCCCCCCGGACACCCCGGACCCATATGATCACGGGCCGGACCCGGCCATCGGCGTGCCCCATCCGGACCCCCGCGCACGGGACCGTGCGGCGGATGCTGCGCAAGATCAATGGATGCAAAGGCGCGGGCTATGCTAGCGGCGGCTCTGGCGCTACTATGCGCTGCCCTGCTAGCCCTGCTGCTAGACTTATAGCCGTTCCCTGAGCGCCCGCCGCCCGGCGGGCTTTGCGCCCCGTCAGCTAACGCTGCCGGGGCGCCTTTTATTTGACTAGGGACAGGCCACCGGCGGCGCCTGCCGCCAGCGCGTCGCGGGCCTCGGCCTTTGACCCAGTCCAGCCAGGCGCCGCGAATATGTGCGCCTTCGTTTTGAAGGTCTTACTGTGGCATAGCCCAAGATCCACCCAGCGAGCCTCTTGTAGCGCGTGGATCACCGCGGCGGGGACCACGCGGGTACCGGCGGGGGCGCGGGCTTGCACCAGATCGCAGAGCTTGCCCCACGGGGCGCCGACGACGGGCCGCGCGAACTCCCCGACCCGGTTGGACACCTCGGACAACAGCCAATCTTCCACAATCGACCGGGACGCCCCCGCCATCAGGGTTTTGGCCTCGGTCAGGGGCGGCGGCGCCCCAGGCGCGAACGCGGACACGTCACGCGCGTGCAGGTAAGCGGCGCACTGTTCAAACCCGCCGCCTTGCAGCCAGCCCCAGAACGCGCGCCCCTCGGCCTCGGTCATAGGCGCCGCGTCGGTCCAGAGCACAAACCAGCGGCGGTCATCGTAGCTCAAGCTGATGGCGCCACGCTCATTGGAAAACGCGACGACAGAACACCGGTTCGGCGCTTCATACGGGTGCAGCCCCTTGCGCTCGATTACCAGATGCTCCGGCGGGGCGGCGATGATGGACTTTAGGCGGTTCTCCAGCCCCCGCCGGTCGGACGCATCGGCCTGCCGCAGTTCGTTGATCACGACAACTTCGGCCTCCAGGTGATACCCCCACTGGGTTTGCAGCCTATCGTTTTCCAGCAGCGCGACGTTGGACCGGGATTCCCCGCCGACCGCCCAAAAGAACGGCGCCCAGGCGCTGTCCTTCCCCGCGCCTTGCACGCCAGCGTGCAGGATCGCGTGGTTGATCTTGACCTTCGGATGCTGGACTTTCCAGGCCATCACGTTCAGGACATGCTCACGCTCTAGCCGGTGCGGTATGACCCGCTCCAGGTGCGCCAGCCACGGCAGCGGGACGACACTGGACGCGGGCGCCGCGGGCCGCGCGTCGCGCCAGCGGTTCACAAAGACCGAGCCGCTGCGCGACACCAGCATATCGTCGCCGGCGGCGTAGGTCATGCCGGCCACCGACCGGGCGCCGCAGGCGATGCGGTTCTCATCAAAATAGTATGACGCGGGGATCTGGCGGCGCTTGCCGGCCTGCGACAAATGGACGCTGAAGCACGGCACATGCCGATAGACCGCGTCGAACACCCGGCGCGACAGTTCCCGCCGCTCGATCAGATCGAAGAAGCTATCGTCGGCCTCGACGTAGGCGTAACGCGTAAACCACTTTGTCTGCGCCAGGCGCCCCGCCTCCTTCCGCTCCACCTCGGCCACCACGGCGGCGGCCTCGGCGGCCAGCGCGGGCGTCGGCACCAGGTGCGCCAGCGCCCCGCCCAGCGCAGCCGATAGCAGTTCCTCGCGCAGGCCGGGCCTGCGGCTGGGGCCGCCCCGCGAAGCCACCCAGTCGAGGAACCGCTGGCTGTCCAGATCGAGGCAGTGCGAGTGCAGGCAGCAGAAGGC
>Ga0209229_10000859_pt1 | contig 12650 bp, 9 predicted proteins | sample SanBayMetagenome_FD_187466 | JGI IMG/M metagenome (GOLD analysis project Ga0209229, IMG submission 187466) | Freshwater and sediment microbial communities from dead zone in Sandusky Bay, Ohio, USA (SPAdes) (version 2) | ecosystem: Environmental > Aquatic > Freshwater > Lentic > Sediment | place... | reverse complement strand
AAATTTATGATGTTTTATTAAAGTTAGCTGAGCATATGCCTTTCCATAAGAAATACCAGTTTGATGTAAATATGTTGTTAAGGCCTTCAATAAATAAATTTTTTGCCACTCCATACCAGAAATAACAAGTAACTTACTTAAAGAGTTGCTTGAGAATATACCCTCATTTATTTTCTCAAGAGCTAATTCAATATTTTTCTTTAACACGCTAAATGGAATTTCTATTTCCGTATGGCTTGCTAAAATAAATTCATAAATCCAACTCTGCTTAATTTCATTTGTTTCTTTGATTATAAAACTTTGTTCATCAATGGCTATAAAACCTAAATTCTCAATAGCAGGCAAAGTATCAGAAAGAGTTAAAAATACCGACGGGCTGTAAATTTTCAAAATAAACTCCGAAGGTGATTTTTGTAAGAGGTTAAAAACGGTTTTGTTTAAATCTGAAGCTTTTTTCAGGTTGTTAATATCCTCAATTGTAGCACTTGCATTAAATTTATGCTTATACTCAGGAGGAAAAGCAAATTCTAGCTGCTTATGTTTAAGCCCCCCTTCGTATTCTCCATATTTTTCGCATAATTTATCTAATAAAGAGTCGGACCAATTGGTAGTGATTTTTATCAAATCTTCCTCTAATTCCTGAGGGATAAAGTTGAGCTTCCTTTTATCTTTTACAGGAATAGTAGCAAAAAGGTGAGAAAAATCCTGAGCTAATACTGTTATATTATCAGTAATAATTTCACTATCAAACTTTTCAGACAGATAGTTGCTAATTGTATTATACACATCTGGCGTGAGACGATTCCTTGGCATAAAAATGATAATATTAATAAAGGAACCGGCCCAATCTTGCTGAATAAACAATTTTAATTTTTTGCTACGCATGCTTGAAAGCATATGAAGGCACATACAATACAAATCGGTTTCATCAATTTGGATTAAAGTATCACGAGGTAAAGATTCGATAATATTTTTTAGCTTTTTAGAATTGTAACTGTTTAAAGGAAATCCTGATTCATCAAGCACATAATTCATCTTTCCCCGCAAAATAGGTACACTTTTTATGGATTGGTAATAAACTGCCATTCCATAAAGTCCAAAAATTATACTACCTGATTTATATCCCCCATTTTCATCTAGATGCTTAATTAGAATATAATCTACAAGGGCATTACGATGCACCGGCGATACTTTATTAAGTTTGCCAAGCATGGCAAGTTTATTAGAGTAATAATCCCTTTTAGAAAACTCTATTATAACCTTTAATTCCTCCTTATTATCTTGCCAAATATCTTTTACTCCATCTTCATGGGTTATTTGCATGGAGGAAGTATCAAATTCAACCATGCCAAGGAAAGTAAAATTATCTTTCTGTAACCAATTTAGGAAATCAAGAGCCTCTTCAGTAGGTAATCCTCTTTCCTCATAGACATCTTTATGGCTTACTATCTCAGTAGTTACAGCAATTAATTTATTTAGCAAGCTTTGCCAAGAGTTATAGGTATAATCGACTAAATCGATAATTTTATTTATTTCTTTTTTTAAGATTTGTATGGTTTCTTCATTAAAATTTCCAAGAGCTTTAATAAACACTAATGATTCTCTTGAAGCTTCTTCACCTGTCGAAACAATATCAACTAAGTTGCCATTTTTATCTCTTTTAGAAAAAACCACAGGATGAAACGTAAAAATAGTTTGTAGTCCCAGTCTTGATATTAAACAATTCAACGAATCAATAATAAACGGCCGATTTTCAATAATTATTAATATTGTAATGGAATTGTTGTTTTGAAATTTAACTTTTGAAATTTCAATTTTTCTTTCTTCATTTTTTCTTTGTTTAAAAAATTCAAAAGCTTCATCAGTAAAATCACCAAACAATGAGATTTTATCTTTTAATCTGTAATCAACAGGAATATAAGTTAAAAATTTCTGAGCAAATTTTCTATATAACTCACCTTTTTTCTTTGCTTTTACTAAATTAAGTATATCAGGAGTAAAATCTTCAATTGTGCAATTAAGTTTGCTCAAAGATAGATAATTATTGTTCTCATTGTCATCCATAGTCTACCTAATACCCTTTAAATAACTTTAAAATATGCAAGTTAACGGTATAATATAAGAAATGTAAATCTCTATCAACAATTAAGGACGGTTAATGAATACAATTTTTGCTCAATGTTCAGGAATGGGAAAAGCTGGGGTAACCGTTTATAGGATATCGGGTTCAAGTAGTGTAGCAGCACTGGAACGGCTAATTGGTGGTCAAATAACCGCATTACAGCCACGAAAAATGTATTTACGCAAAATTTTTCATCCACAAACTGGAATCCAGATAGATAAAGCCATGGTCGTTTATTTTAATGCAAATTCCAGTTTTACAGGGGAGGAATCAGCTGAAATACACGTCCACGGCAGTATAGCAGTAATAAAATTACTTAATCAAGCATTAGGTGTGATAGAAGATTTAAGACTTGCAGAAGCCGGAGAATTTGCCAAAAGAGCTTTTTTAAACGGTAAATTTGATTTAACGGCTGCGGAAGGTCTTGCAGATCTTATCGATGCAGAAACAGAATTACAGCATAAACAGGCCATAAGACAACTCGGCGGAGGATTAGAAGCAATATACACGAATTGGCGTCAGCAACTCCTTAAAATCATGTCTTTAATTGAAGCTTATATTGATTTTCCTGATGAAGAAATTCCTGCTCAAGTGCTGGCCAGTACCAAAGATAATATTAGTAATTTATGCCGTGAAATATCTAATCATTTAAAGGATAATAACAGAGGGGAACGCCTTCGGAACGGTTTAAAACTTACGATAGTAGGAAAACCTAATGTCGGTAAGTCAAGTTTGATGAATTTGCTGCTTAAAAGAGAAATAGCTATTGTTTCAAATATTGCCGGTACTACGAGGGACGTTATTGAAGGTCACCTTGATATAGGAGGATATCCGATTATTCTTCAAGATACGGCTGGAATTAGAGATAACAGCGTAGATGAAATCGAACAAATCGGCATAAAAAAATCTAGGGAAACCCTCAAGCATTCTGACATCAAAATTATCATGTATGATGTACAAGAATTCAATGAAAAAGACATAACACCTTTTGTAGATTTCATCGATGATAATACGATAGTTGTTTTCAATAAAATAGATGAGGTATCAGCCCACGATTATAATCATTTGAGCATGTTTACGCCACACATACCTAAGCATATACTCTATATCTCAGCTAAAACCGGCAAAAATATAGAGAAATTAATGGATCATATCTGCCAGATTGCGGAACAAATAGCTAGCCCCTCAGAAAATCCCCAAATTACTAGAGAACGCCACAGAACTCAGCTCTCTTATGCTTTAGAAGCTTTAAGCAATTTAAATCTTGAAAGTGATTTGGTTTTAGCAGCAGAAGATATTAGAATGACTATAAGATACCTTAGTAATATCACGGGCGTTATAACAGTGGATGAGATCTTAGGCGAAATCTTTAGCAATTTTTGCATTGGCAAATAAAAGTAAGGTACTTTTTTAGGTAGTATCTGATTCTGTTGTTTGGTTGAATAGCTTACTATAACGTCTATCTGAAGTTGTCCTTGACTTTTCCCTATAGTTTCCATAAGTTACCTACAAAAATTCCTACTAGGCAGCAGGTGAACTTTTAAAATACAATTAAAATACACAAAAAAATAATAACCTTAAACTCATCCTATTTATGATTACCAAAATTTACAGCCTAACCTTTAGTGGTGTAGATATAACAGATGTAGATGTCCAGGTGCAGATATCGTCGGGAGTACCAAATTTTGTCATCGTTGGCTTAGCCGATAAAACTATTGCCGAATCAAAAGAAAGAGTAAGAGCTGCTCTATCATCTATTGGACTTGCCCTTCCAGCAAAAAGAATAGTAGTTAATTTGGCCCCAGCAGATCTTGTTAAAGAAGGAAGCCATTTTGATTTAGCAATTGCTGCAGCAATATTATCAGCAATGAAAGTACTACCTAGTGAGGAAATGATAGATTATCTAGTTTTTGGTGAATTATCTTTAGACGGCTCAATTCTACCTGTAAACGGAGCCCTGCCTGCTGCTATCGGAGCAAGTAGCAAAAATAAAGGCATCATCTGTTCAAAATATAATGGATCTGAAGTTGCTTGGTCAGGTAATGAGAGAATAATAGCTGCCGATAACTTGCTTAGCTTAATTAATCATTTTAGCGGGATACAAGTCTTAGCAAGGCCGGAAGCAGCCGTTAGTAACAAATAAGCTACTTATCCGGATTTAAAAGATATAAAAGGCCAAAAAATAGCTAAAAGAGCACTCGAAATAGCAGCCGCAGGCGGTCATAATATGTTAATGTACGGACCACCAGGGATTGGTAAATCCATGCTTGCATCCCGATTACCTGGTATTTTGCCAAAACTCGCTCCTCAGGAAATTTTAGAAGTCAGTATGATCTCAAGCATTGCCGGTAACCTTAAAGAGGGATGCTTAACTAACGAAAGACCATTTAGAGCGCCCCATCATAATTGTTCTATACCAGCAATGGTAGGCGGTGGAATGGGCAGAAAGGTAAAACCCAGGGAGATATCTTTAGCTCACAACGGAGTGCTGTTTTTAGACGAATTACCGGAATTTCCAGCAGGAGTAATAGAATCATTAAGGCAACCTATTGAAACAGGAGAGGTTTTAATTTCTCGATCAGGAACACAAGTAAAATATCCAGCTAGGTTTCAGTTAATTGCCGCCATGAACCCTTGTAAGTGTGGTTATTTAGGGAATCCAAGCAAGGAGTGTAATAAAGCTCCCTTGTGCGGAAGCAATTATCAAAGTAAAATTTCAGGACCTATTCTGGACCGATTTGATTTACATATTGAAGTAGGTAGTGACGAGTTTTACGATTTTGATTATACTATAAAAGCTAATTCAGAAAGTTCTGAAACTGTAGCAGTGAGAATATTTGCCGCAAGAGAATTCCAGGCAAAACGCTACGAAGGTTATGGTATTGCGCTTAATAATAATCTAGACGGCCAGTTACTTACGGATTATGCTATGCCTGTCGATGAAGGACGGAATTTGTTAAATGAGGCAGCCCAAAAATTCAAACTTTCGATGCGGGGATATAACAGGGTTTTAAGAGTGGCTCGGACAATTGCCGATTTAGACGGTTCGGATTACGTAAAAAAAATTCACGTGGCTGAAAGCATTAGTTACCGGAAACTGAATTTTACCAGCCCAGAGACAACTTCATTAGATAGATAATTTTAGCATTATGTCAATTAAAAAGAACTTAGCTTACGCTTACCAGATTTTAGCAAAATTGGGTATGGATGATCATACCTATACTCATCTCTCAGCAAGACCTCACGGTGCAAATTATTATTATATTAATCCTTTTGGGTTAAGGTTCGAAGAGGTTACAGAAAATAACCTTTTAAAGGTGAGTTTCGATGGTGAAATTATCGAGGGAGAAGAATTCCAATACAATAAAACCGGTTATGTTATTCACGGAAATATTTACAAAGAAAGAGCTGATCTTGAAGCCATATTTCATTTACATACAGTGGCCTCTGTTGCGGTATCTTGCATGAAAAACGGTTTAATGCCACTTAGTCAATGGGCGTTGCACTTTTACGATCAGATTAATTATCATGAGTACAATTCTCTTGCCTTAGATAACAACTCTCATGGGGTTAATCTAGTTGATGATTTAGCAGATAAAAAAATCATGCTCCTTAGAAATCACGGAATGATCACTTGCGGCACTACTATTCATGAGGCAATGTTTTATTGTTATCATCTGGAACTTGCCTGCAAAACCCAAATAGCTGCTCTATCATCTGGTGTAGAGTTAATAATTCCGGATAAAAAAATTTGCCAGCAAGCTAATTATGATCTGCTGAATTTCGAAAAGGATTTAGGCCTCAGAGACTGGCAAGCCTGGGTACGATGGATCAGAAAGGGCTAATTCATCGCAACAATAGCATTATTCACTTTTTTATTATTTTATTCCTATCGTTTTAATGGTATCATTTGCATTTGTATAAATTTAAGCTTCTATCCCACCCAAATGAGTATTAAAATCCTCTCTCCGAGTACTATTAATAAAATTTCTGCCGGTGAAGTTATAGAAAGACCAGCTTCGGTAGTAAAGGAATTAGTAGAGAATGCAATAGATGCAGGAGCTACAAAAATTGACATTATTTTAGAGGAAGCTGGGAAAAACCTAATCATTGTAAAAGATAATGGTTTTGGTATGTCGCAGGAAGATCTGGAACTTGCTATTCAAAGGCATGCTACATCAAAATTAGATGAAGAAGATTTGCTAAACATTAATAGTTTTGGTTTTAGAGGAGAAGCATTACCATCAATTGGTGCAATCAGCAAATTTAAAATTACTTCCAAAAAAAAATATACAGATACTGCCTATAGCTTAAGCATAAATGGCGGCATCCAAGAAAAAACCGAGCAGGCTGCTCTTGACGAAGGAACAGTTATTGAAGTTAGAGATTTATTTTTTGCGACTCCAGCCAGACTGAAATTTTTAAGAACAGATAAAACAGAATTGATGGCTACCATAGCATTGGTTAAAAAAATTGCCCTTAGCCATCCTCATATTGGCTTTACTCTTACCCACGAAGGAAAAGATTTGGTTAAAGTACGCAAAAAAGAAGGGAATTTCGAAGAGACATTAAATTCACGAATTGCGGAAATAATGGGCATGGAATTCTTAACAAATTCTGCTTTGGTAGATTTTAAGCGCAATGATATATCACTTTACTGTTATACAAGTATCCCGACCTATAATAAAGCGGCCGCTGAAGAACAATTCCTATTCATTAATAACAGACCGGTAAAGGATAAGATATTAAATGTGGCTTTAAAAGTCGCTTATCAGGATTTTTTAGCAAGAGACCGCCATGCAGTTTCTACTTTATTTTTAAAATTAGACCCTCATTTAGTTGACGTTAACGTCCATCCTGCTAAAACTGAGGTACGTTTTCACGATCCAAATTTTATTAGGTCAATCGTTATCAGTGCCATTAAAGAAGCCTTAAACTCTGAAGGTCAGAGAGTTTCTAGTACTTTGTCCGAATCAGCGATAAATTACATGAAGCTTCCAAATAATTCACCCTATTTGGCAGAAAACAATCATCCTAATAATAATTTTCAAATACCAACCCAAAAAACTTTCTCCAGAAATAATGGTTGGTTACCACAAAACAAAAACGTAAAAACTAATTTCCGTATTGATTATGCACTAAGCAAACAACAAAACTCTGATTATAGTTTTCAAACAACCTTAGATTCTATACAATTGCCGACTGCTAAAACTGAAGATCAAACCGATCAGGAATTAGCAAATACTTTTATTAGCGATCCACAATACTATCTAGGTGCTGCCAAGGCTCAACTTCATAACACTTATATAATTTCTCAAACTGAAGATAGTATAATTATTACTGATCAACACGCCGCCCATGAGCGTCTTGGTTATGAAAAAATCAAAGAGCAAATAAAGCAAAAAGGCATAATTAAACAAAGACTGCTAATACCCGAAATAATTGAATTATCATCAAGAGAAAAAGCTGAAATCATAGATGATAATAAAGCTTCTTTATCCGATCTTGGTTTATCAGTAGAAAAATTTGGAGAAAAATCAATAATTGTCTCTGAAATGCCGAGTATTCTTGGTGATATTAATATTGTTAAGCTAATCAACGATCTAGCTGACCATTTGCTTGCACTTGGTGAAAATATTGCACTCACTGAGTTAATAGAACACGTTACAGAAACTTATGCCTGTCATTATTCCATTCGGGCTGGTAGAGTTCTTTCTACCCTAGAAATGAATGAATTATTAAGACAAATGGAATCTACACCTTTTTCCGCTCAATGTAACCACGGCAGACCAACATATGTTGAGCTGAAACTTAAAGATATAGAAAAATTATTCGGCAGGAAATAAACATTGGTAAAATGGATCACCCTACCCGGTCTTGTTGATTATCAAGAGGGGATAAAAATAATGGAAGGTCAACTAGATAGAGTTATAAACTCTATGCAGCCCGATACTATCTTTTTGCTAGAGCATAAGGAAGTATACACTGCCGGAACAAGTCATAATGTAGAGGAATTGCTAAAACCTGATTCATTTCCAGTTATTTATACCGGCCGAGGAGGAAAATTTACTTATCATGGCCCGGGACAAAGAATCATTTATCCTATAATAAATTTGAATAATACAGATAAGGTTAAAGATTTAAAACTATATATTACACAACTCGAAAAATGGATAATATTAACACTTGCAGAACTGGATGTGAATGCTTTTACAATTCAAGGTAAAGTAGGCATCTGGGTTAAAAACAGCAGAAATATAGAATCTAAAATCGGTGCTATAGGAATCAGAGTAAGGAAATGGGTTACTTATCATGGTATAGCAGTCAACATCAGCCCAAATCTTGATAATTATTCTGGGATAATCCCTTGTGGGATAAATGATTTTCCTATAACCTCACTAGAAGATATGGGTATCAACATTTCCATAACAGAATTTGATATAATATTAAAGAAAAAATTTATAGAAATATTTTAATGAGATCAACAGCTATAACTTTTAGCGTAATATTACTATCGTGGGTATTAGGATTCTTTGGTTTTATCTATGTGATAGGTAATTACGAATTGGATACCAGCACACGGGCGGAAGCAATTGTAATTTTTGGCGATAATAAACAGAAACTTTATACGGCTGCGGCACTGTTAAAGCTTGGTTATGCACCACTTATTTTACTTACAAATGATGAAAACCCTACCTCCTATAAAAATTATTTGAAGGAACAAGGAGTACCAGAATATCAGGTGATTTTAGATCCCGAAATTCTGCGCGGTAATAAGCATTATCCCACCAATACTTACTTACTCCTTAAAAAGTACGGAATTTCTTCAATTAGGTTAGTTACTCTAGCCGAAGAAATGCCGCGTGCAATATATGAGACTACTCGCTACCTCCCTAGAGGAGTGATAGTACCACATATCGTTCTCGTAAAAAACAAAAGTTACCGATCTATATTTGTAGAATATAACAAATATTTACTGACAATATTACTCTCAATTTTTGGGTTACAGGATGAGTTTAGTATATCATATTCTTGACAAAATCCCTGGAGTCCACCAAGAGGAAATGCAAATTGAATATGAAACTTTAGCAAAAGATTTACTTTCTTCTGGTAGAATGCGGGTGGACACAGATTATTACTGTAATTTTTCAAGGTTCACGGACCCTAGTTCTGGCATAACTTTGATGATGACCAAGGAAGAATTAACTAACCCTAAATTACTTGAATTAACCAGAAAGACTATTAAGAATTTATATTTACAAAAAAACAAAAACCTGACAAACGACCAAATTACGAAAATAATAACGGAACTGCTGAATCAGACAAAAAAATTACTACCAGTGGATTTTAATACTCAAATGCAACTTGCTAGGATTCTTGTGCAATCTGCTCATCCAATAGTAATTAAATGGCTACTACTTGATCGCACTCAAATATTTATAACCTACTCCCACAATATTGGTGACGTTATGGATATTTCAAGCTGGAAAACGTCGGGAACAAATAGCGGCATGCAAAGTACTGACGGCAGTAATGTATGTATTTATGTTTCTTGCGGGGGAGACCCTTTTGCACCTAACAATACTTCTAATCCATTTTATGGCGACGGCTGGGCTGCAGCTGCAAGAATGCAAATTATTGCAGGTCAGGAACTGGGCCATTATGCTGACATAATTCGCAATACTCAGGGGCAACAAATAGGTAGACACTCTGCTAACTTTTCTTGTACCAGGGCTAAGCCACATGTCAAGGAAGGTAGAAGAAAAGATATAAAAAGATGTCACAATTTATATAAAAATCTTCTATCTTGGGGCATGGATAAAATGCTATCTTTAGAAGAAAAGCTAAAATTTTACAACAAACAAAAAATTTCTGGCTTCAAGGTACTGTGGATTCGGATATTAATTCAATACCATAAGTATAGGTTTAGCAAACTTGCTATCAATAATAATTGTATATTTGTCAAAAAATTTTCAAATGAAAAATATATGGCAATAATGATAAAAACCATGATTCTAGATATGCAGTCAAATCTCTCACCGGCAGCGGATGTTTATAAACGGGCTGACCCAGAAGCAGAAGAAGCAATAGCGTGCGTGGAAGCACTAGCAAGAGTCCCCCAACAAGTTATGAAGTGGGGGTACTTAACTACAAGATCTACCATGCATGATTTATACAAAGTCTATTATAGTGAGGTTATACCGTCGTTAATTAAAAATTATGAGTTATATACTAATACCAAATATAAAAGAAACTATAATTTTTATAAGCCAACAATTCTCCAATCCATTCTTGCAAAATTCAGCTCTAAAAAAGATCGCTTCAAATTTATACCTATAAGAGATGTTTAACATAAAAATATGATTGACTCGCACAACAAATTAAATTAGTTTGTCAGAGTATTTATAGCAATTATTACGGCGGGTGTAGCTCAGCTGGTTAGAGCATCAGATTGTGGATCTGAGGGTCGCGGGTTCGAGCCCCGTCATTCGCCCCAGTAAATATAAAGGACACAAGGTTTTATTATTTTACCTAATTCTTATTCGATATACTCTGGTTATACTTTAGAAGGTTTTTTGAAGATTTATTCTATAGATTCCAATTCTAAGCGCCTTGTTGTAAGTGTTTCATCTTCATACATCCAGTAATCACTCCCTCTTACACTACTCCAAGTATAACCTATCTTATTTAAAGCTTTTAAAGCTGACGCCGATAAAGACATATTAACTCCTTCAAAAATAACTCTATTTGAGTTCTCATCCGCTACAATACTTGTTACACTATCATCCTTAGAAAAATAAAGAAGGGAATTAATGGGTATTCTTAAATCTTTAAATGCCCATTTATTCTTACGTTCTTCTACTTCGCTGCATTTTTCTAATACTCCTTTATCTGATGGTTCATTAAAAATATCGTTTTTAGGTGTTACTTCTCTTATTTCAGCAAGCTTGATAGCTTCAATCAGCTGTTGAAGTGATACTTTTTCAAAGAACTCCCTATTTTTTCTTATTCTTTTATCACTAAATATTCTTTGTATTCTCTTCTCAACAATTACAACGTCATTAACTTCAGCAGCATAAACACATCTAAAAGGCGCTGGCATACTTGTAGTATCAAGTTCTTTAATCCTATCTTCTACATTTCTTTCTGTTCTACCTATTTTAAATATGTCAGGCATAAACGGATTAGTTAAAATATATATTACACCAGCCATATAAAGCTCAATTTATTAATATTAAAAAATTATTGTTTTTTAATCAGAATTATACGTAATAAATAAAATCAATCCTCGCCGCAAGCAGCGGGGTATTTTAGAGTTTTAGAAAAAAGCTAACTGATAATTATCATGCAGTTTCTTATATTCCTTACTTTGATTTTTTACGTATTTTCCTATCATATTCTTATTCCCGTGCTTACTTACCGTACTTGTGAAATATCCATCAGTCCGAAATTCTTCTCCCAATAATTGTTTCTTAATTTGTGGATATAACCTAAATATTTGACGAGCCATAACACTTTTAATTATCATTACTATTTTTGTTACGCTATAGGTCGGTACAGATTGTACTAAAAAATTTACATGATCCTCATCAGTTCCTATTTCTAAAAATTTTATTTGATATCTCTTTTCTATCTCTAAACATACTTTCCGTAGCACTTGGTCAACTGATAAGTCAAACACCGCTCGGCGATACTTTGCTAGAAATACCAGGTGATACAATAAAACAGTAACGTTATGACTCTTGTGTATATATTTGCTCATCTCTTCATTTTATGCCGCAAACGGCAGGGAATATACCAAAAAGAGATTAAATATAATTTTAGAATATAAAATTATATCATTAATTACACTTAAAAAGCTATTACTTTTTATTACCTTATTTAACCTATCCAGTAGAATTGGTATGTTCAGTGTTTCTTCAAGTAATCAAAAACTGATTTAACAAAATAATTTTTATAATCCTGGCATTACCATTTTTTCAGTGTAACAAGTGTAACTTTGTAACAAGAGTCTTGTATACCTTATTTTACAAGGCTTACAGACGTTATAACTTTTGGTTATACAATCTTTAGCAAAAAATTTGAGTCAATCATAAACTTAGTGATATACTATTGATAAGCTTTTACCTTTTTTTGTTATATTTTATTATATAGGTTGATTAGCGTTGAGCTTACAAAAGTAAAATTTAGTTTATAGGCTTAGTATTTTTTTATCATTTACTAGTAAATGATAGATAAATTAGGCGAGATTTAATAAATAACTGCGTTATTTCGGTAATAAGTGTCTAAATGATATAAAAATTAACCTGCTAATTCTATAATTAATAGTTGCTAAGAATATCAGAATAATTAATATTAGTTTAGTAAATAAAGATGATCTCCCGTGAAAATATCAGAACAAAGAAGCCTCACAAGGGAACAGAAAGAAGCTGTAGGATTACTGTCTATCGGCACATTCCTTGAATATTTTGACTGTGCGACCTGAAACTTCTTTATCAGATTAAAAGAAAGATAAAGACAAGCTATA
>Ga0209229_10000858_pt1 | contig 12650 bp, 17 predicted proteins | sample SanBayMetagenome_FD_187466 | JGI IMG/M metagenome (GOLD analysis project Ga0209229, IMG submission 187466) | Freshwater and sediment microbial communities from dead zone in Sandusky Bay, Ohio, USA (SPAdes) (version 2) | ecosystem: Environmental > Aquatic > Freshwater > Lentic > Sediment... | reverse complement strand
TGCTAATCTTAAAGGGATACCACACATTGTTTTGAGCCATGATAGAGCCAGCGGAAAGAGCAGCATTTTTTTCAACTTCATTTGTTGCACTTGCTACAATAAACGAAAGTAGTTTTGCGTTCCCTGTAGCAAAAGCTGCTGCGATTGCAATATATGTTGCATCATCAGGATCAATAGTAGACCTATTAATAACGGCATCTAGATTTAACTTTATATCTTTTGCATAATCTGGAATTGATTCTTTAAGCTGTTCTACCCATGTCATTATAGAGTTTCTCCTCCGAGTGGTCTGTTACAAGCACATAGCTCGCCAGTTTGCAGTGCATCCAAAACACGCAAAGCTTCGTCTGCATTGCGTCCAACATCCAGGTTATTGCATGTGACATGCTGGATAACATTATCTGGATCAATAATAAATGTTGCACGATATGTTACGCCAGATGGATGGTGCACACCAAGATCGTTTGCTAGTGCATGTGATGTGTCTGCAAATGACCATGAGTTTGTCTTCTTTAAATCTTCATGAGCATTTCGCCATGCGACCTTACAGAATTCATTATCTACAGATCCAGTTAACAAAACAGTGTCTCTATCATTAAAATCATTCACTAATGCATCATACGCAACAATTTCTGTTGGGCATACAAAAGTAAAGTCCTTTGGATAAAACGCAATAATTTTCCATTTGCCTGGAAAAGAATCTTGTGTAATTACTTCAAATGAGGAATCATCATACGACAATGCCCCAGGTTTAACGCCAGTAACAGCAAAGTTACCTATTTTATCTCCTACAGTTTTCATTTATTCTCCTTATATAAGTTGGATGTTCATCCGCTGGGGGTATAGGACTCGAACCTATGGCCTAGAAGTTAACAGCTTCCCGCTCTGCCGACTGAGCTAACCCCCATTGTGTCCCCAGATGGTTTCGAACCATCGACCCGCAGATTAAAAGTCTGCTGCTCTACCAACTGAGCTATAGGAACATTTCAAGCACCCCTGGCTGGATTCGAACCAGCGGCCAACAGATTAGAAGTCTGTTGCTCTTCCTCTGAGCTACAGAGGTATATTAAATATCAAAGTCTTCAATATTATCTAACGGAACGATTCCTTTTCTTTTAGCAATTTCGTATCCCTCTAGCGTAAAATTAAATGTAGCATTTAGATCTTCATCATATTCTACCTGCATTAAATCATTATCCATTAAGTCAAGCAGCTCTGCATCTATGTATTGCTCGTGGGCTTCCCATAAATCTGGAGCTAATTTCCGTGTTGTTTCTTCATTCAGCTCAAAGATGGCTTCACCGTCTGAGGCAAAGCCAGCAATTCTTATTGCGCCTATCTCTAAATAGTGCTGAATCTTATTAATTATTTCTTCTTCATCATCAAACTCATCGAACATATTTCCCCCTTGTGCAACAGGTAGGACTTGAACCTACGATTACCGAATTATGAGTTCGGGGCTTTAACCAACTAAGCTACTGTTGCCTAGTTGAATTATAGTATTTTACTATCAGTTTTGTCAATAGATTGCTCAACTATTTGCTGAACATACTCTGAAAAATGCTTTCTAATACTTCCTGGTGGCCTGTGACCTATATCAGACCATACTCTTTTATATTCATGGATGTTGTCAAATGTTGTTGGGCATACTAGAACCCCACCATATTCTTTTAGCCTTGTTGGAAGAGGTACGTGTTTACTGCAACACTTACACTCTTTAGCTTTTTCTTGATATATACTCATACTATTTCCATTCCACTTAGTGCATCAGAAAGATCTCTTGGCATTGGAGAAGGTGCTCTAATTAGATTAGGGCTATCTGCTACTAAAGATTCTCTATATTGTTTTTTAACAGATGAATAATCGTGTACTTCTATATCTCCAAATGCCGCTCTAGTTAAGCTGATTGCATTATAAATAGATCCACAAACTGCGTCAGCTAAGTCCTTCGAACCCTTTCTAGGGTGGTCAACCTTATCACGCATAATTCTTAGCTCTAACAGCTCATCGACAAGAAGTTGTATATGTGGTCCATTTAATCTTTCTTCTAACACAACCATAGCCATATCATCGTAATGTTTTTTAGCTACAGATAAAGTTTCTGTGTTAATTCCATACTGCTTTAGCTGCTGCATCATATCGTGAGAGTTCCATCGGTCAAATGTACATATTCTAATGTTAAATCCTCTTGACCTTAAAGACAAAATGTAATCTCTTACTTCACCAAAGTCTACTGATTTATCTGAAGTAGGTGTCCAATACATTACTGCATCTACTTTAACTATTGGTGCTGGCTGAGAATAGGTGTCGGTAACTTTTACGCTAACAAACTTCTCAATATGGGCCATAGATACAGCACAATGGTCATGCTTTTGAGCTAAGTCAACATGGATAAAGTATTCTTTATCTTCTTCTGGCTGGAACCACTCTTCAAATCTTCCAAACCCATCTACGGCTATTGAGAGATCATTAAATGCCATCTCAATTTTTTCACGAGATTTAAAGAAGGCATCAATTGCTTCTGGTGGCATGCAGGCAAATCTTCCTAGTGCATCTGTAACGTCTCTGTAAAATGCAATTTTAAAATCCTCAATGCTTCTTGTTGGGTTAACTTCCCAGGTTGGCCTGCGAATAGCATAAACTCTAGGATACTTGTAGGAAATAATCTGGTCTTCATCCCAGAAAATTTCAAATTCATTTCCAACAGTATGGTCTGGCAGCTCTGGATCCAACTTAAACTTATGTGACCTAGATATAATTTCTTTTTCAGATATAATATCTTCATATCTTTGCTGGATATAGTCATTCTTAAATCTTGGGAAAGACAGAAGGATTACTTTGCCGTAATCTGGGAAACGAGAATCTACAGAAGCCCTGTACATATCATAGATGCCGCTTGCTGTTTTTGCTTGATCGTGACCGCTTGTGCTGTCTAAAGCAAAGCCAGAGATTTCATCGAGCACCGCAACAAGAACGTTGTACCCCTCAAATGCTTCTCTTTCTGAGTGACCAGAGTAAACCGTTACGTTCTTATCAAATTTAATCTCTGAAGCTTTTTCAAAGTACTTGCCAGCAAACCAAGGTGAGTGTGTGACTCTATTTTTAAAGCCCTTAAAGAAAACATTGTTTGCTTGCTGAGCGTTAATAGCAATGTTGATAATATCTATTGAGTCTCCAGGAGGCTTACCATAATAAGATGCTGGGTCCTTAAGGCATAATAGTAAATATACTATATAGGCTACAGATATGGTAGAGCAGTAATCTTTTCCACTACCTTTACCTAATTGAGCAACAACTTCATTGGCTGTCTGTTTATATCTTATAGATCCTTCTAATTCACCAAATAGCTTAATTAGAGTTGATTCTTTATATATCTGAGATGACTTTTCTATAAGAGTATACTGATGATCAGATAAACCTGGTAAGCCTAAGTAATTTTTATCTGTTACGAAAGTTTTAAGATCTACTGGTCTTTCATCAAACTCTTCGCCATCCAAGATATCAATGAGGTCATTAAAATCAAACTCCACTGACTTCCTCGATGATCTCTATAGGCTCAACAATTCCAGTAATTTGAGATAAACGTTTGGCAACTTCCATCTTGCACTTTGGGCATGATGCTGTTACTTCTTTTAATATTCTTACTAATATTTCTTGCTTTCTTTCTGACTCTGCAATCTGCCCCGCAAGTTCTGCGTTGTCAAGCAGCCCAACTTCTTGAAGCATGCCAATTCTTTTTCCTTCAATATCAGCAATTAGTTTTAGTGCTCCAGATTTAACACTAAGCTGTCCAGCCTGATCTGCATCCTCAACTGTCTTCCAAGCTTCTTTAATAAGCATTGCATAGTGTTGGTCTGCACCAGAGATAGCCTCCTTAGCACGTTCACGGGCTGATGTGTCGTTGTGTACGACGTTCTTCCACTCGTCTATTAACCCAATAACATCTGCCCTCTTAAGGCCTGTTAGGGTAGCAATCTGGGTAGGATTGTTTCCTCTAAGTAGCTCTTCAACTACTTTGTTCATGCGATCAAAATGATCAGCCAATTCAATTTCCATATGATTTTATTATACTTCTAGTCGACTGAAATAGCAAATTCCTTAGCAACCTTTAATAATATAAGGTACCCAATAAGGTCATCAATATCATTATCTCCTGGATATTCTTCACCTTTAATTAATCTATTTAGTTTATCATCAATTCTAACGTATAGCTGCTCTCTTGGCCCCGCCTTTGAAAATATACGAACTGGGTCCAAGGCAGAGTTTCCATAAGAAATATTCTTTTTAATAAGCATGTGGGCAATTTCAAGGCAAGTATTCAAAATTTCATGCCCTGCTTCAGTTCCAACTGTAAGCAAATAAAGATCGTCATACTTAAACTCTTTTGAGTCTTTAAAAACTGGCTCAAGCATTTTTATTACCGCCTTCGTTAAATTCAAATCTTCCAACCAAAGAAGACCTGGGATCATCATTAGAAAGTTTGTGCTCAATTCCTTTTTTAAAAAATAAACAATCTCCTGGCTCTAGCAAATATGTTTTTTCAAATTGGGATGCTTTATCTCTTAGTGACCAGATGTTTGTCCCCTGAAGCTGAATAATGCATGTGTGCCAGTCGTGAGATTCATATGGAACATACTTAGGAGATAAAGAAATTTTTACAGAATTATAATCTGTATCTATGCCCAATCTTTTATTCATATTTATAATTTCATTTTGCAAAGGCTCAGAAAGCTTAAGATGGAGTTCTTTTGAAGAAAAAAATAAGGAAAAAAAGAATGTAGCGTCTGATTCTACATTGGGCTGGTCAGCTGCATCATATTCAATTTTTTTAACAGCTAAAAGATTTTTGTAACTTATCTCCCAATCAGGAGATGGTCGCATGCTAGACCACTTATCTAATCTTGTTTCTAAATTTAATAAACCTAATATATCTTTCCAATCAGGTAAATCTACAATAAAGCTTTTAAGATGAGCGGCTCCAAACTCATTCCATTGGTCATTAAAACTATCTACTGCTTCTTCTATATTCATTTGATTAAGCCCTTTTCTTTTAGCGCTCTGTATATGGTCATAACAGTTACGCCACATTCGCTAGCAATTTCTTCCATACTTTTTCTTTGGATAACATATCTTCTATGCAGCCAATCTTTATTCTTGTACAATTTCACCTCTTTGTCAACACTTCATTTGCGTAATGGGCAATACCAAAACTATCTGCCACATCAAAATCAACTACATTCAATCCATATTTTTTATTAAAGTAATCAGCAGTTCTTTGCTTTCTCATGTTACGCAATTTGTTTTTATACCAAGAATCTGCGTAGCCTGGGTTCAAAACTCTTATTGCTTCTTTCTCGTCTTTAGTTGGGTTTTTGTTTCCAATGTGTGCTTGCCAAGCGCTAGGAGATATGGTAATCACAGAAGCACCAGTAGACATAAGCTCAGCAATAACAACACCGTAGACATAAGACAATTTTATCACAGCATCTGGCGATCTGACAAGTATCGCTCCCTCTACTGCTATGTAATCTGATTTTAGCTCATCTAGCATTAGCGAAGTTTTTACCTTAGCATCATAGATTTTTTCATATATATCGTTTCCAACTATATTGATCTTGCCCCATTTTACTGGCTTGTTATCTTCAATTAGACAGAATGCAACAGATGAAGTAGACGCATCAATTCCAAGCACCCTGCTTGCTTTTGTTTTAGCTAATTTGGCCAGAGTCATTTAACATCCTCAAAACTTTTTCTTTATCTGAAGTAGAGATACTCTTATCACACTTTGCACAAATTGTTGAGGTATTATATCTACTTAAACTAGAGTTGCACTTCTTACAGTGTCTTTTTTGCCCAGATCGAATAGCTTTTTTCTCGTAATACTTTTCCATTATTTTTTTATTTGTGGCAACCCTGCAGCATTCATCAGAACAATATTTTTGATTATGAGTTTTTGGAGTAAACTCTTTATCATTTAAACAATCGGAATTAGCGCATATCACAGAGTAGGAACCTTAAATCTTTCTATCTGCACTGTGCCAGTAGGGGTATCTTTTGAATAGCATTGCTTTTTAATTGGGCAATAGGTGCACGGCATCTTTGTTTTTGTAGCACCTTCAGGCTTCATTGGTAAATCGCCATCCTTAAAATTGTCCCAAACCTCACGCATCCAAAGAAAAGCATCTTCAATGATTTGCTTATTCTTTTCATTCATAACTACTGGGATAATCAATACCTCTTGTGTATTTTTATTCTCATAAAGAAAGAAACCTTCTTTTGCATCTTTGAGTTTCATGTATGTCAAAATCTGCAGCATATGGTTTGCAGATGGGCTCATCTCCGCCTGCCGTGCATCCCAAACCTCTTGCTTAGCAGTTTTAATTTCTCCGATTACTGTTTCACCGTCATACTCCATAATTAAGTCAATAAAACCACGGATAGGAGGATATTCATTAATGATCTCTTCTTCTTCCGCTTTCCATTGAGGCATTGTTTTAATTAAGTTCTGAAGTCTTTCATGAGCCTGAGTTCCCTGGGCCATGTTGGCAACAGCAACTGCATCATTATTATCAATGAACATTGCTCCAGAAAATGCCATGTACCAGTACCTAGGGCATGTACCATGCCCATACCCGAGGGAGCTAGGACTAAATGATTTCTTAGTCATGTCTCCGTCAGCTCTTTTAGTATTCTTATAAGACTCATCAAGCATCTCAGCAAATAATTCTGGGTCGAAGAACTTCCCAGTATGTTTTTTAAACTTTAGATTTTTTACTATATTTCTTCCCATTATAAATTATACCTAACGACATACTTAAGTGCATCTACAAGTTTGTCTATGGACTCCTTTGCTGAGTAATATATATTTTTCTTGTTGTTATTTGTTGTTCCAGCTTTATCTTTTGCTATTGTTGAATAATATGATGCCATCATAGCAAATTTAGTGGACATAGCCTGAAGCTCAATGATAAGCTGAGGTGCTTTTGCAGCAGGAACATCTGGATTCAATAATAGCTTAACTATAACAGCTAAAGCTCTATCAAGTTGGGCATCATTCATGTACTCATGAAGATCATTGAACTCAGTTATAGAGTTAATTAACTCTAGTGTATTTTTATCCTCTGTCATTTTTAATTTTCTTATCCCATTTATCCATCAAAAGACCAACTCCGTAGCCTACTACAAAGCCTAGCATTACTCCATAAAAAAATATTAACATCACATAATCCTTTGAACGAGTCCATAACCTAGCCATAGACCAAATATGCCCATGAGGCCAGAGAATACTGGGGGAGCAGGGATAGGTAGTCTAAATAGACTAAATATCCCGCCCACACCAATTCCTACTAATGTTGTAAGAACTATCTCTTTCATTAAAACGGAACCTCTGCATATGTCTTGTATGATGGGAATTGATCATCATTTCCTGCAGGCTTATTCTTAGAAAGGCTGTAAGATGTAACAGAAATTGAGTCAGCATTAATTTCGTAAGAGCTTCTCTTCACGCCATCTTTATCTGTCCAGGTGTCTTCAAAAATCTTTCCGACAACGACAACTTCCATACCCTTTTTGATAACAGATTTTGACTGCTCTGCAAGTGTGCGCCAAGATTTTACTGTCCACCAAGAAGTGTTTTTATCTTCCCACTCGCCAGTCACATCATTCTTAACACGATCATTGGTTGCTACTCTAAATCTAAGACCGTTTGATCCAACAGATTCTGGTTCACTGCCAACTCTTCCTACAATTGTAATAATTGGATTAGCCATTTTTATTTTCCTCCCAAAATGTAATCAGCTCTTCTAAAACTGACCACTCTATGATTCCAAGACGGACCTTGGAATCCCCACCGATAATTATTTTAAGTGCTGGGTGCATGTCCCTGCTAACCTTAAAAGTATCTGTACAGATTTTAGCCCATACATCTTTGTTTAAAGTAAATGACGATTTTGCTTCTTTGTAGTCTACAACAAACTGCTTCCACTTAGCGTCACCCTTTTGATAGTCACCACGGCCACTATTTTTTTGTGCCTTGGCTCCATCTCTTTTTACCTCTGCTCTTTCAGACATTAGTTAAACTTATGCCTTGTCTCATGCCCATTAGAACACGTCCAATACATTTCTAAAGTTACTTGGTTAAAGTTATAGAAAGGAGCAGAAAGATCACACTTACTGCATGGTCTAACTTGCTCTATTCTTTCTACTCTGTCATCACCAACGTCTTTAGGCTTGGAAGTAAAAAACTCATTAATATCTGGCATCGATATCCTTCTTTAAGTTCTCTAACACATCTTTATTATCACGAAGATACTGAACAGCCTTCGCTCTACCCTGGAATCTTTCTTTATTAATTGTATACCAGGCGCCGCCCTTTTCAACTGCCCCACACATTTCTGCAACGTCTAGCGTTTCTCCAACGTAGTCTATACCAAGGGCTTCCCCTTGGTAGTAGAAGTCGTATTGTCCAGATAAATTTGGGGGACCGACTTTGTTGTAATCAACAATCCAATTGACTGGCCTGCCAACCCTTTGCTCAATAATTTTGTCACCAACCTTAATACCAGCTTTAATAGCATTAGCTTCGGCTTCCGAAGACCATAGTTTAATAACGGTAGATGAGAAGAATTTAACTGCCATGCCTCCCGTGGGTATGTGGCTAGCATGCATAGATCCAAACTGGTTTCTTTGTTGTGAAATGAGAACGAGTAGTGTATTTTTGTTTGCATAGTTTAACATTTTGACTGCGTGGGTCATATCCTTTGCTTCTGCGCCGATTTGCTTCGTGTCTTGCAAATCTTTCATTTCATTACCGTCTTTTTCAAAATAGATTGCTGGTAAAAGTGCTGATATAGAATCAACTACAATTAAATCTACCCCTGCTTCCATTAACTTTGTTGCTACATCAACCATGTCATTGACTGTTTTGGCTGGAGAGTAAATAAGCTCTTTAGAATTTACTCCCAATTTCTCTGCCCACTCTGGATCATAAGAGTGCTCTGCATCAATCCAGGCACATGTCTTTCCTTCTTTTTGCGCCAAAGCAATCATCTGCAAGCAAAACGAAGATTTTCCTGCTGATTTATTTCCCCACACCAATATCTGTCTGCCGTAAGCAAAACCGCCATTTAATGCAAAGTTCAATCCAATACTTGGAGTTGGTTGCTTTTCTATTTGAATGTCAACAGCAGATTGGACCCTCGCTCTAGTTTTTGGGTCCAGCTTTGCTAAGATGTCATCTAATTGAATATCCATGCTAATTAATTATTAGCCAATTCTTCATCAGATTCTGAGCTCTTGGGCTCCAGCTTAAATTCAAATGACAAGGACTCGTCGTTATAAGAAACTGAAAGCTGAGTGTCTTCGCTATTAGACTTAACGAAAGCCTCTGTTGGAATCTCAATAGATCCAATTTGATTCAGAATGGCAACTAGGACTCTAGTTGCATTCATTGTCTTAAAAATATCTTCTTTGCTGTCCGTCATTTTACTTCCTTAACCATAAGTGTTCCATCTTCTAAAGTTTTTAGAACTGGCTCGCATACCATTCCCTCTCGCATTTTTGCCAACGAAAGTGGGTACATGCTTGAGAATACAATTGCTCTATTCAAATTTTTATCTTTATCTGACATAACTAGGTGTGCCATAGTTTTACCAGCTTTTGTTTTATATGGTGTATAGCTTATCACAAACCTTTGATTTTCGTCAATAGGATACGACTGTGCATATAAATATTTAACAAAAGCATCTTCTGATTCCTTATTAATTAAATCAACTTCTACGTATCTAGATATTCTATTATCTCCAACAAGAACAAAGTACATCTTATTTGTTTCTATTTTTGTTTGCTCGATATCAAATAGACCTACTGATCCGCTTTCGTCGACAAGCTCGATTCTTGACCATCCATTTCCACGCTTGATACTCTTTGCCATTCCAAACATAACAAATGAACCAAGCTCTTCAAACTCGTCAATTGGTCTAGCCTGTGCTTTAATCTTTGGGTCTAAATTAGAAAGATTAAATGATGGTATACCTAAAAATTCATAATAAGACTCGGCTTCTTTGCCGCTTCTAGGGTTATCATCAAAAGCAGCGCCGCCAATAGCGTTAAGAGAAGAAATGGCCCTAGAGTTAATGCCACTACCTTTCTTGGATGCTTTATCAACAAAGTCTTTATAGTTCTCATAAGGTCTCTTTTCTATAATCTTATTTGCAATGCTGTCTGAAATAAATTTAACCTCTGCTAATCCAAACCTAATAGAATCTTTTTGTAATGAAAAGTTTACATCAGACTCATTCACATGTGGAAGCTTTACCTTAATGCCAAGCCTCTTTGCTTCAATCAGATAGCCTGTTCTGGCGTCTTTGTCACCTTCGTTTTTAAGGATCGAGAATAAAAATTCCAAAGGATAATAGCACTTAAGCCAAGCGGTATAATAAGAAAGCATAGAATAAGCGACAGCGTGACTGCGATTGAATGAGTATCCAGCATGTGCTTCGAAGTTTTTCCATAGGTTTTCTGCTTCATCGGTGCTGATATGTTTTTTAGCGCCCTCAATAAACTTATCTTTGAAAGGACTGAGTTCTTTTGCATCCTGCTTCTTACCAATAACCTTTCTAACCTTGTCTGCTTCTGACCAAGTCATGCCTCCCAAGTGTACGCATGCTTGCATAACTTGCTCTTGATAGATAATTACTCCGTATGTATTTTCTGTAAAAGGCTTCATTATGGGGTGAGTATAATGAACCGCTTCATCTCCGTGCTTACGCTTAATATAAGAAGCACCGACTGTATTCATTGCACCTGGGCGCACTAAAGCATTCGATGCAGCTAAATCTTCAAACTTATCTACCCGCATTTTGATAAGAAGGTTTGTGTATGGTGTTGCTTCAGCCTGGAATATGCCCTTTGTGTATCCGTCATTAAATATTTGATACACCTTTTGATCATCTAGAGGTATTTCATACAGATTAATTTCTTTACCAGATCTGTCTTTAATTGTTTTTAGCGTGTCAGAGATTACAGATAAAGTCTTAAGTCCTAGGGCATCTAGTTTAATAAGACCTATATCTGCAACCGTATCCATGTCGTATGCCACGACTGGAATTCTTCCAGATACTTCATCGTTTGCATCTGCTCTAGACTCTATTGGAGCATACTTTCTTAAATCATCTTTTGCTACAACAACTCCAGCAGCATGCACTCCAACGCTACGAATTTTTCCACGCAGCTTTTCAGCAAGCCAAGTTACCTCTGGGTATTTTGCTCTAAACTCTCTTGTATTTGGCGAATCCATAAAGTCTTCAAACGTATCGATAGACTTCATGGCACGATTAACATCAGAAAGTGGAACCATGAACACACGAGCTGCATCACGGATAACGCCTTTATCTTTAAAGTAAGTGAATGTAGAAATAGATGCAACATGCTTAAACTTCTTCTTTAAATAATCCTTAACCTCTTTGCGACGACGATCTTCAAAGTCTGTATCAATATCTGGAAAATCATTTCGTTCTGGATTAATAAAGCGAAAGAACAGCAAGTCATATTTAATTGGATCTACATCAGTAATCCCAAGTGCATAGCAAACTAATGAGCCAGCAGCAGAACCACGGCCAGGACCAACCATAATATTATTTGACTTAGCCCATGTAATCATGTCGGCTACAACTAGGAAATATGATGCAAATGACTTATCTTTAATTATAGATAACTCTTCTGCAATTCTATCCAAGTAGACCTGATCTTTGTCCAGAGATAGTCTTTTAAGGCCTTCTAAGGCCATATCAGACAGTTTCTTGTCAGCATTGGTCTTTGGGATAGGGAGCAGATCTAAGCCTTTATGGAAGTCATATTCTTCAATCTTATTAGCAATTTCCATTGTATTATCATATATATCTGTACGAGTAATACCTGCCTTATTAAAATCCGCCTCAATTTCAGACCTGCTTTGAATAAATAAATTATAGTCTGCAAATGATATTTTACGGTCTGGATATAGGTAATTAAATCTATCTAGCATATCTGGCATTTGTCTAGACATTTCAAAGTCTGCATCTTTATCTGATTTAGGAGATGTAGATAGAATAAGCATTGCTTCTTCTAATACTCTATCTTCTTCTTTAGCAAAGTGGGCATCTCCTGTAGCTACCGCTTTAATTTTCAATTCATCTGCAAGTTCTAAAAGCTTTGAGTTTATTTCTTCTGGATTGTGAGATTGAACCTCAACATAAAAATCTTTACCGAAAGTTTTCTGAAAATCTTTGAGAACCATCTTAGCTTCAGAGAACTCGCCTTTCTCGATAGCCTTAGAGATAAGCCCATTAAGGCATCCAGAGAGTACAATAATACCTTCCGCATATTCCTTAAGCACCTCCCTATCAATACGTGGCTTATGATAAAAGCCTTCTGTCCACGCAAGCTCTTGCAGGGTATTGATATTCTCTAGACCCTTTTTATTCTTAGCTAAAAGAATAATATGATTATACGCCTGAATTGATTTATCTGTCTTAGAAGATCTATCAAATCTATCTGTTGGAGATATGTAAGCCTCAACTCCTAGAATAGGCTTTATGCCAAGCTTCTTTGCCGCAATCTGCATATCTCTATGAGAAGACAATGTCCCGTGATCTGTTATAGCAATTGCTGTT
>Ga0209229_10000857_pt1 | contig 12662 bp, 6 predicted proteins | sample SanBayMetagenome_FD_187466 | JGI IMG/M metagenome (GOLD analysis project Ga0209229, IMG submission 187466) | Freshwater and sediment microbial communities from dead zone in Sandusky Bay, Ohio, USA (SPAdes) (version 2) | ecosystem: Environmental > Aquatic > Freshwater > Lentic > Sediment | place... | reverse complement strand
AACCAAATTGTATCTATAGAAGTTGCAAAATTACGATAAGCTTTAAGTCCTTACATTATTACCTTCCTAAAGTTCCTTTGTCAGGACCTTTAGGAGAAACAGGCGATGATCTAGGCTTAGTAGTAGGTACAGTACTAATTGAATCACCAATATCCCGAGCTTGAGCAGCAACCTCAGGTGTTATAGATTTATTCATAATTCTTCCCCCCAACCCTACGGCGTGGCCGATTTTTTCTCTTAATTCTTTTGCCCTTTTAGCTTCTTGCCTTATTTTTTGTACTTTCTCTGATAGTGGTTCTAGGTGAACTCTGGATTCTTTTAGCATTTCATCCAATAGTTTTTGTGATGTTTTAGCGGCTTCTTTAGCGAGATGCCTGTGAGCTTTTACAGCTTTGAACGGAGATGAACTATTGATCTTGCTTGCACTTTCCTCTACGATCTTTAACTGTTCATCTAGAGCTTTTTTTTTGGTTTGAAAATCACTTACCATTCCATATAACACAAGTACTGGATCTTTTGTAGTACCTTCTCTTGGTCGTTTTATTTTCAAAGCATCAACTATCGTTGTGCGTGTTTCTGTTATGTTAAAATCCTGCCCTCTTTGTTTAAGGGTTTTAATATCTCGTACATTACTCTGTAAAGATTTCCTTGTTCGAGTGAGTTTGTCTCCTAACTCACGGAACTCTTGACTGCGCTCGAGTTCATCTATTTCTTTTTGTATTTGTTGTATTTCTGCTTTTATACTATTTACTTCTTTCTGCACTTTAGATTTTTCCAATTCAGACGCTTTAGCAAGTTTCTTCTCCGCTTCTTTTAAATCTTTGTCACGTAATTGATTCAGTTCTATTTTTTTAGGGGCAAGAATTCTTTTCTGTGCAGCTTCATCCCCTGCTATTTCTTCTCTTAATTTTTGTGCTGCTGTTTCCAGACTTACATATTCTGGAGTTTTAATTCTGCTACTGGAAATCGATTCTTGGTTAATGTCTGCACCCCGCGAAATAAGGGTGTGAGCAATATGACTAAGCTGGGTTTGAGCTATTCTTTCTTTTTCAATAGCTTTTAGTTCAGAATTTGGATTCAGTAAAGCTCCGCTTAATGGTAATCCATAGTTGGCACTTTGCCTATTGGGATTTGCTCCTGCTTCATCAACCAGAGCTCTAACAGCAGTAGTATTTACCTTATAAATAGAATATGTAAGAGGTGTATGACCGTTTGTTTCTGAGTTCTCACTTACTATGCTTTTATTAATATCTATCTCTACACCCTTACGAATAGCAGCGCTCGCACCGAGATCTATAAGTTCACAACCCGACTCTATATGCGGCAAATATTTTTCTGGATTGCCACTTTTATTCAACATGGCATATTCAAAATTCAAATACCGTATATCCTCCTTCCGGACACCCAGGAGCTGTAATTCGACACTGATTTATATCGCGGGCTTCCACTTTTAAGATATCTGACAATATATGTTTAATACCTCCTTTATTAATATCTATTAACTCTTTCATTAATTCCGGTTTCGCAAGCAATTCTTCCTTGCGCACATTTTTGAACAGTGCATTTAACACTTGCGGATTTGGAACTTCTAAGGCATCTCTTAGTAAACGTGGAGTTATAGATGAAATATCAGGAACTAGATCGTTTATTGCTTTGATATTTTTAGCTGCAACTGCTTTTTCTAGTGAAATTTCTTCCGGAATTGTAGTTATAGTTTCTACACCTTTATCTGTTTTTTTTGACATAGTCTTTCCCCTCCTAGATCAAAAAATCTTTAAACAATAATTAATAAATTCTAATGTTATTAGATAAAATTTAATAAATCAAGTTATTGATTTATTATTAGAATTTTTTACTCTCATTTAATTTCTTTTTAAGTAAAAATAATAAATCATAGTTAAGCCATCTACGGCGATGATGTAAAAAATATTCTTTCACCTCTTCTTTTGGCCTTACAATAACTCCCTGAGGGTTTTGCAAATAAAGTAAAGTCAGTATAGCCTGATCATGACGATGCGAAGTATTATAATAATACTTCTCAATAAAACTATCACTATCTGTTACTGCTTCTTCGTTTTCACACCATTTTAGCCATTTTCTAATAAATCCCCGCGCAGAGCTGGTATTTTTAATTAAGATAAAACTAGCCTGCAATTGGTAGGAATCTAAAATAAAATCGTTGCTCCTACCCATAGCGGTTAGCAAATCTCTTCTTACGTATCCCCTATTAGTATGCTCATTCTGGAAGACAAGTATATCTTTGCCGTCGATGAGATTATTAACTAATGAATCAATTGGTTTAACAATAGCACTACCGCTATCGGCATATAAAAGAACGTCATTTTCTGGGATTTCCTCAAGCGTTTGAAGGATTATATAAGGTTTCCATAACCAGTATCCTGCTCCTTTTTTTGCGAAAAAATATTTTCATGAGCCTTAACATAGGAGGATGATATATGTTTTTTGTTATAGGGTTTATAAAAATCAATACACTTATTCAGTGCACTAGATGTTAAAGCTCGCTGGTTTGCCAAATGAACTTCGCCTCCGTCAGCATAAGAAATAAGCCAGACGTTACCGGTCATATTTTGTTGACACTCCACTGTTTTATCAGTCGATAAATCTATGTCCTTGGAAAAAGCTGCAATTTCCACTTCATTGATTATGCTTAATAATTGCTTCTGGATATTTGAATAATATAAATATAGGCCGCAAGCAACTATAATAAACGCACCGGCCAAAAACAGGACCAGAAAGGCAAGAAAAAATTTACGCAACATATATACATATTTTGTATCAGATTTACCTGTGATGGTACATAAATAAGCTATAATTCTAAAGTTTTTTAAAATGTTTTAGTATTGAATTTTTTCAAGTTAGATTTTTTATGTTGATTTGGTGATTTTGCAAGGTTAGCTACTTCGGCTTAAGCTAGGCTTGATACCAGTCTTTAAAGAAGATTAGATTTTCAGCTTTTTTGGTAGCTGAAGTCAGAATAATTTAGCTTTTCTGCTCAAAGGTGTTTTGTCGGTTAATCCAGGCTATGCAAATTTCTTCTGTTACTGATTTTAATTTCTCTACTCGTTTGATCAAGTACACTAGCTGTTCTTCGGTGATTTTATAATTTTTATTATAACGGGCCTCAGTATAAGCTAATTTAAGCAGAATGAATCTTTCTTCCTGCTCTTCAGTATCCCGCGGGAATATTTTAAGCAGTTCATCACTGTAATTACTAGCTAGGCTACCAAGCTTTTCAATATCATGCAGCCTTGGTTTATAACCGGTAAATACCAGCAGAATTGCAGAGTAAAAACTTTCAGTTGCTTGATGAAGCTGAAAAGCTGCTAGATTCAGATAGTTATCTTGCAACATGTAATTAGTTGCTTTTATAAATCCAATAGCACGAGGAAACCACTGATCAAAATCGTCTTTAGCTATTTGCTTTCTTTCTTCCGAGTTTAAATCTTTAGGTTCAGCTAAAGTAAATTCACCACTATCATAAAGCAGTATTCCCTCTTTTTTAATATCCGAGAAAAAATACTGACTCTTCTCCAGCTGCTGATTAAGATATTTTATCGGCTCAACCACAAAGGTTACCCAAGGCGCTCCGAATGTCTTCCCTCTTAAGCCTTTACGTTCCAGACGTTTAGTTAGATCAGACTCAAAAGATGCACCTTTGAGCCCCCGATATTTCGGGCTTTTAGTTACTACCAGAATATCTAGATCGCTTTCATAGCTATAGGTTATATGGCCTTCAACATACCAGTCCCGCACCCACGTCCCTTTAGCATAAGAACCAAAAAGGATAATCATGGCTACTTGATCTCTTGCTACCGCCAAAATTTCCTGAACAATAGCATCCAGCCTTTCCTTGATAATTAGCGAATTTTTAGGAAGAGTCGTTTTCATGGGGTTAAAAACTAGCAAATTTTAGAGTAATTATAGTTGTTTAAAGAAAAACTGGCAATTGTTAAGGTAGATAAAATATCTACAAATAATTAGAATTTGATGAATAAAGTAATTTTCTAGAATTAACAAATTATTATATTCATTTAACAGAGTTTCCCTTTACCGACAATAATTCTAGTGTTTCTTTTAACTTCAAAAGTGCTCCATATTCAGCCGAATATTTTTCAGTAATTTGGTAACCATAGCAAAAAAAATTTGCAATAAATAAGATAAATACACCAATTATACACGGAACAAAAGTATGAAATAAAAATAATATTTTAAGTAAGGGTTTTTCTGCCTCCAGATAACTTAAATAGGTAATTACTGGCAGGATTCCAACCTGAAAAGATGGAACATAATGCGATTTATCTATAAATTTCCATTTAGGATGTATACTAATTAAATTCTTTTTTATTAGTGTAATCAATAATCCCCAAGAGATACAGATCAGTATTAAAAACATAATACCACCGAATAAACTTGCAAGTTTATCTTCATTCCACTCCGTGAATGGTATAACAGTTCTAATATAATCTACAGTGAGAACTTTTCCTACTAACTCAAATTGGGTATGAACAAAATCTATCAGAAATATCAAAGTCATACCATAACAAATTCCAAGAAAGCAGGAACGCAAGAAAAGCACAGACAAGCTCTTTAAAGCAAAATTTACATTTTTCCGAGACCACCACTTTATAAGTGCTATGCCTAATGGTAAAAAAATCAATATAAGAAAAGACAGCCAAGTAAAGAAATATATATATTTACTATATTTGAACCCTAGAATGTCAAAAAGCAAAGGAATAAACATATACAGCAAAATAGAAAGACTTGGATATTGTTTTACAAAAGTAAAATTTTTTATTGGCCCCCAAATTTTTTTTGAATATTCTTCAGTTCTCTTTTGAAGCTGATAAAGCGGATCTTGCTCAATACTTTTAATATTAATATATTCAAATAGGGCTTTTAAGGCTTCAGAAGAGAGAACAATATTATTATCTATCAACATAACTTCTCCTTTGTTTACTGTTTTATGGTTTTGTTCTCTCTTTCTTTTTTTTCTCATAAATCGTTTTTATTTTTCATATTTAGTGAAAGATTGAAGGAAATAAAATACATTGCTCAATCGTTTACAATAGTTTTTATTTTAGATTCTAATTCTTTAATTTTATTACTTACATTTATAATATTATCAACCACTTTCATTCCAGATATTTCTGCTGTTATTACTGCTTTTGAACCTTGCCTATACGGATATATTTTAATTTCCATTGTAGCAAGACAATCTGGTAACTGCAGCTGATATGTAGAACCGTAAGGTTTTAGCATACGGTCAAAATTTGCTTTTATTGAGTCAACAGGGTAGTTAGAAGTTACTTCAAACTTATGAATAACCCAAGCCGAAGTTAAATAAGAGGCTAGGTCGAACTTAGGTATCGGAAATGGTAAAATAACGCCATCTTGATAAGTTTTTACTGTTTTAGGGGTGAATGTTATAACCTTATCATTACCTTTATTCAGTTTATTAATGTCAATATAATAGATTAACCCAGAACCAGCTACTCCATTATCCGTTCTTCTCTCCAATTCCATATTAGTTTGATTAAAATCGAGTTTAATGATTTCTCTTTTCGTATCAGTTCCCCAAGTTTTATTGTTAAAAATCAATCCATCAACACCTCGGGGTTCTAAAATATTATTAGGAATTACGTAGCTGACTTTAATATTGTCTATATTTTTTACACTGCCCTTTTCTGGAACAAGCTGTATATCATAATCACCCGGTAACGTCATTTTGTTGGCACAAGACGATATAACAAAACATAATAAAATTGAAAAAATTTTAGATTTCATAAACACCTATTAAAATTTTAAGCTGCATTACTATTAAAGAAACTTAATTATTAGTTGCATCTCAAGCCATAAAAAAAGTTTGCATTGCAAGCTTGGCAGCGACCTACTCTCCCGTGCTTTAAAGCAAAGTACCATTGGCGCTGTGGGGTTTCACTTCCGAGTTCGGAATGGGATCGAGTGTTTCACCCACGCTATAACCACCAAGCTAGCAATACAAACTTTTAACGTCGTATTACTTAAATATGTGTATGTCGATTATCATGACAACAAGCTTCTAAAAATAAAGTCAAAACAAGCATATAGAACTTATTTTAAGTTTTTGCCATGATAAAAGACATTTGTTAACAAAGAATAAAAACTTCTGTAATTACTTATACTGATTTGTCCAAAATTAACACTACATACAAAGTGTAAACTCAAAGTTTCAGCAAAATAAAACAATCGAGCTATTAGTACCAGTTAGCTTCACATGTTACCATGCTTCCACACCTGGCCTATCAACGTGGTGGTCTTCCACGGCTCTGATAGGGAAGTCTAGTTTTAAGGTGGGTTTCCCGCTTAGATGCATTCAGCGGTTATCCCGTCCGTACTTAGCTACCCAGCTATGCCGCTGGCGCGACAACTGGTCCACCAGAGGTACGTCCACCTCGGTCCTCTCGTACTAAAGGCAGATCCTCTCAAACTTCCTACACCCACGGCAGATAGGGACCGAACTGTCTCACGACGTTCTAAACCCAGCTCACGTACCACTTTAAACGGCGAACAGCCGTACCCTTGGGACCTTCTCCAGCCCCAGGATGTGATGAGCCGACATCGAGGTGCCAAACGATTTCGTCGATATGGACTCTTGGAAATCATCAGCCTGTTATCCCCGGCGTACCTTTTATCCGTTGAGCGATGGCCCTTCCACACGGGACCACCGGATCACTATGACCGACTTTCGTCTCTGCTCGACTTGTGGGTCTCGCAGTCAGGCTAGCTTATGCCATTGCACTCTAACAGTTGATTTCTGACCAACCTGAGCTAACCATCGCGCGCCTCCGTTACTGTTTAGGAGGCGACCGCCCCAGTCAAACTACCCACCATGCATTGTCCCAAATCCTGATTCAAGGATTCATGGTTAGATATCAAGAATTAAAAGGGTAGTATCTCACATTTCGACTCCACAAAGGCTGGCGCCTTCGCTTCATAGTCTACTACCTATTCTGCACATTTAATCCCTAATACCAGTGCAAAGCTATAGTAAAGGTGCACGGGGTCTTTCCGTCTAACCGCGGGAACTCGGCATCTTAACCGAGAATTCAATTTCGCTGAGTCGATACTGGAGACAGCGGGGAAGTCGTTACGCCATTCGTGCGGGTCGGAACTTACCCGACAAGGAATTTCGCTACCTTAGGACCGTCATAGTTACGGCCGCCGTTCACTGGGACTTCAATTCAGAGCTTGCACCCCTCCTTTTAATCTTCCAGCACTGGGCAGGCGTCAGACCCTATACATCGTCTATTGACTTAGCAGAGCCCTGTGTTTTTAATAAACAGTCGCTACCCCCTGGTTTGTGCCACCTACAACTGGTTGCCCAATTATAGGTCATCTTTCTCCCGAAGTTACAGATGCAATTTGCCTAGTTCCTTCAGCATCGTTCTCTCAAGCGCCTTGGTATACTCTACCTGTCCACCTGTGTCGGTTTAGGGTACGGTCTTAATTGAAGAGTTATTTCCTGGAAGCTCGCAACTAGCATACACAATCCAATAAGCATATACAATTTTTGAACTTCGTCACTTCTTCTTGGTTCAGGAATATTAACCTGATTCCCATCGACTACGCCTTTCAGCCTCGCCTTAGGGGCCGACTAACCCTGCGCAGATTAGCTTTACGCAGGAAACCTTGGACTTTCGGCGAGAATGTCTCTCACATTCTTTATCGCTACTTATGTCAGCATTCTCACTTCCGATACCTCCAGCAGCCCTTACAGGATGCCTTCACAGGCTTACGGAACGCTCCGCTACCACTCATATGTTTACATACGAGTCCGCATCTTCGGTACATGACTTTAGCCCCGTTACATTGTCGGCGCAGGAAAACTTAATTAGACTAGTGAGCTATTACGCTTTCTTTAAATGATGGCTGCTTCTAAGCCAACATCCTAGTTGTTTTGGTTTTCCCACATCCTTTAACACTTAGTCATGATTTTGGGACCTTAGATGGCGGTCTGGGCTCTTTCCCTCTCGACCACGGACCTTAGCACCCATGGTCTGTCTGCTATACTGTACTCACTGGCATTCGGAGTTTGGTTAAGTTTGGTAAGTCTGTTGGACCCCCTAGCTTATCCAGTGCTCTACCTCCAGTGGTAATCATATAACGCTCTACCTAAATAGATTTCGCGGAGAACCAGCTATCTCCGAGTTTGATTGGCCTTTCACCCCTAACCACAGCTCATCCCCTAATTTTTCAACATTAGTGGGTTCGATCCTTCAGTAGATGTTACTCCACCTTCAATCTGGCCATGGCTAGATCACCCGGTTTCGGGTCTAATTCGTCGAACTATATCGCCCTATTAAGACTTGCTTTCGCTACGCCTACACCTAACGGCTTAAGCTCGCTCGACAAACTAAGTCGCTGACCCATTATACAAAAGGTACGCCGTCACGGAATAAATTCCGCTCCGACTGCTTGTAAGCATTCGGTTTCAGTGTCTATTTCACTCCCCTCATCGGGGTTCTTTTCACCTTTCCCTCACGGTACTTGTTCACTATCGGTCGCTAGAGAGTACTTAGGCTTGGAGGGTGGTCCCCCCATGTTCAAACAGGATTTCACGTGTCCCGCCTTACTCTAGGACTTAAAAAAGCGTTACCTATACAGGGCTATCACCTATTGTTGCCAGTCTTTCCATACTGTTCTAGTTTACTTTTAAAAGCCACTTGCCTGGTCCGCGTTCGCTCGTCACTACTAACGGAGTCTCTGTTGATGTCCTTTCCTTCAGCTAATGAGATATTTCAGTTCACTGAGTTTGCCTCATATGGCTATGTATTCACCATATGATACCTGATAAATCAGGTGGGTTTTCCCATTCGGAAATCTCCGGATCAAAGCCTATTCACAGCTCCCCGGAGCTTATCGCAGTGTATTACGTCCTTCATCGCCTTCTAGCGCCAAGGCATCCACCAAATGCTCTTATATTATTTACTTTATTAAAACTTGAGATTACAACGATGTATGCAGAGTTAAATCTGCACAAACAGTATCCACTCACGATATTTTAGTATTTTATCGCGGTGTAGTAATTAGTTTTTATTCTTTATTAACTTTTCAAACAGCTGCAAACTTGCTTAAGCTTGCGTGAGGATTTTTATATAACTAATTCAAATAGCTGTCAACCGATATTTTTAAAAAATCGAGATTTTTATTCAATAAACTAGAAAATCTCTCAGTTTAACGAATACAAAACTTCATAAAATTCTCAACCACTTGCTCTTTAACATAAAAGCAAAATCCCTGCTACAATTTACGTAGTTTATTTACAACTAGGAAAGATTATATTAACAAAAAATAAAATTATACCCTTTATTGTTAATATTTTTCTCCTTAAAGTTGAATATGTAGTCAACACAATATAGCTAAAATAGGAGGTTTGCGATTATGTCAAAAAATGATGATGACCCTATGAAAAAAATTCTTGAACGCCGTAAATTCATTGAGAACGAAAAAGATAACGAAAGAGAAGTAGAAGATGATGATCCGCTTCCCGATATCTCAGATAGTATAGAACAGCGAGCAGCTCGGGAAGAACCAAGGTCTCCTATCAAAAAAGGACCGGACACTCCTACTTTTGACCTAGGGGACGCATTACGGAAACAAATGGGTAATTTTAAGATCCCTTCCGTTCCTGAAAAACAAAGCAGGGAATTAGATGGAGAAGATGCTTGGGCAGATGAACCGCTAGAAGAATCAAGACCGGTGGTACGAGAAGAAACAACGGTTAAAAAAGAACCAGGAAAAATTAATGCTAATAGCGGTCTTTTTAGTAAAGTAGCAGGGCTTTTTGGCGGTGGCCAGAAAAAAGAAGAGCCAAAAGTAGGAAAACTTAACCCAGAAGCCATAAAAGCATTAGCAAATGCCAAAGCAGAAGACCTACGCCGTGCTGCAGAAAGAGAAGAATTACCGGGAGAATCAAGAGTTTCTGTAACATCGGCAGAATTACAAAAAGGTTCAGACATACCTATACCTCCTCCTATGATGGAACCACCACCAGCCCCGCCTTTATCAGAAAGAAGAGCGTCAGTAGCCATTGAAGAAACCGCTCCACCTTTATCAGAAAAAAGAGCATCAGTAGCCATTGAAGAAACCGCTCCGCCTTTATCGGAAAGAAGAGTATCAGTAGCCATTGAAGAGCCTTCTATACCTTCTTCAGAAAGAAGAAAAACAACTGTTAGCGAAATACCTGCCCCGCCTTTAGAAAAAAGGGAAACTACAGGAAAGGATACGAAGCCTACGAATTTTGATGAGGTACTTAATAAAGCAGGAGTTGTATTGAGTTCTAGTGATCAGGTGCCTATTACCGAAGCTTTTCATAAAGTTGGTATCATTAACAGAGTTCCTAAACGTGGCGAACTATTATCAGAGCAAATTACTTTAACTGTAGCGACAGTTGTAAAAAATAACCCCAAATTACAACCTTTCGTAACTGAAATATGTGATGCTTTTGTTGATAAAGCAACGCAGGATGCAACACGTACGGCTCTTAATGGTAAGTTTGACTCACTCAAATTACAATATCAACAGCAAAAGAAAACAGAAATAGAGGAAGAACTCCCTTCTCCAGACACCAGGCCACGATCTAATGATTTAACAGGACGCGATGATCCACGCGCTCCTAAAGTAAAAGAAATCGAAGCCCAGGATAGTATAATTTTAAGAAGCACTACAGAGAAAGGGCAATCAACAGCCTTATCTTCTAGCGAGGTCGACCCTATAACCGAAGCTATCCGTAAAGAAATTCTGGCAGAACAGCAAAAATTAATACAAACTCAAATTGCTCTTAGTGACCCAGCTGTAAAGGATATGGATCCTCAGCAATTTAGAAATTACTTAACTTCCGATCCAGGAAAAGAGGAAGCAGCCAAGGTTTTCGCTAAACCAGAAATTCAAACAGCTCTTAATAAAATTGAAGTTGAAGGTTACAGAAAAGTTCATGCTGAATTCAGCGATAGTTTTAAAAATGTTAACTGGACACCAGATCAGGTTGTTGCCGCAGGACAACCAAAAACGAAAACGTCCGAAATAACAAATGAAGATGGCTTAGTTGTAGCTAAGATAAAGGAAACAACGCACGATATAGCTCCGTTAGCTGTAACGCTTGATAATGGAGATAAGGTTAACGTCAAGAGTTACAGAACCATAGATTTTCCAACAGAGCTAGAAACCGGAAAAGGACCTCTTCACTTGTCAATGGCAGTAAAAGATCAAAATGGCCGAAATATTTCTGAAAAAGACGCTGTTTATTTTACCGCCCACTATGATGAACAAGGTAAATTAACTGAAATAAGTTCACCTATACCTGTTAAATTCATGGGAAAAGGCGATGATGCTGTAGGTTATATAGAGCGCGTTGGACCCGATGGAAAACCAAAAGTATATACATTACCGGTTACCCAAGGCAAATATAAGGAAATGATGAGAGAGGTAGCTAAAAATCAGGGAATGGCCGTAGATTTGTCACAAGAAGTTGCTCAAGAGGCTCAGGACCTTGCATTAACCAAGAAAAAATCTAGAGATCCAGTACTAGAAAGAGATGAAGAAGCTGTACAGCCTCAGAAAAAGACGGGAAGATCTGAGGATTCAATCGCCCTACCCGAAACTGATGCCATTCCTCTCCAAATGGTTTCTGTTCAGGGGACCGCTCAGGATAAAACTACTGCAATTGACAATATGCTAAGAGGCGTAAGCCCAGAGAGGATAGTGGCAACTTTAAAAGACCAAGTAGCAAAAGGTGGAAGCGAAGCGGTTGGGTTAATAGTGGAAGCTACTAAAGAGGGCAGAACCGGAGACCATCCAGGAGTTCATACATTAACAGCTGCGCAATTTAAAGAAGTATATGAAACCGGTATGAACGCTGCCAAGGTCATTTTAGATAAACGTGCTCCCCAAAACCTGGCGAAACATACAGAGGACAGTATGAGAAACATACATTCTGCTTGCAATAAACTAACTAAGCCAGCCGCTGTTGACACTATCGATCATACGCACGCTAAAAAATTGCACGACAGAAATTTTGAACTAAAAAACCTACCAGCAAGAGGTCGCTGAAAAAATAGTTAATGGCTGTCTGTTTAGAGAAATATAGTAATCTGAGGTGAATTAACCCATAGTTTCAGTTACTATATTTTATAATCACGTTTCTTGCTTTTAGAATTTAACTTGTCTCTACGTCAAAACTCTAAATTTCTAATACAATTTTAGGAATTTATAAACCTGCTCATCGCGTCTTCGTTTTTTTGATACGCATTTTTGTTAAAGATACAAAATTTTAGTAAAAATTTGTTAAGTTCTCTGATTTTACTTATGTTTCACCATTAGGCATCTGCCAGTATTGCTGAAATTTTTAAAACTTAACTTATGGATAGATTATTATGTAGAGAATCCTTTTAGAGTATTTGCAAACCTACGTAAATCCAATCCACAGCAGAGGTCAGGGGATTAACGATATCCCCAATTATTCCCTTAAGATAGTTTCTACCCATACGGCCAAAATTCTTTAGATGACCTAATAAACGCGAGTTTCGCATTAGAAAGTTAGGTGTACAGCAGTAAACAAGTAGGTTATAGGTTACTTCATTTTACAAAATAACAGAAATAACCTA
>Ga0209229_10000856_pt1 | contig 12663 bp, 20 predicted proteins | sample SanBayMetagenome_FD_187466 | JGI IMG/M metagenome (GOLD analysis project Ga0209229, IMG submission 187466) | Freshwater and sediment microbial communities from dead zone in Sandusky Bay, Ohio, USA (SPAdes) (version 2) | ecosystem: Environmental > Aquatic > Freshwater > Lentic > Sediment... | reverse complement strand
TACGCGATAGCTCAAACCGGCCTGTGGAACCTAACCGTTCGACCGTAGTTTTATGACAAGAGCAAGAGACATGTACGACTTCACCGCCGAACCGGCAGACCCGCCGGAGGTCAAGGCGCTGCTTCGGCAGGCGAAACAGTTTTACAACGAGGCGACAAAGCTGCGCAACGGCAACAAAGCCGCAGCGCTGGCCAAGGCCATTTCCGACAGGAAGCGCGGAAAATGATTTATCTGACGGCAAAAGCGGGTTCGCGCAGGCGCGCATGGTGGTGCGTGTCTCGGAACAAACCGGAATGCCCAGCCCCACGGAGCGCGACCAGTGGGGCGCCGTCAAACTTTTATAGAGCGTCAGGGAATGCGGCGGTCGTTGTGGACTGGTCATTTCATACCCCTGCCTTCGTAACCGCATAAAACGGAGGTCGCTCTATGTATTTTGAAACTGAAGAACACCGCAAGGTCGAGGAGCGCATGCTGCAGGAGGTCGCTGACAAATACGGCTACCAGATCGAGCTGTGCAGCAAAGCGTATCCGGTGGATGCCGTCTTCATGCGCAACGGTGTGGCCAAGCGCCTTGTCGAAGCGCGCCGACGCTACAACTCGAAGAACGCATATCCGACGCTTTGGTGGAGTCTTCAGAAATACGTTAAACTTGCGCAATACAGCCAGATCCTGCCGACCACACTCATTGTCGAGTGGACTGAAGGCATCTACGCGCTCGATATCACGCGCAAGGCGTATCCTGTCGTCTACATGCGGCGACCTAACGGCCGGTGCGAGGCTGACAGTGAGCCGTGCGTGGATATTCCGGTTTCGGACTTCAAAGTGGTCATCGAGCGAGCATGATTAGCTGGTCACCATACCCCATGCGCGCCGAAGTCGCCGGTGTCGGCACTGCGTGGCTGCTCTACGTCCAGCCGCAGGGCGGCATGGCGAACGACATCTGGACGTTTGTGCCGGAGTCCACCGGCCAACCGCTGCATGTGCGCACCGACCAGTTTCATTTTTCGGAGAATCCGACTTTAGACATATCGAATTTGGGCGCTGACTCGGCATAAGTAACAACGGTTCTGGGGAGGGCCGAGCGCTAACCAGTCAGCGCCCATTACATTTTAGGAGGGAGGGCGCAGCGGAGTCTGCGCGAGGGAGTGAACGAGCAAAAACAACGGTTTCAGCCGTCCGAGCATCCGATTATGAAGATCGACACCGATCTTCTGAGCAAACTCGGACCAGAGGACGGCTGGACATACTTAAAAACCCGCGAGGAATTGATAGCCCGCGAGAAGGCCGACCCATTTCGATTCGGCTACGAGCCTCCGGTATGGAAAAAGGCCAGCGAACTGCTCGAAAAGTATCGAGAAGTGCTCGTCATGGGCGGAAACAGAAGCGGAAAGACGGAATGGGCGGCGAAGGAGATCATCAAAACGATGTATAACAAGGCCGGAGCGGTCGTCTGGTGCTTTGCCGAGACATCCGCGACCAGCATCGAGTCGCAGCAGCCGCGTCTGTGGAAGTTTATGCCGCCGGAATGGCGCAATGCGCGGAAAAGTCAGATCACGAACGTAAGTTTCACTATTAAAAATGGGTTCAGTGAAGCCAAGTTCGTGGCACCCAACTCGTCGGTCTGCGTGTTCAAAAATTACGCGCAAGATTTAAGTGTCATAGAAGGCGCCGAGCTGGATATGGCATGGTGTGACGAATTGGTGGGTCTGTCGCTGATTGAGACGTTGCGATTCCGTCTGTTGGACCGCAACGGCAAGCTCGCTGTGACTTTTACGCCGGTCCAAGGCTACAGCCCGACAGTCGCATCCTATCTTAACGGTGCAAAAGCGCTCGAAGAGGAGGACGCCGAGCTGCTTCCGCTGCACAAAGAGGAGAACGGCCAGAAAATTGTCACCGGCTACGAAAAGGTTCCGGTCCTGCAGATGTCTACGCGCAACCGGCCAATCTTGTATTTCCACACCAAGGCGAATCCATGGGCCGGATGGTCGCGGATGCGCAAAGAGCTGCAGAACGAGACCAAGGAAAAGATTTTATGCCGCGCCTACGGCGTTCCGACCAAGGCCATCGCCGGTCGCTTCCCGCTATTTGACGAGCGCGTGCATGTCATCCGGCATACGGACGTTCCGAAGGGCACCAAGTATCACTGGGTCGATCCGGCGAGCGGCAGGAACTGGTTTATGCTCTGGACGGTCCACGACGACGCCGGTCGCGTCATCGTCTACCGCGAATGGCCAAGTCAGGACGAATACATCCCATCGATTGGCTATGCAGGCGAGTGGGCACTGCCTGATGGCAGCAAGCTCGACGGCAAGGCAGGACCGGCGCAGCAGGACTTCGGCTTTGGCCTGCAACGATACATCGAGGAGATCAAGCGCCTCGAAGAAGGTGAGAACATTTACGAGCGCTACATGGACTCGCGCTTTGGCAACTCGAAGACGCTGGGACGCGAGACTCCCATGACGCTGATCGATGAGATGGCCGACTTGGGCATGGATTTTCTCGGCGCACCGGCTGACTCGATTGACGAGGGCGTCGCCATGGTCAACTCCCTGCTGCACTACAACAACGAGCAGCCGGTCAATGCGCTAAACCAGCCGCGCCTGTATATCAGCGAGCGCTGCAAAAATACGATCTACGCGCTCTCGACGTATACAGGAAAAGACGGAAAGACCGGCGCGACAAAAGACCCTGTTGACTGCTTGAAATTCGTTGCGCTTTCCGGCGCGAGCAACGTCGAGGGCGACATACTCATGGCCCGCGGAGGAGGAGCTTACTGATGACTAAGGCGCCGCCATCTCCTCCAAACAGGCTGCGTCCGCGTAGGCGCAAGGATGACGCGCCGAGATGCGGTGTCTGTGCCAAGCTGCTTCGTATGGCCGACGTGCATGGCGTCGATAATCAGCTTGGCCCGATTTGCCATGAATGCGGACCTCACGTCGTCGCTGCAAACAACGTCATGTATCCGTTTTTCATCTGACCTTATGTTCACAAAAACCAAAACCATACCGGTGGACCGCTACACAGCGTCCGACAACTACGAACCAAAAGGTGCCCTCGCCTTCGGCCGCGAGCAGGCGCCCAATGCATTCATCGCCGTCATGCTAGAACTGCAGGACCGGATCGCCGACGCCGTCACGTTGTGCAGCACGATGGCAACCGCGAAGGAAGCCGGATACTTGGCACACGCCGCCGGTCAGCTCTGCGCGCTACAGGAGCTGTGGGACGCGCTCGAAGCGCGCCGCGCGGAGTCGCATCGGGTCGAGTAAATAATACTGGACATCTGTTCAGTATTACCGAATACTAGATATATCAACGTGGAGTTGCGCCTTCATGGCGCTGGGTGTTGATCGGACTGAGCGACGCACGCTCTGGCACTACTTGAGGGTTTAACTCATGGACGAAGGGAAAGCGTCTACGGACGCAGGGCAAGATATCATTTCACTCGCTTTGCAGGAGCTATCTGGCGTTACGCCGGATCAGAAACCGGAAGCGGAAGTGAAGTCGGAGGAATCCGACGATCTTTCACAAAACGAGACTACGGAGGACGAATCGGAGGATACAGCCGAAGAGTCTTCCGAGGAAAGCAGCACAGAGGAGTCTGCCGAGGAATCTGACGAAGAGACCGAGGAAGGCGAAGAGAGCGAAGACGATAAGCCGGTCAGTCACGACAAGGTTCAGAAAAGAATCGATAAGTTGACCGCGCAAAAACGCGCCGCAGCCGAAGAGGCAGCAGCCGTCAAATCGCAATATGAGGACGCGCAAAAGCGACTCGCCGAGCTAGAGGCACAGGTAAACGAAGCCTCGCGTCCGGTTCTCAGCCCCACAGCAGACAATCCGTTGGCCGACGTGGACACGCCGGAAGCGCTTGAGGCGAAGATCAAGAGCGCGCAAGAGGTCCGCAGATGGGCGCTGAAAAACACAGACGGCGCAGAAGTACGCAGGCCAGATGGCAGCACCACATACCTCGATGCCGAGCAAATTAAGGACTATTTGCTCAAGGCCGACGATGTGCTGACAATCCACGCACCGGCTAGGCGCCAATGGCTCGCACAGCGCGAACCGGCAGTGCAGGCAGCGAAAAACCTATTCCCTGATATTTTTAAAAAGGGAACGCAGTTGCACGAAGCCTACCAGCAGACCGTCAAGCAGGCGCCGGAGCTGCTCAAGATCCCACAAGTGGAGTATTGGGTCGGCCTCGCCTTGTATGGCGAACAACAGCTCATGGCAAAACAGGCCACCGAACAGGCTAAGGCCAAGGCGGCAAAGAAAGTCTCGTCCGCAAAGATCGATAAAACACCAGTCCCTGCAAAGCCGGTTAGTTCGCCGAAAACTTCGACCAGAGGCGCGTCCAAAGTGACGCGAGACAGAGCACTCGCTTCGGGTCGTCTTGATGACGTTGCCGATTATATGAGCGAGGCGCTCTTCGGATAAGAAACCAATCAATTAGAAAGACCTAAAAAATCATGTCAGCTCCCGCAGGCACGCTTTTTCCGGCGACTGGTAACCGCGAGGATCTCCTCGATGTGTTGACCGTTGTAGACGCGAAAAACACGCCCATCTCTTCGAGCATCGCTAAAACCGGTGCCGATATCACCAATCCGGCCGTTTATTCTTATTTGGCCGACAGCTACAACTCCGTCAGCACTGATGGCGTTGTTGATTCCGCCGACGTTTCCGAGTTCTCGGATGCGACGGCCAACCGCGTTCTTCTCAGCGCCCGCGCTCAGAAGCTGCGCCGCACCATCCGCACGAGCGATTTTCAGGCCAATCTGGCCGATGTCGCCGCTATCGGACGCAAGCGCGAATTTGCACGCGCGACCGCCAAGGCTCTCACTGAGCTGAAGCGCGACGTTGAAGCGACCGTCAGCTCGGACAACGACTCCGTCGAAGGCTCCGGCAGCGTGGCCTACAAAACCCGCGGCCTTGGCGAGTGGATCAAAGCCACTGCGCAGACCGACCTTCCGGTGCCCGCTTCTCAGCGCACGCCGTCCGGCAGCATCAACACCACCGCGACCACGTCGCTCACCGAGAGCGCCCTGCAGAACGTCTTGCAGAGCATCTACGAGCAGACCGGTAGCCAAGATCGACTCGTCCTTTGTGCGGGGCCGTCCCTAAAAAAGGCCATCACAAATTTCACGAGATTCACTGTGAATTCGACGAGCAACGTGTTCAACCTGCGCCAAACTGCGCAAGCCGCCAACAGCGACCGCTTGGTCTCGAATATCTCGTTCTACGAAGGAGATTTTTCGACTGTCGAAATCGTGACCAGCCTATTTTTGGCTGCCAACGCCTCGACCGACGCCGAGAAGTATGCTCGCGGCTACGTTATGTCGCCCGACCACATCATGCTTCGCTATGGTCGTCGTCCTCGCTTCCAAGAGCTGGAAGACCAAGGCGGCGGTCCTCGCGGACTGGTTGATGCCATCGTTTCGCTCGCGGTCATGTCGCCCAAGGCGATGGGCAAGTTCAGCGCCACTGCTTAATTCTAACTAAGGAGAAAAAAATGGAACTGTTTGAATTGCCCTCAGAAACCAAGGCAGCGACTGGGTTCACCCACAAGGCTGTCATCACGCACACCGACCTCACGCAGAGCACCGACAACACGGCGCAAGACGTGAAGATCGTCACCGTGCCCGCAAAGAGCATCGTCACCCGCGTGGCGATTCATCTGAAGACTCCGTTCGAGAAGACCGGAACGTCGGCCTACAACACCAACGCGCTCATCATCGGCGACTCCGGTGACACCGACCGCTGGCTTGCTTCTACGGAAGTGAACGTCAACGGCAGCGAAGTGTTGGCCAAAGTGCAGCCCTCGACCATCCCCGCGGCTTACGTCAGCGCGACGGACATCAACGCGAATTTCGCTTCGATGGCCTCGTATGACCTCGCGGAGCTGGACGCTGGAGAAGTTCATATCTTCTTCTCCATGCTGCCCCTCGCTTCTTACTAAGCGTCTTAACACACGGCGGCTCCTTCGGGAGCCGTCGCAGTTAGGATGTCATCTCAAATATTCGGCGATCTGGTCGCCGACATGGATGGCGAGCTGGCGCAGCTCGTCAAAGAAGAGCTGAAAACCGGCTGGCATGCGCAGCAAGTGATGGCCGGTATCGAGGCGACAAAGGCCAAGCAGCTCAACGACCAGCTAGAGCACTGCACCGTAGATGGCTTAGGCCAGCACATTATGGATGTGCCTGCCGACGCCTATTACGCATGGCAGCACCACCTTGGCCGCGACTGCTGGGCCGACAAATCGTTCCGGTCTTGGTTCCTCAAGAAAAACCCGCAGTGCGCGGTCAATTATACACCTAGAAAGCCCACCATCGTCGTCCCATGAAGCTAGACCGCTCTGACATTGTCAAAATCATCAGCGACATCGATCAGGCGGACGCTGACGGTTCGCAGTATCAGCAGCGGAAGGTTAAAAACTTCAACACCAGATATTGTATCTGGTCAGGACAGACAGACGACGGCCGCAAGCACCAGAGCGCCTATGGTCGGCGCGTTTTTCCTTGGGAGGGCGCGAGCGACTCAAAGATTTTTCTCGCTGAGAGTATTGTCCGCGAGCGGGTCATATCGCTCGTCTCCGCGTTCTTCAAATCGCGCATCCAAGTCCAGCCGGTCGAGGTTATGGACGCTCCGAAAAAGGCGGCTGCCGAGACAGTCCTCAAATGGCTTCTCTTCACGCACTGCCTCGATGATTTGCGCCGCGAGGTTCGCCTAGCCGCCGAGATGCGCGAGACCTATGGCCTCGCCATTATGTCCATCGATTGGGAGCGCCAGAGCCGCGTCGAGATCAAGCGCTTCACGCTCGAAGAGGCGATGATGATGATCGAGGAGACGCAAGATCCTAACCTGCAGGCGCTCCTCGAAGTCGTCCTAGATCCGGCACAGGAAGAAGTCGCCGCCGAGCTGCTTGGCCAGATTGTGCCGGAGCTTGGCAAGGTCAGCAAGGTGCGCGAGCTACGCGAGAAAGGCGAGGTCGAGTGGGAAAGCCCTTACATCTTTTCCTCTAAGCCGGTAGTCCGCGCTCTCGAAGCGTGGGAAGACATCATTTTCCCCATCCAGACCGACAGCATCCAGCGGGCGCCCTTTATTGCTCGCCGTGAGCTGCTCAACGAGTTCGAGCTGCGCGAGCGCGCCGCCATTGAGGGATGGGACAAGGAATGGGTCGAGCGCGCCATCAAGCACAAGGGTGAGTTAAAGCGCATCCACCTCAACATCCACCGCTCGGATAACTTCCTCTTCGAGCAGCTCCGCGATTTGGTCGAGGTGTGGCATGTCTATCGCAAAGAGCACGACGAGCGCACCGGAGCGACCAAGGTCACGCGGACAGTGCTTAGTTGGAACATCACCGACAGCTACGCGCTGCATGAGCTGATGCCCTATGAGCATGCGCAGTATCCCTTTGTCGAGCTGCCCCGCGAGCGCAACACGCGCCCTCTCCTCGAAAGCCGCGGCATCCCTGAGATCGTCCAGACGGCACAGGAGGAGATCAAGGTGCAGCGGGACGCGCGGGTTGACGCCACAAGTCTCAGCATCATTCCTCCTCTGAAAATTCCCGCCTCGCGCGGAAAAATAGACCTCGTTTTGGGACCGGCCATGCAGATACCGGAGCGCCGTCCGAACGAGATCACATGGATGCAGCCGCCGCCGTTCGACCAGCGCAGCATCGAGGTCGAGGCGGCAACGCGCGCCGACGTAGACCGCTACTTCGGTCGGATGACGGAAGCCGTCAATCCGAACATCGCCATGCTGCACATGCAGGACTTGGTCGATAGCTGGCTCCTCGACATGAAGCTGGTTGTCGCGCAAATCCTCGCGCTCAGTCAGCAGTATCTATCTTTAGAAGAAATCTCTCGCGTCACCGGCAATGGTACGCCCATAGCGGAAGGAGCCGCCGACATCCGCGGCAAGTTCGATATTCAGGCCGAGTTCGACGCGAGACTTTTAGATACGGCCGCTCTTGAGGCCAAGATGCAGTTTATCGCGCAGACGCTGGTTCCGCTCGACTCGATGGGAGTGCTCGATAGGGCGAACCTCATTAAGTTCATGCTTGGCAGCGTCGATCAGAACCTCGCCAACATTCTGGTGCAGGACATCGGCGCAGCATCGCAGCAGGAAATCGAAGACGAGCAGACGGCATTCGCAAAGATCGCCGCGGGAACAGAGCCGCCGTTACGCGAGGGAGGCCAAAACGCCCAAGTCCGCCTGCAAACCTTGCAGCAGATTATTCAGTCGAATCCCGCCGTCCAGCAGCGGTATCAGCAAGACGAAATCTTCCGCAAGATGATCGACGCCCGCGCGCAGGCTTTCCAATTCCAGCTCCAGCAACAACAGAACGCAGTCATCGGCCGCACCGGCGCCCAGCCCGCGCTGCAAAAGATGGCGCAAGAGCAACAACTCGGAGGCGCCCAAGCGGCGGTCTAATCTATGGCAGCTTTCCCCAACGTCGCAGTCCGCAACATCGCCGGATTTAACATCCCTCAGTTCAACGAGGTGGACATCGACTATGTCGGCAGCACCAACAACATCGACAAGGTCTACTACAAGGAGGGCAGCGCAACCGTAGCCACCCTGACCTTCACCTATGTCGGCGGCGTGCCGTCTTCCGATGACGCCAAGATCAATACGGTGATCCGAAGCTAACAAATGCCGCTGAAGTTCAATCCATTCACCGCGCAGTTCGATCTCACCGGATCGGGCGGCGGCGGTGCGTCGTATATCGACGGTGAGGTCGCTGTCTATGCAGACCTAAGCCTCGACGCAGGCGTTGCTCCATTGAACAGCGCATGGCTCGTCCGCACTGCATCCGGTGTCTGGCCGGTCAGCCGCAAGCAAGCCGGAATCTACATCCGCACGGCGACCGCTGGCAGCAACAGGGACGCCGATTACACCTACGCGGGCACCATGCCGGACGTGTTCAGCGACTCGCAGTTTTTGCTCTACGACAACAGTGACACTAGCAAGAACCTTGCGTTTGATTTAGGCGGCATCACCACCGGCACCACCCGCACGCTGACCGCGCCAAACGCCTCTGGCCGCATCCAAGTCGAAGGGCAAGCCATCGGCAACACCACGCCCGCCGCAGGCACTTTCACCACGCTTGCCGCCAACAACGGCACGCTGACCGCGAGTGCGCCTGTGCTGGATTTGGCGCAGACTTGGAACAATTCGGCGGTGACGTTTACTGGGTTGCGGTTCAATGTGACAAGCACGGCAAGTGCGGCGGCGTCCATTATTGCGGACTTCCAAGTCGATGGCACCTCCAGAATGAGGATAACACGAGGAGGAACGCTTCAGTTGAGCGGCCAGACAGGTAGTGGATTCTTTGCGCCTTCATCGGGTTATCACGGGACAACGGGTGGTCTGATCGCTGGAACGAATTTGGCGATTGGTGGCGTCACGTTTGATGTGATTTTAGAACGCGATGCCGCCGACACGCTGGCCCAACGCCGCACCACCAACGCCCAAACCTTCAACATCTACAACACCTTCACCTCCGCCACGAACCACGAACGTCTACGTTTGGCTTGGGCAAGCAATGTCGCCATCATCGGCACGGAGAAGGGATCGGGGGGCGGGACGGCGAGGGCGCTGGAGTTTCAGACGGATGGGGTGAGCAGATACAGAATTTCGGCTACTGCTGCTCGCATCCTGTCTCTTGGCACGGAAGCCGTGTTTGGATCTGATGAATCATATGGGGTTCAAATAGTTGCGGGCGCGGCTGGAACATGGAGGTGCGGATACTTCACTCCAAACGGATCTGGGACGGGTCTTTTTGCAATAGGCGAGTCGTTGCAGTTAGGTTTAACTACGGGCGGCACTTCTGGAGACGTTCGGCTGTTCCGTGACGCAGCCAACCAGCTTGCGTTGAGAAATTCTACGTCAGCCCAAATTTTCCGAATTTACAACACCGTCAGCGGCACAGGAAACGTCAACTTCGACCGCGTCAATTTCCGCTGGGCCTCTAACGAATTTATCATCGACGCCGAAGCAGGCGGCACAGGAACCCTGCGCGGCATTAAGATCGGCAGCGCGACAACTTCGCTGCTTGGATTCTACGGAGCAACGCCCGTCGATCAACCCGCCACCGTAGCCGACCCCGCAGGCGGCGGAACGGTGGACACCGAAGCCCGCACCGCGATCAACGACATCATCGACCGCCTGCAAGAACTCGGCCTCATCGCCTAACGCTTTATGTTAAACAACCCAACACCCATAACCGTCGAACCCATCCCTGCGAAGGTGTTCGATAAACTCCATGTCTATACGCTCTCGGCCATCCAGCCGACAACGGATAGCGGATCAATCACTGTCGAGTTGCTCCCCGCAACGGCAGACGGCGAACTGGCCAACGGAAGCCTCGTCCAAAAGATGACCGCGCCGTTGACGCCCGAAATTATGGCAGCGGTTCCCGAACTCGCCGCCGCGTTCGCCGCAGTCCTCGCCGCGATCCCAGCAACCCAAGCGTATTTGGCCAGCCAGCAGGAGGTTCCCAATGAGTAAGACCGTCACGCTCTCCGAAGCCGAGGCAAAGATCGTCATGCAGTGCCTTGATCTCGCCGTCAAAACCGGCGGGCTCAACGCCGCCGCGCAGATCCTGCCGGTCGCCGGGGCCATTGAGCAGCAGCTCACCAAGGAGGAAGTAGCCGCAGAGTGAAGACGGTAACGGTCCAGTCTATCCTCCTAAACGCCGCCTCCCGCGCCGGATTGGACGGCTCGTCTATCGACAACCTGTCGAGCACGACCAAGACGATCATGCTGTCCAACTTGGACATCCATCTGAGGGCGGCATGGGAATTTTTCGATTGGCCGGACCTGACCCGCATCGAGGAACGCACCGTGCAGACCGGCGCCGACGACGACCTCTACATTGATCTAGAGCAAACCGGCAGCCCGACACCGACGCCGATGGGGACCGTCTTTGAAGTCTTCCAAGACAACCCGAACACGCACGCAGCACCTCGGCAGATCAACTTCTGGGTGGATAACGACAAGATTCGCCTGCCCTCCGATTGCCCTGACGAAGTCTACGTCCGCTTCCGGCTGGTGCCGACCGAGATCAGCGCAACGACCAGCACCGCTCTCGCGCAAACCATCCCCGCCATCCTCGCGGACTACATTCGTTTCATGCTGACCAGCGACCTCCTGACCGAAGACGGCCAAGAGGACAAAAGCCAAGTCATGCAGCAACGCGCCGAGACCTACTTGGTCTCCGAGATGGACAAAATCATCTTCCAACAACGTCAACCGCGCCGGTGGTCGGCGCAGGTCGGCCCTTACTAACAGCTAACAAATCAAAACTATGGCATTCCCTAACAACCGCATCACCAACCGCACAAGCGGCAGCCAACTCATCACCGGAACAACGCAAGTGGACGGCGAGTTTGTCTCAATCGACAGCCTCGACAACGCGACCAAGTTTGAAGTCTTGACCGGCAACGGCACCGGCATCGCCAACGCCACGGCCGGCAGCGCCATCGCTATTCCGGCCGGCGTGACCATCGACGGCAACTTCAGCGCGATCAAGCTGCACGCCGGATCGGTCATCGCCTACAAGAAGTAATCAGGAGCCGCGCGATGAGCTTGGAATATTTCCACCACAACCTGACGACGACCGAAAAGGGCGTCATCGGCACCGTCACGTCCATCGGCTCATCGGCTTTTTCAATGCTCCCCCAACTAGAAACAACCCTGCGAGTCGCCGGCCTTTGCGTCGGTCTTGCGGTCGGCATCGTCACACTACTTTCGGTCCTTCACGACCTTCGGAGAAAACAAAAGGAGAACAAATGAAAAACTGGAAAACTACAACGACAGGAATCCTTGCCATAGCCATCGCGGTTTTGGGCGGGACGAAAACTTATCTTGCCACTGGCCAGATCCCCGACATCGCAGCCTTGGCGGCAGCGGTTATGGCTGGATGGGGTTTGGTGGTCGCAAAGGATTCAACAGCTCGCCTCTGACTTCACCATGCGGCGCGCACCGAAACTCATTGCCACTGCGATCCTCGCACTCATCTGGGCTGCTCTTGCGGCTGGATGCGTTAGCGTGCCGGTGCCGCCGTCCGACATGGGCGGAATGAAAGCGGGCCAGCTTGGCAACATCGAGGCGCGTGTCGTTGTGGCCTACAAGCCCAACTGGCAGGGCGTTGCGCAAGCGGCCGTGGATCGCGTCTTCAAACAAAAGGCTGACGGTTACGCCAAGTAAGCAATGTGGAAGTGGATAAAGCGACTATTTGGCAAGCAGTCAGACGCTATCCAAGCGCCTGTCTTGCCGAGCTCTGTCTCCGTATCCATTCCGAGCTTCACCGCCGAGCTTCCGCTGAAGAAATACAGCGAGGTGCGCGGGTTCACACCGAACAAGCAGGTCAACCGGATCAAGCCGGAGGCGATTGTGCTCCATCACAGCGACGGAAGCTACCTTGGTGGTGTCGCGTGGATAGCAGATCCCAAAAGTAAAGTGAGCTACCACGTCCTCATCGCCCGAGACGGCCGGCGCACGGTTTTCGCTAACGACACCGATAGGTGCTGGCACGCCGGCGTTTCGTCATGGCACGGCCGCAAAGACCTCAACTCATGGAGCCTCGGCGTTTCTTGGGAAGGCAACACCTACGACCGCCCACTGGAAGATTCGGCCATGGATTCGGCCGTTGAATACTTGGCG
>Ga0209229_10000855_pt1 | contig 12665 bp, 9 predicted proteins | sample SanBayMetagenome_FD_187466 | JGI IMG/M metagenome (GOLD analysis project Ga0209229, IMG submission 187466) | Freshwater and sediment microbial communities from dead zone in Sandusky Bay, Ohio, USA (SPAdes) (version 2) | ecosystem: Environmental > Aquatic > Freshwater > Lentic > Sediment | place... | reverse complement strand
AGCGCTGGGAGAAGGAGAACGCCGCCTCCCTCCCTCCTGGCTACAAGGACATGATGACCGGCACCAAGGGCGAGCTTGGGCAGATCAAGCAGCAGCTGGCCATGACCCAGCAGATGCTGGCCGCCGTCCTCGGCCAGACCCAGGGCGTCGCAGACGCCGCCCGCCAGGGCGTCCAGCAGGCTCGCGTCGACGGCATGCAGGCCGTCCGGCAGCAGATCGCCAACAACATCGACCGCGCCCAGCAGGCCCTCCAGCTTCCCGACGACGCGGCCCAGGACTTCATGACCTTCAGCTCCGAGCGCGGCTACTCGCTCGAAGACTTCGCCGACCCCATGCTGGCTTTCAAGGTCATGTCTGACTTCCGCAACAACATGAACTCCCCCGAGATGGAACGCCTGAAGGGCATAGCCAGCCGCCGCCAGGCCTTCACTGGCTCTCTGTCCGCAGCCACTCCTGGCTCCGGCATGGCGGGCAACAGCGCCCAGCCCACTCCCTTCGACAAGTTCGCAGACAAGATCATGTCCTCGAAGGGCATCGCCTGATACGCCGGGGGTTTCCCTCCTTTACCCCGGTCCCGTGGCCCCCGGCGTTTGCTTCCCGCCGGGGGCCTATTTTTTCAACCGGGACGAAAACCAGCAACCGATCCAGCATATTGGCCGCAATCCCGGTCCCAGGTGCGCCACGGCCCGCCTTCGGGATGCAATGAGCAGACGCGATGGTTTCCCGCTGAGGCTCGACCGAACACAAACCGCAACCAACGCCACAGGAGTATCCAATGGCTGCCATCACTGGCCTGCGCGGGACCGGCGAGTTCTCGACCGATTTCCGCCCCAAGAACTACCGGGAGCTTTTCACGCTCCTCGAACCGAACGGCAACGCGCCGCTGAACGCCCTTCTCGCGATGGGCAGCTCTGAGTCGACCAACGACCCGGAGTACAAGAACTTCCGCGACGAACTGCCTGACCGCAAACTTCAGGTCAACGGCGCTGTCGCTTCGACCTCGACCGGCACGATCACGATTGACGCCTCCGACGACAACAAGTTCGCCGTCGCTGGTTCCATCATCGTGAACGCCACCACCGGCGAAGTCATGCACGTGACCGCAGACACGACCGGCACCACCCTGACCGTGACCCGCAACATTGGCGGCACCACGTTCCAGATCGCCGACAACGCCGAGCTGTTCATCGCTGGCTTTGCGGCTGCGGAAGGCGCGTCCACTCCGACGGCCATCAGCTTCGATGCCACGGTCGCCGCCAACTACACGCAGATCTTCCGCACGGCCTTCGCCGTGTCGAACACCCTGCGTTCGACCTACCTGCGCACGGGCGACAAGCTCGAAGAGGCCATGACCAAGGCTCTCAAGCTGCACATGTCGGACATCGAGCGTGCCATGTTCTTCGGCAAGAAGCACGAGGCCAACGGCTCGACGGCTCAGCCCACCCGCTTCACGGGCGGTCTGATCAACTCCCTCTCCACGGTCGTCGACGTGGCCACGAGCTTCGCCACCTACGGCGGCGCTTCGGCTGGCAACATGACCGAAGAGGGCTTCGACAGCCTTCTGATCTCGACCATCTTCAAGTATGGCTCGAAGCAGAAGATCGCCTTCGTCGGCGAAACCGTCGCCAACCAGCTCCAGCAGATCGGCAAGGATCGCTGGCAGCCGACCGCCGTCGATGGCACCTATGGCCTGTCCCTGACGCGCTATAGCACCTTCGCTGGCGACCTGATGGTTCACCTGCACCCGCAGTTCCGTCAGATCCCTGGCATGAAGTCCGCGATGGTCGTGATCGACTTCCCGTACCTCGTCTATCGCTACCTCGAAGGCCGCGATACCTCGCTCCTGGAGAACCGTCAGTCTCCGGGTGCCGACTCCGTGACGCACGAGTACCTGACCGAGTGCGGTCTGGAACTCACGCAGGACAAGGTCCACGCCTACATCAAGGGCTGGACGGGCCGCAGCGCCACGTAAGCGGGACGACCGCACGCAGCGGTCAAACGATAAAGGGGCAGGAGCAATCCTGCCCCTTTCCTTTTGGAGACAGTATGTCCGACCAGCCTGAAAAGACCGTCACGAAACGCATCAAGCGTGACGAACCTTCGGCTCCTGCGGTCGTCTGGTACGAAAGCCGCCTTCCCGAACCCTCGATGTTCGACGTCGATGGCATCCGCCCCATCCGCAATTTCTCGAATGGCCATCTCGAATGGGAAGTGCCTGCCGAGCGCGACGACCTCTTCAGCCAGCACTTCTTCGTACAGACATCCCGCGTGGTAAAGAAACGTGTCTGACACACCACTGAACCGCCATATCGTTGACGACTACTCGCCTCTGGAGACCCTCATTCTCCAGGCACTGCGACGCTATGGCGAGTTCAGTCCTGCCACCATGGATGGCGACGTCTCGATGATGTTCATCGAGTTCGCCAACATGGTCGTGGATGAAGTGCGCAACCATCCGTACCACACTGGTGAAGCCGTCCCTTACTACAGCGCCCTGACCGAGCGCCGCACCGTGCCGGACCCCATCATGGTGGCTGGCATGCTGCTGCACTACGCCGTGCAGCAGGGCAGCCAGAAGGTCCAGCTCTACGCGCCCAACTACTTCCGCCAGCTCAACCAGCACCTCTGGTTCAAGCTGAACGGGAACACCAAGATCCGCATGCGCGTCGTCGACGACGGAACTCACAAGACCGCCGCAGACGGAACCACCAACACCATAAACGGGCTGACCACCGATGAGTAGCTTCCGCTCCTCTCCTGGCCTCAAGCTCAAGCCATTCCCCTTCGGCGAGTTCCAGGGCCTCGACAGCTCCCGCGACATCACGGCCCTCGACACTGGCCGACAGCAGCACCTCGTCAAGCTGAACAACGGCTACTGCGACTGGCGCGGCCAGATGGTGCGTGAGCCCACATGCTCACAGCGCGTCGGACAGAACCTCGTCACGCACATCAACTTCATCTCGAAAGATAAACTTGCCTGGGCTGAACGCTCTGGCTCTGGCATCTCGTTCAAGTCCGAGAACGACCACGCCCTCGCCAACATCTACCCCAGCAACGCCAACATCGCGTCCACCGTCTTCAACCAGCGCGTCCACTTCCTGGCCCGCGCTCTTCGCTCCTACTACTACGACGGCACGGCATGGCAGGCCAACTCTTCCCCGGCCCTGAACCTTCTGCGCCCCGCCCACATCACCTCGATCCAGCGCCGCGTCGCGGTTGCAGGCATCACCGGCAAGGAAACCCAGATCCACCTGTCCCGCGTTGACCAGGACCAGATCTTTCCCGACGACGAAGACGCTGGCTCGACCAACGTCCTTCGTGCCGCCTACATCGACCTGGCCAACCTCACGGGCAAGGCAGACGGCGTCACTGGCCTCGCTACCTTCGAGACCAACCGCCTCGTGGCCTTCACCTCCGACAAGGCGCTGCTCTACCGCGTTGACCCAGACATCAACAACTGGACGCTAGACGAACGCGCCAACATCAACATTGGCTGCATTTCCCACAATACAATTCAAGCCGCAGGCACCGACGTCCTGTTCTGCTCGCGCTCCGGCATCCACTCGATCAAGCGCTCCATCGACAACGGCATCATGGTCTACAGCTACTCGCTGTCTGACAAAATCGACATCCTGTACCGCAACCTGCTCAAGACCGTCGAAAACTTCGAGGACATCAGTGCAGTCTTCAACCAGGACGAAGCCCAGTATCACGTCTTCTTCCCCCAGGCGAACAGCTCCCTATGCACACGCTTGACCCTGTCGCTGAACGTGGAAGGGGGCGAGCCACAGCCAAAGTTCTCAACCGGCACCTTCCTAAACGCCCGATGCGGAGCCTTCCTCGCTGGCCAGCTGGTCTTCGGAACTCCGGGCGGCGTCTACGACGTCAACAAGGTTGAAAGTGAAGAGGGCATCACCCCGGAGATGGAGGTCGTCACTCCCTTCCTCTGGCACGGCTCGACTTCGGACACCAAGGACACCCATTCCATCATCCTCCAGGCATCCGGCAAGGGCACCATCATCATGGATGCCAAGGACGACGCTGGCCGCATAATCGGCGAGCTGCGCTTCGAGGTTGATGACTCGGACGACAACCAGTTCGAGGGCGTGCCATTGTCGCGCCAATATGAGAGGGCCTGGCAGCACCGCTATCGAGGAGCGATGTACCGCTTCAGGACAGTCGGCGGCTCAAGTCTTCTCCGCATCACAGGGTTCGCAATCACGGTGAAACAATAATGGCCCGCATCCGCCAGCAATACCCCCAGAACTACGGCTCGTCGGGCAACATCTCGACGGAGTTCGAGAACGTCATCCGCTATCTCAACTCCGCCGAACTTGGCAACAAGACAATCGGCGAACTCCTGGCTCAGATCTTCGACACCAACGGTGACTTCGATGGTCCCGTCGAGCTGCGCAAGGACACGTCCGGCGGCATCCAGTATCGCGTCGGCAACTGGGACAATGCCAACGAAGGCTGGCAGACGATCCTCTCGCTCTCCGAAATTCGCGGCGAGCCTGGCTCCGACGTCGGAACCCTCGGGGCTCCGATCTTCCACAGCCGCCAGGACTACGTGGCAACCGCCGCGCAGACAATCTTCAGCTACGCGCACGCCGCATCCGACGAACTCCTCGTCTACGTGAACGGCGTCCTCAGACGTCCTGGCGCGAGCTACGACTACACCTCCGATCCGGCGGCGGGCACCATCACCTTCACGGCTGGCCGCACGCTCAACGACAAGGTCACTGTCTTCAAGGTCCGCTCAACCGCCATCACCGGCTACCGCCGCCAGGACTACTTCACGGTCGGCAACCAGACCGTCTTCGGCTTCGATTTCGAGGCAGACACGCAGCTCGTCGTCTTCAAGAACGGCATTCTTCAGCGCGAAGGCGGCTCCTACGACTACACTCTCCAGCCCGACAACAACACCGTCACCTTCAACGCCACGATCCCGGCGAACAACCTCGTCAGCATCGTCGTCGTCGAGAACCGCGCATCCCAGGCCATCACTGGCCTGATGCTCGAATCCAACTTCTGCGACCTCACCACTGGCCTCATCCAGTTCGCGAAGATCGGCATCGCGAACGACGCCATCGCCCAGGCCAAGGTGTCCGGTCTCGTCACCGCTCTCAGCGCGTCTGCCAAGCTCACCGTGTCTGCCTCGACGCCCGCGACCCCCGCGACTGGCAATCTCTGGCTCGACACCTCGCAGACACCGAACCAGCTCAAGTTCTATAACGGCACCGCCTGGCTCCGCACCTCCGTCGAAAACGCACTGCCCAGCTTCGCGTCCGCGAACGCAGGCCAGTATGTCCGCGTCAACGGCACCGGCACTGGCCTCGAATACGCCAGCGTCGACCTCTCCTCGGTCATCCCGCTCACCTCGCGCGGCGCGGCCAACGGCGTCGCATCCCTCGACAGCTCTGGCCGCTTGCCCTCGACCCAGCTGCCGACCGCACTCTCGTCCTTCAGCTACTACTCGACGGTCGCATCTCCCTCGAACACCAGCTACACGATCAACCGCATCTTCAAGCAGAAGATCAAGCTGGAAGCCATCGCCGTCCGCCTGACCTCTGGCTCCTGCACGGTGCAGATTGCCGTCAACGGCGTTGCAACTGGCTCAACCTACTCCGTCAGCTCTACTCCAACCGAAGTCTCTATCGCCTCTCCCATCGAGATCGATGCCTCCGCAGCCTCGAAGACCATTGGCTTCATCGTTACGGGTGCTTCCTCTCCGACGGTTCTCGACATCGTCCTTTCCGGCAGCATCCTGACAACCTGATGATCGTGCGCAAGGCAGAAACAGTAGAAGACGTGGACCGCATGGTCGAACTCGGAGCGCGCATGCACTCCGAGAGCGGCTATCGCACGCGCCCGTACATTCCTGCCAAGCTGCGCTCTTACGGCATCCAGTTCCTTCACAACCCAAGCGCCGGTGTCCTCATTCTGGCCGAAGACAATTTCAAGGTCTGCGGAATGATGGCAGGCTGGGCGCTGCGCTCCTTCTTCAACGACGACATCTGCGTCAGGGACATGATCCTCTACATGCTGCCCGAAAAGCGCAAGGGAACGACCGCGCTCCGCATGGTCCGTCAGTTCGAGGATTGGGCCAAGTGTGTCGGAGCCCGCGAGATCAACGTCGGTATCACGGCCAACATTGACGATACCAAGGCCATCAAGTTTTACAACACAATGGGCTACCGCCAGCGCGGTCTCTCGCTCTTCAAGGAGGTATGAGTCATGGGTGACTCTCCAGATCCGCCGCCGCCGCCCCCAGACTACACGCAGGAGAAGGCCGACTACTCGGCCACTGAACTCGCGAAGCGCGAGCAGCAGGCGAATGCGTTCAACAGTTCTGTAAGCGCCTTCAACAACCAGCTTTCAGGGTACGGTGGCCAGATCGCAGACTTTCAGTCTTTGATTGGCGGGCTCAACCTGACGGACGACGAGAAGTTCACTGGCTACCTTGGAGACATCCAGAACCTCCAGAACCAGCTGTACTCGCTCAACTTCAACACGCCCAAGCCCTACTTCGAGTCCATGGTGTACTCGCCCTACGGGGCTGTCTCCGTTGGAAATCCCGCGCTCCTCGACGTCAACAACTCCCTGCGCGACACCTACATCAACCAGCTTGGCAGCCTTTCCTCCAAGATCAACTCGCTCCAGCAGCAGCGTATGTCTGAAGAGCAGAAGATGAGCCAGTACGCTGGCAACCTCTACAGCCAGCTTGCGGGCATCAACACCTCTCTCGGCAGCGCCCGCATCGGCGACCTTTCTGGCCTCAACAACTACAAGGCCCAGCTCGATGCCGCCATGGCCGCCAAGAACGCATACACATCGCCCATCCTCGGCGACTACAATCCGTTCGCCCTGACGCAACTCGACCCGACCTACAACTCCGCCCTGGCCCGCTACAACGACCTTATGGGCCAGCGCCAGCAGGAGCTGACGCGAGCCAAGGACTACGAGCAGTCCATCCTCGGCAAATCAGCTGGCTTCAAGGATCTCTTCGGCGGTCTCAACATCGGAAACGAAACCGGCATCAACGACCTCCAGTCCCAGATCGACGCCTACCAGCGCGAAGTTGGCCGCTTCAATACGCAGCTTGGCGCGAATGACTACGACTTCAGCCAGGAAATTGGCGAGGTCCAGTCGGTCGAAGACATGCTCGCAGAGCTTCGTGCCCGCCGTCTCTCCGAGCAGTCCCGCGTCAACAACGCCCAGCAGAACTTCCAGAACCAGGCGCTCGTCCTGGCTTCGGCTGCCCGCACGTCCGACATCTTCAACTCGGGCCGTCTTGGCGATCTTCAGGCCCAGATCGACGCCCTTCAGGGCCAGATCGGTGGCTTCTCGTCCCAGCTGAACACCGACTTCGGCCTCGCCAACAACCAGCTGTCCTCCGCCGAACAGCTCCTCACGCAGCTTCTCCAGCAGCGCGGCACAACCGTGGACCAGCTGAAGCAGCGCCTGGCCACGGCCACCGCTGGAATGGACAGCATCGCACCCTACGACGAAGCGGCCATGAACCAGAGGCTCACCCAGCTCATGGGCCTTCAGAACCAGTTCACGCCGTTCATGGGCTCTGACATCGACCCGACCAAGCTCCAGCTCCAGTCGAACATGTCGGACCTCAACAACATGCTGATGGCCCTGTCCGGCAGACGCTCTGGCTTCGAGACCGACGCCAGAACTCTCCTCGACCAGCTCAAGGGCGGCTCCTATACCTCGCTCGACATGCTCGACCCGCTGTTCACGCAGGCCAACGACCTTCAGTCGCAGGCTCGCCAGTATCAGGCGCTCCAGTCTTACGACGAGTTGCAGCAGATCATGGACTTCCTCAACTCTCAGAAGTCCCGCCTACAGCAGGATGCGACCAACGTCTCGGCCCAGCAGGCGCTCGAACAGGCCAACCCGCTTGGCGGAACGCAGAACCTCGCAGACGTGATGAACAACGTCACGCCGGAGCAGTACGCACAGCTCATGGCTCTCTCGCAGCAAGCCCAGCAGGGCGACCAGAACGCGCTCGACCAGTACAACGCCTTCCTGCGCAGCCTTGGCATCGGAGTGTAACACATGTGGTCAGCAGCTCTTGGTCTGGTAGGCGCGGGTATCGGAGCCTACACATCCTGGCAGGCAGCGAACGCCGCTGCCGAAGCCCAGATGTATGCTGCTTCGCTCCAAGACCAGCAGATCCGCCGCCAGCAGGAGATGCAGGCCTTCCAGATGGGCATGGGCCAGGATCAGATGCGGCAGATGATGGCTGAGAATGCCTATCGCCGCATGATCGAGCAGCAGAACCGCTCCCAGCTCAACATGGAGCGCCAGTTCCAGCTGGGCGAGTACGCCAAGAACTCTGAGCAGATCAAGTCCGAGCGCGAATACATGATCTCGCGCCAGGTCATGGCCGACCAGGAAGCCGCCAAGCAGAGGCAGTTTCAGCTCGAAGAGTACCTCCAGAACAAATCCCTGGCCGCGTCCGAGCGCCAGCAGGCTCTCGATGCCCTGGCCGAAGCCAAGTCAATCGCCAAGGGCGAACGTGACGATGACCTTCGTCGCTTCTACCAGAACCAGCAGCAGCGCCTGGAAGAGCGCGACTACGCGATGCGCCAGTACCAGACCATGCAGGACCGCATGGTCGGCGAGCGTCAGTACGACATCCAGAACCGCAACAAGGTCGAAGGCCGCCTCGACGACCTCTACCAGACAATGCAGCGCACGCGCTCCGGTCTTGGCGACATGCCGACTGTGCGCCAGTTCACTGAGGCCGACTTCGCCAACGAAGAAGCTCGCCGCCGCGATCTTGGCATAAAGCTCGTCGACCGCGCCGCAGACAAGGTCGCCTCGATCAACGAAGCCAACCTGATCCGCTCCGGCATCGACAGCGGCAGCGCTGGCGCAAACAAGCGCGGCGAGATCACCGCCCAGATCGCAGACCTCTATGAGCGTGCCGCACTCGGCGCACGCGACGACGCACTCCGCTACATCACTGGCGTTCAGGGCAGCCTCTACGCTGGCTTCGACAAGGAACTTGCCCGCCGTTCGGCAGCCCTTGGCGAGGTGGGTGGCGTCGAGAGCACCGGCATCCAGCAGCTCATGCAGCTCAAAGATCCGCGCTCCGCCGTCGACTTCAACTTCATGCAGACACCGTCCGGCGTCTACGACCGCGCCATCCAAAGCGGCAATAACTACCGTGGCCCGCTCGACGTGAACTCTGCCGTCATGAATGCGCCCAACCTGCCATACGGCATGGCGAACACGCTCTCGATCCCGACCGGCGTCAACTCTGGCTGGAACGCCATCGGCTCTTCCGTCACTGGCCCTTCGACCAGCCAGTTCGTCAACCCGCAGGGCTTCTTCAACACGGCGTCCGAGATCGGCAACTCCGTCCTCAACATCTACAACCAGAACGCACAAGACTCCGCCAACCGAGCCACGGCGGCCAACGCCGCCTTCGGTGGCTCGCTACAGAACCTCTTCAGCCAGTTCGGCGGCTTCATGGGTCAGTGGCAGCAACAGCCCATGAGCAGCTTCGATTTCCTTGCGGGAGCACGATAACCCATGCTCGACTTCGGCCCATTCGGCTACGGCATCAGCGAGGGAATGCGGAAAGAACAAGACCGCATCACCCAGAACCGTTCGACGTTCTCCAACAACATGGCGAACTTCATCGCGCAGAACCCGTACCTCTCTCCAGAGGCCGTGCAAGCCTACGTCAACGCAGCTGCCGGGACCGACAACACGCTGCGCGGCGTGATCCCGAACTCGCTGGTAGGCGAGATAAACCAGGAGAACACGCGCCGACGCCGCATCGACACCTTCAAGGCGTTCAACGAGTTCACCCGCCTGAACCCTGGCGCAACCGCAGCCGAATTTCAGTCTGCCATGTCTGCGCTGGGAGCTCAGGGCATCTATGGCGAAGACGCACTCAAGGCCATCCAGGGCCGCGCTGACCAGTACCGCAAAGACGAAGAAACCAAGCGCATGTTCAATCAGGCGCAGAACATCGGACAGCTGCGCACACAGCTGACGACGGACGCAAAGGCCATCTTTCTCCGTAACGGCTTCGACGTCGACAAGACCCGCAAGGAACTCGAACAGATCTACGGCACGAGCACGCCCGTCCCTCTCGACACCATCGTGAACCCCGGCATGGCGACCATGATCCAGGGCGACCTCATGCGCGAGTACCTGCCGAAGGCCGTCGACATTCTCGGCAAGAACCCGAACATGACGCCCGAAATGCTGTACGGCATTTTCCCGGAACTCCAGGGCTCGCCGGTCGTCAAGCAGATCTATGACGGTGCGCAGCAGGAGCGCGAGAAGGGCGTCCAAGACAAGTTCTACGGCAGCAAGAAGCAGGTCGTTGACGCCGTCGCAAGCTCCATCCTTCTTGGCACTAACCCCACGAGTGCTCTCGAAGATAGTGTTCGCGGTCTGGGTATTCGCTCCGAAGACATGTCGTTTCTCGACATTGAATCGATCCTCACAGATGCGAGAGCACTCGCAGACAAGTCCAAGGCCGACGAACAGAAGAAGCTCGACGGCGTTCTTGCCGGGGCCAAGGGCAAGATGTTCGAGAGCATCCGCACCAACACCCTGGCAGATCCTGTCACGCTCCAGACCCTGGCCAATGGCGACGTCGGTCAGGTCGAGGCATTCGTCCGCGCCCGCATTCGCGACGAGAGCGGCCTCACGGAAGAGGAACTGGCGAGAATTCCCGGCAGCTACTACCAGTCCCTGGCTCAATCGATCCGCAGCCAGCTCGTCACCAAGTCCCAGATGGAGCAGGCGAAGACATACGACGATGTGCGCGGCCAGGCTCCAGGTGTGCTCAAGGCGCTCCGCGAGCAGAACACTGAGATCGCCAAGCAGTACAACGAAGCCAACATCCAGGCAGCCATCAAGAACGCTGGCGTCGACGGCACCGTCTCTGGCGCGGTCATTCCGACCCTCATGGCTACTTACGCGGAAACCTATGACCTCTCCAACGGCGGTGCCGCTGTCCTGTTCAACTCGCTCCTGGCCGAAGCCAAGGCGAGCCCGGACGCAGGCATGAACATTGGCGCGGCAGCCATCAAGAGCGCAGGCCTGAAGCCTCTTGCCAGCACGGTGTCTGAGCAAGTCGAAGACATGGCCTGGAAGTCTGGCGCGGTCTCAAGAACACCTCTTCCTGCCACCACCTTCGTCTCCAATGAAAAGGCGAAGCTCAGCAAGGTTGTCGAGACACGCATTGCCGAAGTCGGCCAGCTGACTTCCCAGAACGGGAAGACCCCTGAAGAGCAGGTCGAGCGGCTCAAGCGGTTCCGCGATCAGGTCATGGCCAGCGTTGAGCAGACAAGAGATCACTATGGCTCTGCCCTGACCACCGCCCAGCGTTGGTCCGACTACAATGACCGCTTCACCGCCGATCACCTGGAGGCAATCGTCCAGCATTCGGAGGCCGAAACGCAGCGCCTGCTGAGCGCCATCAACAAGGCCATCGCGACATCCGAAGCCCTTGCGCAAAAGCAAAAGGAGCAGACAATGGCTCCTGGCCGCATACTCGAAAGAGCCCCGGACAGGTCTCGCTCCGGTCTCTACAACACACTTGCAGGCCTCAAGCCGACCGAAGCCCAGCAGCAAGCCGACATTATCGCTGGCGAGCTTAGCCGCTACGAACTTGGCGGCAGCCCACTTGGCTATCTCTACAAGTCGGTGGAGGACCGCGAGCTGTACCGGGAAATCGCAGACCTCGCCAAGTCGCCGGAGGCTGTCACCTTCCTCTTGCAAAATCCCGCCCTGTACGCACTCATCGACTCCCGCAGCCCGGACGTCGATCCGGCTCGTTTCATCGAAGAGTTCAAGAGATTCTACAGACCACCTAACCCCTAGTAGTGATCGGGACGATCCCGGCAGTAGCTTCCAGTACGTTCCAGCAACCGCACACGGAAACTGGAGTACCGAAGCGCTATGGCTACCCTTGCCGATCTGCCGTCTTTGCTTTCTGACGAAAGCAGCACGTCGTCCTACGACAGCGTCTCTGACGTCCAGGCAGTCTACCGCGATCCCCGCTTCCGCGCCGACCTCCGTGAATACTACGCCTCCAAGGGCACTGGCTACTACGACTCCGACGACGAGCTGATCGACCGCTTCTTTGCCGATGGCAACTGGCGTGACCTCAACACTCTCGGTGCCGTCGATGCACTGAACGAAACAGCCACCCAGTCCGACCGCATGAAGCTGGTCACTGCCCGCCTCCAGCAGGTCTGGGACCGCCAGCCTGCCTTCTGGCAAGAGGGTGGCCGTGGCCTGTCAGCCATTCCCGACATCGCGACTGCTCTCGTCCTCGACCCGACCAACCTGATCGGCGGCGGTAGCGCCGCAGTTCAGGGTGCAAAGGCAGCCCGCGCCACCTACGCCGCAGGCAAGACGCTTCAAGAGTCGGTGTCTGCGGGCATGCGCTCTGGCCTGGTGCGCGGCGCAGCAATCGAAGGTGGCATCAACGCCGCTCAGGAAGCCGTCGTCGATACTGCCCTCCAGCAGCGCAATGTAGAACTTGGCCTCCAGGACGAGATCTCGCAGACACAGACAGCACTGGGTGCCGGTGCCGGTGCCCTCATTGGCGGTGCCCTTGGCGGTGGTCTCGGTGCCTTGGCCAGTCGGGCCGGTGGCAGACAGGCTGCAACTCA
>Ga0209229_10000854_pt1 | contig 12670 bp, 12 predicted proteins | sample SanBayMetagenome_FD_187466 | JGI IMG/M metagenome (GOLD analysis project Ga0209229, IMG submission 187466) | Freshwater and sediment microbial communities from dead zone in Sandusky Bay, Ohio, USA (SPAdes) (version 2) | ecosystem: Environmental > Aquatic > Freshwater > Lentic > Sediment... | reverse complement strand
TGCAGCCCTTGTTGAAGAGGCTGTAAGTGTTGGTGATGTTGTTCGCTTGTTCTCATTTAAAAAGGGTCAAGCAAATCTTGTTGAGTTAACTCTTCCTGATGGATCTTCATGCATTGGAAAAACAGTAGAAGAGATTGAACTTCCAGAAGATGCAGCTCTTGCAGCCATTGTTCGAGATGGCCGTGTAATCACTGCCAAAGCCCATGATGTTTTTGCTGCTGGAGATGAGCTTCTATTTGTTGCTTCATCTGATGCCGAAGCCCGTATTAAATCTTGCTTTATAACTAGCTAGATTTAATCACGGGCGGAGCAGTTTTAATCACTAACCAACTTCCGTAGGCAGTAGCAAAAAATAGCGGATAGCCCATTGCAAGATTGACTGTGCCAAGTAAGTTCACATTTCCACTGCGATAAATTGGGTACTGGACGGCAATGCGAGAGAAGAACATGGCAACCCAGATCCAGCTAGCCCGTGTGTATACCTTCTTGCGTGCTGGATTTTTGCGCCATTCAAAGTTTTCACCAAGCAATGGGCCTAGAACAATTCCAAGTAATGGCCACCCAACAAGATTTGCGACTAAATATGCAGTTCCATATGCAAGATTTGTAAGTAGTTTGGGAATGTAAAAGTCAGATGCATTACCGGAACGATTGGCAAAATAAGCACATATCAAAACACCCAAAATGCCCGAGACTGAATGCTGAATCGTGTCTTTTTTGGCCAAACGTAAAATTGCTAGAAAGATTGAAAGACTCAAGGCCGCAATAATGGCTTCTCGTAGATTGTTTCTGAGGTTAAAAGTCACAAGGAAAATTACAGCTGGAAGACCCGAATCAATAAGCCCTTTCTTTCCACCAAGGGCTTTTATTACAGTCTCTTTATCTTGATTATGTTCGCTCATGCCACTCCCGTCGATCCAAACCCATCGCTACCTCGACCAGATCCAGGTAGTTCTTCTACTTCGATGAACTCGGCTCTTTCAACTTGTTGAATAACCAATTGGGCAATGCGATCGCCCTTTTTAAATGCAACCGATTCTTTAGAATCATGATTAATCAAAATACAAGCAATTTCACCACGATAGCCAGCATCTATGGTTCCAGGAGTGTTGACCAATGTAACTCCGTGTTTAATTGCCAAACCAGATCGAGGATGTACCAAGGCCACATAGCCATCAGGAAGTGCGATTGATATGCCAGTTGGAATGAGCGCGCGCTCCCCTGGGGCCAAAGTGAAATCCTTTGTTGTGACTAAATCAGCTCCAGCATCGCCACCTTTTGCATAGCGTGGAAGCGGAACCGAAGGATCCAAGCGCTTGATCAAAACCTTTAGTTGGCTCATCTACGGATTAATCTCAAAATCAGGATCAACAAATGCCAAAATCTCAGGACTTTTTGCAATGTGGTCTAAGTACTCCTTAGGCGCATTATTGAGGAAGTGATCCATTGGAACAATGACAAATAAAGCAGCTGCACGAACAGCTAGAGGACCATCTGGTGTGTCTAGTCGACCTTCAGCAGAGGAATAAACCTTGCGATTTACTTGACCAGTAATTTTGGCGGTGATGTGCAAAGTTGAACCCATTGGAACAGGTTTTAAGAAATCTGTTTCTAGTCGCGCAGTAACCGCGGGCGCACGAAGTAACCACATTAACTTTCCGAGTGCTTCATCAAAGGCTAGTGAAAGTAATCCTCCGTGAGCTAAACCAGGTGCTCCTTGATGATTTTCAGTAACAGTAAATTGCGCAGTAATGTCAGCGCCTTCTCCTGCGTAAGCAACAAGATGTAAACCAGTGGGATGAAGTTCACCGCAACCAAAGCAGTGACCAAAATGTGAAGGAATCTTTGAGCCAACTGGCGGAGCTTTTGGATGTCGCTCTGGAATGATGGCACCTTCAGGTGGCACGGTAGAAGCGATACGGCTCATGAAGCAAAGACTATCCGATAGCGTATGACCTATGCGATACCGCGAAGTGATCCGTATGCCACTATGGCTACTCGCACTTATTTACTTCTTTTTTCTCTCCTTTGTTCTCTCAGTATGGGCTGCACTCGGAAATTCTGCAGCGTTGGTTACCCTTATTGCTCTCAGCGCCCTTTTGGTTTTGATTTCAATCCGCACGCGCTTGATCATCCAAGTTGATCACTCTGAACTCATGGTGGGCCGAGCTCACATAGAGTTGAAATACTTAGGTGAGGTCACAGAGTTAGATAGTGCAGCGATGAAAGCCATCAGATCTCGTGATGCAAATCCAATGGCCTTCTTAGCATTTAGGTTTTGGTCATCAACGGGAGTAAAAGTAGAAATAACTGATGAACGAGATGAAACGCCTTATTGGTTAATTACTAGTAATAAGGCGAATCAACTGGCTAAAGCTTTAAAAAAGAGTTAATTACACTCTTTACAAACAGCCTTGGCACCTTCGCCTTTTGCAAGCTGAGTGATGTGATGTACAAGGAAGCAACGTGAACATGTGAATTCATCAACCTGCTTTGGTACTACTCGAACTGCTAATTCTTCACCTGATAAATCTGCACCAGGTAGCTCTAGACTTTCAGCAGCTTCTGCTTCATCAACATCGATCTGGCCGGATTGAGCATCAACACGTTTAGCTTTTAATTCTTCTAACGACTCTTCATGTAGTTCTTCATCGGTTTTTCTGGGTGTGTCGTAATCTGTTGCCATTGCTCTCACCTCGATTCCATACTTGACTAGTTCCTGCGGGCGCATCATGGCGCACATCAGCCTTTACTGTTGCTATAACGCTCGGCGTGTCGGGGTTATTCCCCCCTCACTTGCACCTTTTCTATCGCCGCAGCCAGCGTTGCATCGACCCGGCCATGAATAGCAGTCCCACCCTCTACATACACCTCAGAAAAGATTTCTCCACGCTCATGAATCTCATGCACTAAGTCGCCTCGGTCATATGGAATTACTGCATTAATTTCAACTGATGGCCTTGGCAATGAACGCTCAATTGCATAAACCAGACCCTCGATACCAAAGCCAGTTCTGACTGAAAATGCATAGCTATTGGGTTCTTTCCGCAAAATCTCCATGACAACTTCAGGATTAGCAACATCAACTTTATTGATCGCAATAATTTCAGGAATATCTCCCCCGCCTATTTCTGCAATTACTTCGCGAACTGCGCGAATCTGTTCAAATGGGTCTGGGTGCGATCCATCAACTACATGCACAATCACATCAGATCCAGAGACTTCTTCAAGTGTTGATTTAAAGGCATCAATTAACTGGTGAGGCAGGTGTCGAACGAATCCCACCGTGTCACTTAATGTGTATATGCGACCATCGCTTGTTTGCGATTTACGAACAGTTGGATCTAATGTTGCAAAGAGTGCATTCTCAACAAGGACGCCCGCATCAGTGAGGCGATTGAGCAGCGATGATTTACCAGCATTTGTATATCCGGCAATAGCAACGGAGGGGATATTAAAACGCTTGCGCTCTTGTCGCTTGGTGTCGCGCGCGACTTTCATCTCAGCAATCTCTTTGCGCAGCTTTGCCATCTTGTCGCGGATTTTGCGTCGATCGGTTTCAATTTTTGTTTCACCTGGACCTCGTCCACCAATTCCAGCACCACCAGCTGCGCGACCACCAGCTTGGCGTGATAGTGAATCACCCCAACCGCGTAGACGTGGGAGTAGATATGCAATTTGTGCCAGCTCTACTTGCGCCTTACCTTCTTTGCTTTTAGCGTGCTGAGCAAAAATATCTAGAATCAAAGCGGTGCGATCCACAACCTTTACCTTGATCTTCTCTTCTAACTGTCGAAGCTGGGAAGGAGAAAGTTCTCCATCGCAAATCACGGTGTCAGCCCCAGTTGCAACAACAATTTGCTTTAGCTCAGCAACTTTTCCAGAACCAATATATGTCGCTGGGTCTGGTTTATCGCGACGTTGAATAATGCCTTCCATAACTTCTGAGCCTGCAGTTTCAGCCAATGCTTTAAGTTCTGCTAAAGAATTCTCAGCCATCTCTGAAGTGCCCTCGGTCCACACACCTACTAAAACAACTTTTTCAAGTTGTAATTCACGATTTTCAACCTCAGTAATATCTTGGAGCTGTGTAGAAAAACCTTTTACTCGTCTTAATGAATGACGCTCTGAAAGTTCTTGGGTTGGATCTACTAACTCATCCTCATCACTAGCGTCGTATTCAGCGGCAACGCGCGCGCTTTCAGCAAGCAGAGCTTCAAACTCGTCATCAAACTCTTTATCAGGCAAGTAGAAACTCCGAAATATCCACATCTTTCACTAGAACTGCAGGACCAATTAATGTGGCGTTGGAGTGTCCATCAATAGAAACTTCTAGACGTCCCCCTGGTGGATTGATAATCCAATGTGCTGGAAGTCGTTGCTTTGTATGAAGAGATGCGGCAAGTGCAACAGCGCATGTTCCTGTGCCACATGAGCGCGTTTCACCACTTCCTCTTTCAAATACACGCATTGTTACTTCGTTAACCCCAGTGATCTGAACAAATTCAACGTTTACACCTTCAGGATAAGTGTCCTTTGGTCTAACAATCGGAGCGTCATCAAGAGCCCCTACCTGAGCAATATCATCAACAAATACAACTGCATGGGGATTACCAACATTAATGTTGTAGCCATTCCAGATATGTCCATTATTTGCTGCAGTTATTGCTATCTCTTCATCACTAACTTTGCCCATGTTTACCGAGATATCGCCAACCAGCGGCACGCGTAAATGCTTCATTCCATCTCGTGTGTTAATCCCAAAAATGCCCTCGGGCACATGGCCACGTTCCACCAAATATCTGGCCATCACTCTTATGCCATTGCCGCACATTTCTGCCAAAGAGCCATCAGCGTTGCGATAATCCATAAACCACTTCTCATCGCGCTTAATAATTCGTATTAATCCATCTGCTCCAATGCCTGATTGGCGGTTACAGATCGCAGCGGTTTGGGCAGTAGTTATGGATTGCTCATCTTTTGGGTCAAAAACGAGAACAAAGTCATTTTCAGTCCCGTGACCATACGTTGCAATCATTGTTACCAGTTTATCTTCTCTAGATGTTGCAGTGCAGTTTCTAGACGTGGTTGGGCTTGTGATATCCACTTAATTCGATCATCACGCGAAAACCAAGTCTCTTGGCGACGGGCATATTGGCGTGTGGCCCGCTTTGTGTCCTCTTTAGCTTCTTCCTCACTCCATAGCCCATTTTTAACCGCTATTAGTTGTGAATACCCTAAAGCTAACTGAGCTGTGCGCCCGGAAGTAATTCCATCTTTGAGTAACTGCTCAACTTCCTCAACAAAACCCAACTCCCACATTCGATCAACGCGGGCACTAATCCGCTCACTGAGATGATCTCGGTCCATTACTAATCCAAACTGAACTGCATTGGGATAGCGAGTGCTTGCCTCTCGTGGCAGATTTGCTGTGAATGGTTTACCTGTAATTGCTATTACTTCTAGTGCGCGAATTACTCGGCGAGAGTTAGCGCGATCAATGGCAATGGCCGCTGCTGGATCAAGTTTTTCTAAGCGTTCAAACAGAGCATTCAAACCAATAGTTGCTAATTCAAGCTCTAACGACGCCCGAACGACAGGGTCAGTATCTGGAAAATTCAGATCATCTAATATTGCTTTGATGTATAACCCCGTTCCACCAACGACGATGACATCTTTACCGCGGCTATGGATTTCACTTACCGCATTACGTGCTTGTTCTTGATACCAAGCAACCGTTGAGTCCTGTGTGACTTCCAAAACATCGAGCATGTGGTGGGTGATTCCTGCTCGCTCAATCACGGGAAGTTTTGCGGTACCAATATCCATGCCCTTATAAATCTGCATCGAGTCGGCATTAATGATTTCAGCGCCTAAGTGCTGAGCCAGCGAGATTGCTAAATCGCTCTTTCCGGTTGCAGTAGCCCCGCAAATCACAATCAACTTCATACTTTTAACGTCGGCATTCCTAGTAATGTCGCTGCACTATTCTTTTCCGCAGTGCGTGCCGCATGAGCATCTCCCCCGCGTGTGGCTCTGACTTTTCCTGGAGTCCCGATTAAGTAGTGCGCTGAAGCTTGAGTAATTGATACCTCAACTTCATCACCTGGGCGTGCTTCGATGCTGTTTGAAAAATGAACTAATCTAAAATCCTCACTTCGCCCAGTCATGCGTTCCTGTGCTTCATCTCTGCGGCCTTCATAATCGCCGACTAATACTTTGACTTCCTTACCTACTGCTTCTTCATTTACAGATAGAGAAATTGCCTGTTGATGATTGTGTAAACGCGTATAACGCTCACCAACAACTTCTGCCGAAACTTGATCGGGCATCGATGCTGCTGGTGTTCCAGGGCGCTTTGAGTATTGATAGGTATAGGCGGCAGCAAAGCGTGCCTGCGTACAAAGATCCATGGTCGCCTGAAAATCACTTTCCGTCTCACCCGGGAAACCAACAATGATGTCAGTGGTAATTGCAGCGTGTGGCATGGCAGTGCGGACTCGATCAATAATTCCTAAATATCTGTCGGTTCGATATGAGCGACGCATTGACTGCAAAATTGAATTAGAACCTGATTGAAGTGGCATATGAAGATGCGGCATGACGTTGGCCGTTGTGGCCATTGCTTCAATTACATCATCGGTGAAATCACGTGGATGCGGAGACATGAAACGCACTCGTTCTAATCCATCGACTTTGCCACACTCTTTAAGCAGGTTGGCGAAAGCACTTCTATCCCCAAAATCAACTCCATAGGCGTTCACATTTTGACCCAGCAACGTAATTTCTATGACGCCTTGATCAACTAGCGCTCGAACTTCACTCAAAATATCTATCGCACTTCGATCCTTTTCGATACCGCGCAAAGTTGGCACAATGCAAAAAGTGCAGGTGTTATTACACCCCACCGACACAGATACCCAGGAAGAGAAGGCTGATAAGCGTCTAGCTGGAAGAGTTGATGGGAAGTGCTCCAAAGATTCAAGAATCTCAATCTGTGACTCTTCTTCTATTCGAGCACGCTCAAGTAATACCGGAAGTGAGCCAACATTGTGAGTTCCAAAGACTACATCCACATATGGTGCCTTTTTTAAAATTGTTGCCTGATCTTTTTGAGCCAAGCATCCACCAACTGCAATCTGCATATTGGGGTTAGCTTTTTTGATAGGCGCTAAGAAAGATAAGTTTCCATACAATTTGTTATCTGCATTTTCACGCACTGCGCAGGTATTGAAAACAACAATGTCTGCCTGTTTACCAGGCTCGACTGGAATAAAGCCTGCCTCATCAAGTAATCCGGCAATGCGCTCTGAATCATGCACGTTCATCTGGCAGCCGTAAGTTTCAACGGCATAGGTGCGGTTCATGCACCTATCGTAATGGGGGAAATTAGAGGTTGATTACGTCAATCTCAAAGGTTGAACGGTTCACGATGGCCGCATGGTGATTTTCTAAGGTGTGCCAGCCTGGTTGGTTCCATCCACTTGATGCAAAGAGAACCCCATCAGCGTTTTTCTTATATTTGATGACGTAATAGTCAGCAGGTGCCCAATCAGGTTTCTTTTCAGAATTGTGCTCGCTACCAACAACAAAGCTCTCTTTGTTCATCAACATAAAATTCAAAGATGTTGTTTTTCCATGTTCTTTGATAATCGCAAGAGTTGTCTTGATTCCTTCAGCCAAACCTAATTTTTCGATCTGAGTCATCATCAGATAGAAATAGCGCTCACTATCGGTATCACCAACAATCAACTTCTTGAACTTTTCATCAATGAAGTCGGCAAAAGAATCTGGAGGAAAAATAGATCCGTTATGGATAAATGAATAGTCTCCATATACAAATGGATGTGTGTTGTTCTCACTAATTGATAAGCCTTTGGTTGCCCAGCGAAGATGCAATAGAGCACCATCGGCTGCATTGTCAGCAATTACTTTTTGAAAAGTTGCGCTTTCGGCTGCCGCTTCAACTTTTTTCTCTAGCACTGCATGTGCGTGCTGTCTATCATTTGTGGAGATTCCCCAGCCATCGCAGTGGACAGATGACAGGGCGATGAATTCTTCAAAATCTTTACCCACTTGTGCGGGAAATGAGGATTCAGCCTGCGACACGTAGCCCATTAGACGGCACATTTTTGAGTAAACCCCTTCCATTTCAGTCACACTGTGGAGTAGAAAGATTACCCCAAATGGCTCAAGGAGGAGAACATCTTGGCACTTACAGACGAACAACGCTTAAACCAACTCGGTTATAAGCAAGAACTTAACCGAACATGGAGTTCATTCTCGAACTTCGCGATCTCATTCTCAATCATTTCAATTCTCGCAGGATGTTTCACAACATTTGCGCAAGCTTGGAATAACGGTGGTCCAGTTGCTATTTCAATCGGCTGGCCGCTCATCTCACTTTTCATTTTGGTTATCGGCTTTTGTATGTCAGAACTTGCTTCTGCATATCCAACATCAGGTGGTATTTACTGGTGGTCATCAAAGCTAGGTGGAGCTAAAGCTGGTTTCTATACTGGTTGGCTCAACCTTATTGGTCTCGTTTCAGTAACAGCATCTGTGGGTTACGGCGTGACTGGATTCCTTAACAACCTCATTGGCTTGTACTCACCTTCATATGCAACAAGCTTTATGGGTGGGGATTACATCAAGCAACAGTTCATGCTCTTCCTCATTGTTATTGCTTTTGCAACCTTGGTAAACGTTTACAGTGGTCCACTTCTAGCTATGTTTAATAACATTTCAGTATGGTGGCACGTATTCGGCGCTGCGCTCATTGTTGGAATTCTGGTATTTGGTACAGATAAGCATCAATCACTTAATTGGATGTTTACTACACAAGTAAACAACTCAGGCTTTGGTGACAACGCTTACTGGTACTTTGTGCTTCCACTGGGATTCTTACTTACTCAGTACACAATTACTGGTTTTGATGCCTCTGCTCACCTTTCAGAGGAAACACACAGTGCTCACCTTGCAGCAGCTAAGGGCATCTGGAAGTCAATCGCTTACTCAGCAATTGGTGGATATATCCTTTTGATGTCTTTCCTTTATGTTGCAACTAACACTGACTACATCAACTCATTTGATCCAGCTGTGAACCCATACGGTGGCGGTTCAATCATTGCATTGCTATACAGCGCACTTGGTGGAGGCGCATCATTTAAGCTCATTATGCTCATCACTACAGTTGGTCAAATCTTCTGCGTTACAGCGTGCTTAACCTCTTGCTCACGCATGATGTTTGCATTCTCACGCGATGGCGCTGTACCGGGAGGAAATCTCTGGAAGAAAGTTAACAAGCACCAAGTTCCTGCAAATGCAGTTCTTGCATCTGCGGTAGGTGGCGTTGTTTTGACTCTCCCAGCACTTTGGAAGTCACCAACTGGTGCACCAACTGCGTTCTATGCAGTTGTATCAGTTTGTGTGATTTCTCTTTACTTAGCATTCTTAATTCCAATTTACCTACGCCTCAAGGCTGGCGATAAGTTCAAAGTTGGTGAATGGACCCTAGGATCTAAGTACAAGTGGATGTGCACGATCGCAGTTGCCGAGATTGCAGTTATTTCGGTTTACTTTATTCTTCCATTCTCACCAGCTGGTATTCCAGGAAATGAAGGCTTTACTTGGACAGCAGTGAACTACGCACCGATTGTTACTGGCGGAGCGTTAATCATTCTGTGGATCTGGTGGAACCTGTCTGCTAAGAAGTGGTACACAGGACCTCGAACAAACCTATAAAAGAGTAATAACTCTCATAAATCCCCCCGCACACAAAGTGCGGGGGGATTTTTTCACCCTAGATTTTAAAGGCGTAAATCGTTAGGCTATCGGACATGACATCAATGACAATTGCTGATTTAACAGCCAAGATCAAAAGCGGTGAAGTAGATACCGTCGTAGTAGCAATGACCGATATGCAGGGCCGTTTAACGGGCAAACGCATCCATGGAGAGTTCTTTCTTGATGAAGTGCTCAAGCATGGCACTGAAGGTTGTAACTACCTTCTAGCAGTCGATGTCGATATGAATACCGTAGATGGGTATGAGATGTCCTCATGGGAGCGCGGCTACAGCGACTTTGCATTGGTTCCAGATATGGACACATTGCGCATGATTGATTGGCAAGAAGGTGCAGCACTTGTGTTAGCTGATGTGCAGTGGCTAGATCACACAGATGTTGTCGCCTCTCCCCGCCAGATCTTGCGCAAGCAAGTCAAAGCGCTTAAAGATGCTGGAATGGAAGCCATGTGCGGAACCGAGCTTGAGTTCGTTGTATACAAAGACACTTATGAGGAAGCTTGGAACAAGGGCTACAAGAATCTGATCCCTGTTAACCAATACAACGTCGACTATTCAATTTTAGGTGGATCACGCATTGAGCCCCTTTTGCGCAGAATCCGTTTGTCTATGGCAAAAGCTGGAATGACTGTTGAGTCCGTTAAGGGTGAATGTAACTTTGGCCAGCATGAAATTGCTTTTAAGTACTCAGATGCTCTATCAAATTGTGATAACCACGTCATTTATAAGAACGGTGCAAAAGAGATTGCGGCACAAGATGGCTATGCACTTACATTTATGGCTAAGCCAAATGAAAAAGAAGGTAACTCTTCACACATTCACCTTTCATTCCGTGGTCTAGATGGCTCCATGGTGATGGCTGATGATTCAGATAAGGAGCAGGGTCTTAGCGATCTAGGTCGCCAGTTCATTGCTGGACAGATTGCCCACATGCGCGAGATGTCTTTGCTCTTTGCGCCAAACATCAACTCTTATAAGCGTTATGTTCCAGGCTCATTTGCTCCAACAGCTATCCGCTGGGGTCGCGATAACCGCACATGCGCCCTTCGTTTAGTTGGAAAGGGTGCAAGCCTTCGCCTTGAAAATCGTGTTGCAGGTGGTGATGTGAATCCATATCTAGCTGTTTCAGGAATTATCGCTGCAGGCCTTGATGGAATTAAGAACAAGATGGTTTTAGAACCAGCATTTACAGGAAATGCATACGCCTCAGACTCACAACGTGTTCCTTCATCAATGAATGAATCACTTGCACTGTGGGAGGGCTCTGCTTGGGTTAAGGAAACCTTTGGCGCTGAAGTTCAAGCACACTATGCAAATATGGCCAAGATTGAAATTGCTGCATACGGCAAGGCAATCACCGATTGGGAATTAGTCCGCAACTTCGAAAGGTTCTAAACAACCGTGTCCACTTCATACGATGTAATCAACCCTGCCACCGAACAGATCGTTAAAAATGTTCCGCACTTAGATTTGGAACAAACTGATGCGATCATCGCGAAGGCAGCGAAAGCTTTTGAAACTTGGAAAAACGTCACCCCTGGTGAGCGAGCTCGCTTACTTCGTGCTTTCTCCCAAGTTGTAACAGATCACCGTGAAGAGTTGGCGCAGTTAGAAATCACTAACGCTGGCCACACACGAGGCAATGCACTCTGGGAAGCAGACAACGTTGCCAACACGCTGATGTATTACTCAGCAGCACCAGAGCGCTTATTCGGTAAGCAAATTCCAGTTCCAGGCGGAATAGATATAACTTTCAAAGAGCCTTTGGGTGTTGTTGGAATCATTGTGCCTTGGAACTTTCCTATGCCAATTGCTGGTTGGGGTTTTGCTCCAGCGCTAGCTGCTGGAAATACTGTCGTTCTAAAGCCTGCCGAATACACACCGCTAACTGCTATTCGCCTTGGCGAACTTGCATTGCTCGCCGGAATTCCTGAAGGTGTTCTCAACATTCTGCCCGGCAAGGGTAGTGTTGTTGGCAATCGCTTTGTTACACATCCCCTAGTTCGAAAAGTCGGCTTCACAGGTTCAACTGAAGTTGGTAAGCAAATCATGGCTGGATGCGCCGACCAGGTGAAGCGCGTGACTCTTGAGCTTGGTGGCAAGAGCGCCAACATCATCTTTGCTGATGCAGATATTGAAAAAGCTGCAGCTGGAGCACCAGGCGCAGTCTTTGATAACGCTGGGCAAGATTGCTGTGCTCGTTCACGAATCCTTGTGCAAAAGTCAGCATTTGATAAGTTCATGGAGCACTTCGAAGTCGCGGTTAAGAAGTTCCGCTGCGAGGATCCAAATCTTGCTACTGCTGAGATGGGACCACTGATTTCAAAGAAGCAGTTTGATGTTGTTGAGTCTTATCTAGATGAAAAAATCGCTTTCCAAGGTTCAGCCCCATCAGGGCCTGGATATTGGATGCCTCCAACAGTCTTGCTTCCTAAGAATGCTCAAGCTAAGTCTTGGCGTGAAGAGATCTTCGGTCCAGTTGTTTCAATCTTAACTTTTGAAGATGAAGCAGAAGGCATCAAGATGGCAAACGACAGCGAATATGGCTTATCTGGTTCTATCTGGACACGCGATGTTGGAAAAGCTCTTCGTGTTTCTCGCGCAATTGAATCAGGCGCACTATCTGTGAATTCAAATTCTTCAGTCCGTTTCTGGACACCATTTGGTGGCTTCAAGCAATCTGGTCTAGGACGAGGTTTGGGCCCAGATGCAGTCGATTCTTACACAGAGTTAAAGAACGTATTTATCTCTAACGATTAATTAGATTGTGCGAATTGGCGCGGTTGCGATGCGATCAAGAAATTGATCAACTAAATCGTAACCGCGCTGATTGCTTTGCGCTTCAAGTTTTCTAGTCTCTGCCCGCA
>Ga0209229_10000853_pt1 | contig 12673 bp, 5 predicted proteins | sample SanBayMetagenome_FD_187466 | JGI IMG/M metagenome (GOLD analysis project Ga0209229, IMG submission 187466) | Freshwater and sediment microbial communities from dead zone in Sandusky Bay, Ohio, USA (SPAdes) (version 2) | ecosystem: Environmental > Aquatic > Freshwater > Lentic > Sediment | place... | reverse complement strand
GTGCCAATTCCTTGGATGCCAACCTTCATCATAACACAGGTGGTGCATCCTCTTCAGGAGTAGCACAGGTATTGCGAAACACAAGCTGTGATAACCGCTTTCGGTGATCACTGCGCCAATCAATGCGGGGCCGTGCGGCATCAGCCGGCACATATCCCAAGCGGTACACCGCCATGAGCTCGAGATCGTCTGGCACGTGCAAGACTGATTTCAGTTCGTCCCAGGCGCCAGGTATCTCCATTGGGGTCGACACAAACTGTATTCCCATGTCAAGATCCTGCGTCATGAGCCAGATGTGCTCGATCGCCATGCCGAGGGAGAGCGTGCAGTAGAATCCGGAGAGTTCCTGTGGTCGGTACTCTTCCTTTGTCAACAACGCAGCCAACAGCAGTGGACTTCCCTCAATGAGCTTTCGATTGTCCTCGCCAAGCATTGATGCAACACCAAGCTTCGAGAGTACGCCCATAACATTTTCGGTGAACACCTGCTTGATGAAAGGGCGAAGCGCCATCGGCATCTTATCAATGAGGATTCCGTCGCGCCGTTGCTCCATCTCTTCGCTCGAGAAACGGAAATACTTCCGATACCGCGTGAAGAAGCTCCCACCCTCGATGAGTTGCGTCATCGTGCGACCACCGATGGCAGCGATGCGCGATTTGATGTCAGGGTCATCAATGAGTACAAAGCGCCACGGCTGAGAGTTGAAGTGACTCGGCGCGCGCTCTGCCGCTTCGATCAGCAGTTGCTGATGCTCACGCGATACAGGCCGCGGATCAAAGTGTCCGTTCGTTGTCTTGCGATACCGCAGAGCATCGCGCAGCGAGATATGTTCAGGCATAGAGTTCTTCAATCAACGATGCATATCGCTCGGCAACTGCCTTGCGCTTGACCTTTAACGTAGGAGTCATCAATCCATTGTCTACCGTAAATGGCTCGCTCAGAACACGAAAGCGTCGAACGCGCTCGTACTTCGAGAGTTCACGCTGACGCTTCGACAGATCAGCTTCAATTGCTCGATGTAGATCTTCCGACGATGCTACCCAATCGTTCGGGAGGTCGTTCATTCCATTGTTTGCAGCCCACTGACGCACAACATCCATATCTGGCACAATCAGCGCCGTGCAGTACTCACGTCCGTCCCCAATGAGCATTATCTGATCGACGAACGGACTCTGCTGGACAAGTGCCTCGATTGGCTGTGGTGCAATGTTCTTGCCTCCACTCGATACAAAGAGGTTCTTCTTCCGATCTGTAATACGTAGATGTCCACGTGCATCAATCTCACCGATGTCACCCGTGTGCAGCCATCCGTCAGCATCAATCGTTTCGCGTGTCGATTGCTCGTCGTTCCAGTACCCCTTCATGATGTTCGGTCCGCGAGCAAGAATCTCACCATCGTCCGCAATACGCACGCTGACGTTATCCAGTGGCTGCCCGACGGTGCCAAGAACAATATCCTCGAGTCGATGAACGGCAATCACGGGAGAGGTCTCCGTTAGACCATAGCCCTCGACAATGCGGATGCCCATGATTTGGAAGAACGTTCCAACCTCCACACTCAGTGCAGCGCCCCCTGACACGAAGAACCGGAGCCGTCCACCAACACGATCCCTGATCTTCGAAAACACCAGCTTGTCGGCTATCCGATATTGCAGCGCAACAAGGGGAGATGATGATCCCCGCACCTTCTCTGCGCCAACACGCAGCGCCCACGCAAAGATCTTCTGCTTAAGGGGCGAATCACGCTCGACTGCACCCATCACGCGCGCTTGGATACGCTCGAACAATCGCGGAACGGATGTCATGATTGTTGGCCGTATCTCACGCATGAGCTCAGCCACTGATTCAATCGACTCGGCGATGTACACCGTGCAGCCAGCCGTATATGCGAGGTAATACCCTGCCATGCGTTCGTAGGAGTGACACATCGGCAGGTACGAGAGCAACACGTCACTATCGAACAACGCGATCGTCCGCGTGGCAGCATCAACGTTGGAGATAAGGTTACGATGCGTAAGCATCACGCCCTTGGGGTTCCCCGTGGTGCCGCTTGTGTAGATCAACGTAAGCAAATCATCGGGCGCTACAGCTGCTGAGCGCTGCTGATACAAGCTGCGCCTCTCGTCGGCAGTGGTTGCTGCTCGACTCATCTCCATGACCTGCTTCATCGACACAACACGGTCTCCCGTGGCAATGTCGGGGTTCATGGTGATCACCCACTTGAGGTCTGGTAGTTGATCCCAAACAGCAAGAATTTTCTTTAGTTGTGCCGCGTTAGATACAATCACAGCAACGGCTTGACAGTTTTCGTAGATGTACTGCTCTTGGTGCGCTGTCAGTGTTGGGAACACAGGAACATCGATAATTCCCATGCCGGCCATCGCGAAGTCTGCAACGATCCACTCAATCCTATTCTCACTCACGAGGCCAACGCGTTCACCGGGAGATACGCCAAGGCGGAGCAAGCCATCGGCAAATGCCTCTACTTGATCCCTGAGTTGATCGTGTGTTAACGCATGCCAGTCGTTCCCCTCGCGATGCGCATACGAGATCTTGTCCGTACGGCCTGTGTATCGTGAGCAGACCTCAAGGAACAACTGTGGAATGGTTGTCGACTTCATGGGTACCTCCGACATGAATATGCTAAGGATCGGCCTGAACTCAATCGAGAAATGACCAGTCGACGCTCAACCGCAAGGCACGCGTGACTTCGGGAGCAAGCGAGGTTGTATACCAACGTTGACCGAGGATGTTCTCGTATGAGGCTCGCACTGTTGCGTTACCAACACGAGCAGACAAGAAGAGGTTCAGACCATCATACTGCAAGGGGGCTTCGCTCTGCGCACGCACATAGGTCCAGGTAAGTGGCACAAACTGTGGTGCCCAGTGTCCGGTAACAATAGCGGAACGCAGACCCAACGTTACGGTGCTAAACCCTGCGTCGAAGACATATCCGACGGCGAGATCGGCCATGCATGCAGGCACGTCGGATGCCTCTGTCGCCGAGTCGCCACTGGCAGACTGAATGCGAATGGTTGGTACGAACTCGATCGGACCAAGTCTCCATGTGGCCGAGCCTACGAGGCCAAGCACCGACCGTGATGTCTCTTGATACGAGGTTGTCGAGAGGATGCGTTCATCCACTCGCAGCAGCGCCCGCGTACGAATCGGATCTGCAATGCGTCGTGCAAATGCCGTGACTGACCATCGAATTGGAGCGGACTCACTCGATGCCCGTAGCATCGCAAGGAGATGACGCTCGGGATTCAATGCACGTCCTTCTGACGCAGATGCAGACCGTGTAATGGTCGAGATGTCGGCGAGTACTCGCACGTTGTCGAGTCGCATCTCGGCTGCGAATCCCCCACCCGTGCGCACGCTGCCTTGTTCAATCTGAAGTCGCGCAGCGGCTCGAAGGTCGAGCCACGACGATACAGGCACGGTGACGTGGCCAAAGAGTTGTGGGACAGCGTCCGAGAATGATTGCGCATAGATTCGAGCGTCGAGTTGTTGCGCGTCGATGCTCGCACCGAGATGCAGCCGCACATCTGAGATGCGCTGATCATAGCGCACCTGCAGGCCAATCGTCTGTCCGGACATGCCGAGTCCAACGAGTGAATCTGTTGCACCAACAAACAGCGTTGAATCACGCAAGCGAAGTAGCGATGACGAGCTCAAGTATGCTGTCGTTCGCAGGATGCTTGCAGAATCGCGATCAAACATGTGTGCAAGATGAACGCTGACGTCATGTCGGCGTGTCTCGTCGCGCAGCTGATCGTAGAGTGGTGTAGTCGCGATATCCGGAACTGATGTTGGCATCGAGCCTTGTGTGAGGCCACCCCAGAGGTTTGTGTTCAGCGATGCGAGCTGATATGTGACCAGTGCGTGTGTTTGTGGACTAATGGTCCACCGTACAGCGGCACGAACATTCCAGATGTCGAATCCAGTTCGCGGATACCCACCCTCTGCTCCACTACGACGCACACCGAGCGTGACGTTGAGTCCATCGGCTACGTTTTGCGAGATCGTTCCATCAACAGCCACGAGGTTGCCACCACCTTGGTGGTACCATAAGGATGTGAACGGTGTAGCCGTGTTATGTGTAATCGTTGTCAGGTTGAGTTCGCTCAGGGACATCGACGATGCGCGACCAACTGCATCTGTACCCATGACAAGTTCAATGCGATCGATCGAAGCAGGCTGGGCCTGTACGAGCTGATACATCCCTGACCACTGTTCGCGCAGTGAACGTCCATTGATGCCAACGCTGAGGTCAGTATTCCGTCCACCGAGCACACTAATACCGTCGTGCTGTCCAAATCCACCATGCGACAGCTGATTCCAGGGTGTTGTGCGTATCACAGCATCGGCGAGTTGCTGATACTGCACTCGACGCAGATCTTCCTTGCGAACAACGGTCGTGCCTTCAGATGCATCAGCACTGATGCGACCAATTGCTGACCACGGTTTCTTGGCAGTATCGCCCTGCGAAACAGATCGCGCAGCAAATGCAGAGTCGCGCGCTGGGCGCGGCGGAGATGTCTGCGACTGGGCAGCCATCATCGTAGGTACGATGACGCACAGCGTAGATGCGAAGAGCCGGATGAGCAGAGAACTGCTCATCCGGCATCTATCATGCTTCTGTCGTTGGTTCTGTGGTGCCTGCCGCGTCATCAGATCCTTCAGTGGCATCACCCTCGTCTTCGTCACGCGTAACGGTTGTGATGTCAGCAATCTGATCACCTTCTTCAAGGCGAATGAGCTTCACACCCTGTGTATTGCGACCCAGCTGACGAATGTCCTTGACTGGTTGACGGATAAGGATGCCATTTGTCGTGATCACAACCAGATCTTCAACGTCACTCACTTCGAGCAATGCACAAATCGGGCCTGTCTTTTCGGTGATGTTCATGGCGATCACACCCTTTGCACCGCGCTTCGTCATGCGGAACTCGTCGACAACAGTGCGCTTGCCAACGCCGCGCGAACCTACCACGAGAACCTGCGCATCAGAGTGGCGCACGGCCATGAGCGATATCACGTAGTGATCGTCTGTAAGTGTAATGCCCTTGACGCCTGCTGCGGCACGTCCCATCGGACGAACGTCAGTTTCAGGGAAACGCACAGCCAAGCCGTTCGACGCACCAATGAGGATCTCCATCGTGCCGTCAGTCAACCGTGCACCGATCAAGCGATCATCATCGTCGAGATTAACAGCGATGATACCGTTGGAGCGCACGTTCGCAAAGTCCTTGATCGGTGTCTTCTTCACTGTACCATGCTTGGTTGCCATGAAGATAAACGCATCTTCACGAGCGAAGTCAGTTACAGAGAGATACGCTGTGACCTTTTCGTCTTGTTGCTTCTGGATCACATTTGCGAGTGAACGCCCCTTCGCATTGCGTGAACCCTCTGGGATGTCATAGACCTTCTGACGGTATACCCGTCCGCGATCTGTGAAGAACAAGATGTAGTGGTGTGTTGATGCACGGAAGACGTTCTCTACGTAATCGTCCTCGTACGTGCCTGCACCGGCCACGCCACGTCCGCCGCGATGCTGACGACGATACGTCGCAACTGGCGTGCGCTTGATGTAGCCGTTATGTGAGATCGACACGATCACTTCTTCATCAGCGATCATGTCCTCGAGTGTGAAGTCCTTTGCGTCATACACAATCTGAGTGCGACGCTCATCACCGTACTTCTCGACGATTTCAGAAATCTCTTCGCTGATGATCTGCATCTGAAGATCCTTGCTCGCAAGAATTGCGCGCAGACGCTCGATCGTTTGAATCACTTCCGCGTATTCGTTCTGAATCTTCTCGCGCTCAAGGCCTGTAAGACGCTGGAGTCGCATGTCGAGAATCGCCTTTGCTTGGATCTCTGACAATCCAAAACGCTCTTGCAAGCGCTGTGAAGCTGTCTGTACATCCTTCGATTCGCGAATCGTCTTGATCACTGCATCGATATTATCGAGCGCAATGATGAAGCCTTCCAAGATGTGTGCACGCTTCTCAGCAGCATCAAGGTCGAACTTTGTACGACGAATCACAACTTCATTGCGATGCTTGAGGTACTCTTCAATGAGTTCCTTCAACGTCAGGATGCGTGGACGTCCATTCACAAGCGCAAGCATGATCACACCAAATGTCACCTGCATCTGCGTGTGCTTGTAGAGGTTGTTCAGGACAACCATCGGTACGCCATCACGTTTAAGTTCGATCACGATGCGCATGCCTTCGCGGTCGGACTCGTCACGAATGTCCGAGATATCCTCAAGCGTCTTTGCCTTTACCAAGTCGGCAATCTTCTCAATCAATCCTGCCTTGCTTACCTGGTACGGCAGCTCGGTGATGATCACAGCCTCACGTCCAGACTTACTTGTCTCGATGACAGCCTTTGCACGCACCAAGATCTTACCACGGCCAGTCGTATACGCGTTGCGCACACCTTCATAGCCGTAGATGATGCCGCCCGTCGGGAAGTCAGGAGCCGTAACGAACTTGAGGAGTTCTTCATTCGGAATCGCAGGATCAGCAATTACTGCCCTGATCCCATTGACAACTTCACGAAGGTTATGCGGCGGGATGTTCGTTGCCATACCGACAGCAATACCGTTCGCACCGTTTACGAGGAGCGTTGGCAGAACTGCTGGCAACACCGTTGGCTCTTGCAACGAGTCGTCGAAGTTCGAGCGGAAATCAACTGTATTCTTGTCGATGTCACGCAGAACCTCCATCGCCAGACCAGCCATGCGCGCTTCTGTATAACGCATAGCAGCAGGCGAATCGCCGTCGACAGAACCAAAGTTTCCTTGGCCATCAACAAGCGTGTAGCGCATCGACCATGTTTGCGCAAGACGCACCATTGCATCGTATACCGCAGAGTCACCGTGCGGGTGGTACTTACCAAGCACCTCACCGACAATACGTGCGCTCTTCTTGTACGGACGATTCGGCGTCATACCGAGTTCGTACATCGCGTACAGGATTCGACGGTGCACAGGTTTCATACCATCACGCACGTCTGGAAGAGCGCGTGAGACGATGACAGACATCGAGTAATCGAGGTACGAATCCCGCATCTCGTCCTCCATCAGGACGGGCAGGATTTTTTCGTTAAACAGAGCCATATCCCCTTTACAAACCTATAGGTTGCGTTAGAGCGTAGAGTCGGCTGCACGACCCTACTGTGAAGGCACAAAAGTACGAAAATCGATGCTCTTTACGGGGGGCTTTTAGCGCAGAAACAGCAATGTTCCGGAGACAGTTTTCAACACCGATCCAGAGGTTTCCTTGAGGAGAATTCTCCACGAGTAGAGGCCTGTAGAGAGGCTCTCATTCTGTGCCGATCGGCCGTCCCAATTGAACTCAAGAGAAGAGCCCTGTACGGTCGTCGTAAGCGAACGGACAAGGCGTCCCTGCGCATCACTCACGAGCAATTGTCCTTCCAACGCTGTGTCATTAGCGATGACGTCCGCACGTATGACGGCGCTGCCACTGGTGGGGTTTGGCATCACGACGGCATTGCCCAGGACGATGTCTTCAACGGGAAAGAGCGAGAGTTCTAACGTGTCGGTATTCTGAAACGCATCGGTGGCTCGGACGATGAGCAGGTTCTCCCCTGTCTCCATCGGGAACACAAAGCGCACGATAGCGCGCACGTCCGTGTTAGGATACAACACCTGCGCGGAATCTGTGCCGATAAAGGCGTACTCCTGAGCAGTCGACGGACGTATGCGAATGCCGTTCACAAACACAACCACCTTTTCGGGGTCGTTGATCGGTAGACGCGCATTATCGGTGATCCGCAATTCGAAGCGAGCAAGCGATGGCACCTGATCATTATCCGCAACCCGACGTCCACTGACATATGCTTCGATATGGGGTGGCGTGGAATCGCGTATCAACGTGACTGTGTTTTCACATCGATCAAGTACTGCAAAGCGCTGCACCACATCCTGTCCATGTACAAGAACCGCACGCGCGATGGTAGTCGGTGGAAGCGGTGCCGTCGGCAACGCTACCTCAACCTTCCGCATTTGGTTCGCACCCAACTCCGCAACCGACGTAGTCACATATGGCTGAGGTATCATTGTTGACGCGTCAACCACATCAAATCGCAATGGGATTGTGGGAGTCGACTCCGTGGTGCGCGCATTACGCACCGTCACCTGCAAGGATGTTGTGTCGCCTCGAATCACATCGTTGGGTACAACTTCCAAGGCATCCGGCTCAATCACCCATTGTGGAAGGGGCGTTGCTTGCACGTACACAGATCCGATCGATGGCTGATCTTCCTGCAAGATCCATTCAACGCGGACGCCTCGAATATCATCCGGAATCTGTGCTCCATTAATGCTTGTCGTGGTGTCGAGAAGCTGTTCTGTGAGGTCCTGACGCAAGCCAATGATGCGCGTTCGGACATCACCTTCGGTGACTGACGAGATTGTCTGAATCTGCTGTACAGGATGAATCGCCGGACTGCTAACATGGACATTGCGATATTGAACTGCTATCGTCGTATCGAGCGTCACGCTTCCCTCTTCCGCGCGACGCCACTGTTCTATCGTCTTGGTGAGCAGCGCGCTGCGCGACCCGACAAGCGCGTACGATGAACCACGAGCAAGCGAATCGGAGACCTGCGATCCAAAACGCGAAAGCTCGCGTGACAGATCATCGAGAAGTGAGTCAGCGATGAATCGCGAGAAGCTCTCATCGCATGCAGCAATGATCACTCGCTCGGAATCATCAACTGAGTCACGAAGGAACTGCACACATTCGCGTGCAAACCCATTATGCGAGGAAATCGGTGCTGGTGTGGGTGATGTGTCAAAGCGACGGATCCTGCGCGGAAACTGATCAGAGGGACGCATCGTGAGCACGTTGAGACCTGTACGGAATGCACTGCGTACGATCACGCTGTCACTAATGCGTACTTCGAGGATTGGATCACGATCGGGATCGTTGGTCATGATCCCATTTGAGCGGACATAGATTGGCTCTGAGTAGGTGCCAGGAACGAGACGTCCAGATGCGATATCCATCACAACACTATCAGGAGAATAGCGCATGTTCGATGGCGATATCTCAAAATGCCGATATCCATTGCTCGCATTCGAATGCACACGCACAGGTACCCACGTAACAGCAGTCGAAACACCCTTGGCATCCACAGCCCACGTAGCAATCCAGCAGTCAGTGCTGTCGACCCCTACAAGAGTCTCCGTTGGTGTCCAATCGATAACACTACCTGTACGAGTGAACTCTTGCATTTGCGAACGCAGGAGCGCATTCGAAGTGTCTTGGGTGCGCGATACGTATACGCGCGGAGTCATTACTTGATCTGGCGTTGACACAACGTCCAGGAGACGAATGCGAAACTGATCGGGACGAATACGTTGATACTCTGCTGGTTCAAGGACCAGGAGTGAACGGGCATAGACCTGCATCGTGGTTCTCACGATGTTATCCTCACGTCGATCACCAAGGCGTCTATCTGGATCGACCTCAACCTCGATAACGTGTTCACCGACCTTGTCGACAACGTCGAGTACCACAGTGACAACGGCATCACGACAGATGCCATCGTAGAGCGTCACCGTAGTGCTATCAGTGATTCCGCGATACGTACGCCGAACGCGTACGCTCAGCGGAGTCGTCGTTCCTAGTCCCTCGTTCCACACACGCACAGCGATGTTCACTTGTCGATCATCTTCACGAATCTGCACTGAGCCCGACGGCGAAGTAAGCACCACACGGTCGGGCGATATCGACACCTCGGGAATTGTATCGATGCGAATCCTGGTATAGGGATCTCCGAGAAGATTAAACTGCATCACCGCATTGATAGCGAATTGCTGCGCCATCTCACCAAACCCGCGCTTCATCGCATACATCAACCGTCCGATGTCCCTGATCGACGACGTGCGCAATACTTCGTGTTGATCGATGTGAAGTTGTGCAATAACGGCTTTATACTGCCATCCTGTAGCTCCCATCGCTGCAACAACGCCGCGTGACGGCTCTATCAAGTACTGACCATTGCGACACAGTGCGGTTGGGTTTGAGAATGCTCCTGTGAGACATGAGAACGTAGCGAGGACAGGATAGCGGGAGTTAGAAAGTTCTTGTGGATCCCAGCCCTCGATGTCAAACACCTCAGTACCACCGTGTCCGATATAGTTCATCATCCCAACACCCGATGCGAGGTACCGCCTAATGTCGAGTCCGGGTGTAGCATTGAGCGACTTGCACACAGTGAGTGTATCAAGACACAGAGGAACGTCGGTGTAGCGGATGCCTGAGTAAAACACATCGCCCAACAGATCTTGGTAGATCTGGCACAAACCTTCATCTTCCGTTTCGCCACCACCAACGTACAATGCCGTGCGATCCGCTGGTGTGTATGCCACTGTATCCTGTTGAATGATCTTGTCGATCATTGCGGTTGCTTCTTCATTACTCAACACTGGGAACCGCGATACGATGAGCTCCGGTATGGCCACATCATTCGGATCGTCGAGAAGTCCAAACCAGTAATCGCTACTTGGCCTACCATATGTTGGAACGAGATCAGGTCGTACCGTGCGTCCTCCAGAACCAAGCACTCCGCGAACATCCCACGAAGCGCTGCCAACGAGCACCGCATGCGAGAGCGTACGATCCGAACGACTATTCCAGACACTCGCAAGGAATGCACGCATAGACTCTGGACTGTGACGACCAGCATCATACTCGTCGAATACTGCTTCAACATCAACGACGCTAATTGTGAGATTCGACGCCTTCGAGCGATACGCAGCCCAGCGGTCAGCTGATGCACGCAGTGCTTGATGCGTGATCACAACGACATCACTCATCGCGAGTGTTTCACGTTGCGCACTCAGATTCACAAGATGCGATCGACGCACGCGTGAGCGCTCGATTCCCTGTCCGGCTCCAATCACAACGTAGCGGTTACCTGGCGTTGTTACATCACAGTGCGCGGTTGTGCGATTGGACCATGAGGCAGGGACTTGCGCCACAGTGCCACACGAAGATTCATTCCCAAAGTAGGTCGATATCGATGTACCACCACTTCCAACCCATGTCCACACCGAATCTATTGTCCGCACCGGAGAACCGCGTCTGTTCAACAGGTCGATGAGCTTTCGTGATGGTGCACCACCAGCGTGCACGAGAGCAATCACGGCATCATTTGGTGCCGAAGTGATCGCAGTAATTACGTCATCGTCAGACATCTCTTGTACGAAGGTTACTCCAGTCGACGAGGCGATTCCAAGCGACGTCCCCTTTGTATCTGACCACGACACCGTGGTGTCGTTGAACGACATCGCAACATCCCATTGGTCAGGAAGTGGATCGTCGATCCATAGAGCGTTGGATCGAGAAGCGCCCGTTCGAACCGTCACGGATGGCACACCGGGACGCATCCGCTGCAGTAACCATGTGGTTGTGTCTACAACAAACGCACCGGATCTTCCAACGTTCGAGACATGGAGCTGCGAGCCCCCTTGTCCAACAGCGATGCTTCCCCGTAGTCTCCCCTGCGTGAGGATCGGCTCGGCTGAACCTTCGACAACGAACCCATCTACAAGAACTTCGCTAAACCACTCTGGACGCTCACTTGCGCCTGGGACGCCGGATGCGTACACGCGCAATGTCTGCAGCACGGCTGGTGCAGCTACTCCTCCTACGGTCGAAGTAACGCTATGCCGTTGGTATCCATCTCCCTCAATGCGAACCGACGTCCCGCCGTTAACACGGACATCGACACCATGATCGGGATTCATCGACGGAACATCCGACGACGACACGACATCGGCACGAATCTGGAATGAGTCCAGTCGGTATGGTGTAAACGGGATTGTGAACGACGCAGACTGACGCGCTCGTGCGTTGAGTGAGCGCCAGTAAAAGCCCTCGAACAAACTCATCGGTGTGAGAAATGTCGAATAGTCTTCACTAAGGCCACTTCCGGGGTGATAATATCCCGAGTCAACTTCAACACGCTCATTCACGTGCACCGAGCGTATCACCTGTGGTTGTGGGAGTGTCGTGTCGACTTCTCGTATTCGACGCGGTGTGCCCTGCTGTCGACGCGTTAGCATAAACACCGCTGTTGTATCGACAAGGTCAAGCCACGTGGTATCTCCCTGCGCATGCCGTCCTATGAAGAGAAGTGTATCTCCCTCACTGAACGCATTATCTCGATCATTGTCGATGCACTCAACCGGTTGTTCCATTCCGCGATACAACAGACGTAGCTGCGGAAGTGGTGTAGAGCGCAATGTGGGTTCCACGCTGAGCACATCCGTGGCCAGAGCCACAGCAAGTCCATCTCGGGATGTCTCAATGCGGACATGTGGTTGCGTAGGATCATACCACTGGGCTGGATCTATGCTGTTCTGAGCATTCTCTGACGTCTTGCGATCACGTTGCACTGGTGTATGCCACGTGGGGTTGATCACAGATCCAATCGTTGGTGGCACTCGATAGCGTCCCTCCACAAGCGGCTGTGTCCATGTAACATGCAGCTGAAGTGAGTCGACACACCTCAGTGTTCCCGATGGCGAACGCAGGAATGGATCAATGGTGATCATCGCCATTGGAGCGCCACCAAATGTGCCGCGTCGCTCGATGGAGGCAGAGGCCTGAAGTTACGCAGGCTC
>Ga0209229_10000851_pt1 | contig 12675 bp, 22 predicted proteins | sample SanBayMetagenome_FD_187466 | JGI IMG/M metagenome (GOLD analysis project Ga0209229, IMG submission 187466) | Freshwater and sediment microbial communities from dead zone in Sandusky Bay, Ohio, USA (SPAdes) (version 2) | ecosystem: Environmental > Aquatic > Freshwater > Lentic > Sediment... | reverse complement strand
AGTCCGGTAGTTCCGGAAGTTAGTTTCTCGTCAGAAAGGATTCTGATCATGCGTTTGGTTATGTTGCTAGTGTTAGTATCGATTACAGGATGCCATGCAGTAGAAAAGGTAGCTCTCAAGGCTATACCTAAGGATCATGGCCGATACGAATTCGCGTTAGAGTTTACGCCTAAGCGATAATAGTTAACAATCGATAAAAAGTCGGTCTATCCGGGAGGGTGGGCCGACTTTGTCGGTCTCGTGACGAAATGTTGTAGTTACTATTGCATTATGTCGATAATATGGTAGACTGGTTTGTGTTGGGTTTGGGAGTTCCAAGCCAACAAAAATTTTTTCGAAAGGGTAGCCAAATGGCTCAATCAAATGTCAGGGTTTTACGCAATGCTGACGAATGCGTACTGGTTGGAGAAGTCCACAAGGCATTATGCGCAGTGAACACGCTAGCGAAAATGATCTGCATTCTCGAACCGGAAGATATCGTCCGGTGCTATGTACTGACGAAGCATACTCATCTTCAAATGGGTATACATACATGGCAACAACTTGCGAGTAGCATTCGGAATTCATTGTCGATACTTGAATCCTCGGTATTCGATCAAGCGTTGATTAATACGATCAACGACAACGAATTCGACGAAGCTTGCGAGAAAATCTTTGGCGAGTTGATCAAGGCCGGGTTCGGAAGTACCGAGCTGTAAGAAGTAAATAGTCTCAGGGGGAACCCCGCTTCGGCGGGGTTTCTTTTTTTATATGTCATAAAATGAAGTAATCCGGAAAGGGCCGACATTGTCGGTCTCGTCCATGAGTCAAAGTGCAAAGAATTGACAAACTATTTAAGGTGTGGTATAATAGACGGATCATAGGCAATGTAGGTATAATCGTTAGAATAGGTATAATCGTTAAGATGAGTAAGATTGTTAAGTTCGTTATGGTTGGTAGATCGATGAGAAGGGCCGACTTTGTCGGTCTCGTCCCAAAATGCTTGACATTTGATTTAAATATGCTCTAATGGTTTTATCGCTGATCAACGTGATCGGCAAACAAGGGTTTTAGTTTAAGGGTTACAGTTATGAAAATGTCGCAAGTGTTGGCAATTCCTCATCAAATCATCGATTCGGTTACACCTGAATCTTTTGCAAAAGAAACCGGAGCTTGCCTAGTAATAGGCAAAAGACTGATCAAGGATTGCACCAACAAATCGGGATTCGCAGAAACCGAAAAAATCATGCCGGTTCTGTCACTGATTCCAAAGCAGAAGAAACGGAAGCAAACCGAATCTTCGGTCAAATTTGATACGACAGCAGAACGGCGGATCATCGACAGCGATTCCGAAAGAGCAAAACGAATCGAACGATACCGAACGATGGCCGAACAAGGACCAATCGAAGATAAGTTCGAAGAAAATGAGCGTGAATTGATGAAGAAACAAATTACTTTCTGCGATCTGGCTCTCAAGGCCGGATGGATGCAGGAAGATGAATTCGAAGACGACGAATAATCAGTAGGCTCGAATCGCCCCCCGAAAGGGGGGTTTTTTTGTGGAAAGAAAAAATATCCCTCGGGAGAATGGGCCGACATTGTCGGTCTCGTCGCGATCTGAATACTTTTCTGTTGACTTTAAAAATTGATATGGTAAGATGTATTTGTGGTCGGAAAGTTTCCGATACGAAAAACCTTTTTTGGAGTTAGTTATGAGAGCTAGTGAATTGTTGGCCCGCGAACATGCTATTCTAGGTAGTGTCACCGTTGAATCATTCGCAATTGATTGCAAAATCGGCATTGTCACAGGAACGGTCAATATCGATGGTCAAGAATTTGAGAAAACCACAACGGCAATCTCAATCATTCGTCCAAAGCGTAAAAAAGCGAAGCCGGTTGATACTTCCAAAGCAATCAAGGCCCGTAACATTGGAATTTATCAGTCGCAAGCTGATAATGCTGAGGAACTACCGTTTGTCGGCGGGCAAATCGATGAAATGGCTCAGCTTGGAGCGTACATGACGTTCCTGAATGCGATGCTTGCGGGCGTTCATGGGAACTAGACCTTGGTTGATTGAGACCCCCCGAAAGGGGGGTTATTTTTTTGGAGTATATTTTTGCTTACGTGCGAATGGGCCGACTTTGTCGGTCTCGTTGGGAATGTTTGATCAATTGCTTGACATTGAATTTTCATATGGTAGAATGATTACGTTGTCAGCGAGTGACTGACAGCAAGAAACCTTTTTGGAGTTAGTGCTATGAAGTATTACCGAGTACAGGTAAACGGCGGATCTTGGGTTAATTGTACAACGCTTTCAAGCGTAAAGCAGGTAATCAAAGGGGCGAATCAAATCGCCATAGTTGAAAGAATCATCATCGACAAAGGAGATGAAGAAACTGGAATCGTCATCACAAGAACACTGGCTCAGTTGAAAAAACATTCTTGGTTTTCGGAGGCTCGTAAAGACGATATCAAGTTCATGCAAAGGGTCATGAAAGCCCGCATCAAATAATCCAAAAAGGTGCTCGAAAGAGCGTCCCCCCGAAAGGGGGGATTTTTTTGTGTCCATTCTGCGTAGAAATGCTGGAATAGGCCGACTTTGTCGGCCTCGCGTGTGTCAAGTAAAATCTTTATATTTTTTTTCTTTCTATAATCGCTTGACATGCGAAAATCTCAGTGTATAATGTATGCATCGCCCCAAGGAACTCTCAAGGAGAAAAGTCATGGCAAATGATTTAAGCGATTTTGATACTCAATTGCAAGTTGAGGATACTGAGGAATATCAAGATTTCTTGGATTCTCAGGAATCGGCACAGCAACACCAAATCGACGGTGACAATGCACTCACGACCATCATTGAGGATATTCAGTATCTTCAACGTAGGATCAACAAGTTCCAAGAAGAATTCGGAACGTCGTCGGCTATGCAAGGTGCTGTAGCGGCTCTCACAACGATCAAAAGCAAAATCGCTAAGCGATAGAAAGGTTTAAATAGTGCTAAAAGCTAGACCACCGCCCTAACGGGTGTATTTTTAAAGTCTTTTAGAATAAGATTGCAGACGAATCGGCTTACCCCCAAGGACATGTTGCGGGTGGGCCGACTTCGTCGGCCTCGATCATGTCAAGTGAAATGTTTATATTTTTATTTTTAGTGCAAATGCTTGACATAGCGATTTAATCATGTATAATATATGCATGACAAGTTGATAACTTTCGGGAGTGAATCATGGATACGTTTACTAAGTCTTATATCGGAACTGCTTTGTGGTCATCTACCGATTCTTCGGATCATCCATTGGATTGCAATTATGACACCGACGACATTTCGCCGGAATGCATGAAGCAAATGATTGAAGATTGCAGGGCATTTCAGAAGACTGCTGGCGATATGATTGCAGGGCGTGAAGAACGTGCAGGACACGACTTCTGGCTCACACGTAACGGTCATGGTACCGGATTTTGGGATGGTGGTTGGATTCAGCACGGAGACAAGCTCACGGGGATTTCCAAAGCATACGGATCAGTAGATTTGTATGTTGGCGACGACGGTAAGATTTATTGCTAGCTATGGCAGACGAGGTCGGCTGGGCCGACTTCGTCGGCCTCGATTGAGTCAAGTGAAATAATAATCTTTTTTTTATATGTATCAATCGCTTGACATGGCCGAACCTTGTGGTAAAATTAACGCATAAGCAACGACGGGTTGCAAGTAAGTTGGTTCTTTTTTGAGAGGGTTGATTAATGAATACTTCTTCTGTTGGATTGCGAAAAGCCGAAACGATGGTTAAGGAATACTCGCCTGAGGAAATCAAGGAAGCGTACAAGATTCACGAACAGGCACAGCGAGAAGCAAGGGTGATTGAAATTCGTCGTAAGCTGGAGTCTCATCAATACAAAATTGATAAACAGGTGGAAGTCGTTCGGCGTATTCGGTCACAAGAACGTGTAGCGTTGGCGGCACTCGCACAACTGAATGAAAAGTTGGAAGCGTTCAAGAAGGGCGATACGGAAGCGATCTAGCCCGAAGCACAATACTATATGCTAGACCCAGTCCCGTGAAAGCCGGGACGGGTCGCTGCAAAGCGGCTCCGGTGCTCATAATATAGTAATATTATAATAAAGGTTGAATTTCGGTAAAGCTTGACGTTTTACTTGCCAACTGCCTTGTGCGGAAAAAATTCACCGATTATGTTGGTCCACCCTTGACAAAGGGGTGGGCCGACTTCGTCGGCCTCGAAACTGTCAAGTGTAATAAAAATATTTTTTTTGTTTGTGCATTTACTTGACATGGCAAAACCCTATGGTAAAATATTAGCATGTAAGTTAGTCAATTACTTCATGGAGTTTGAAATGGTTACTTTCGCATCGCTTCAAGAAAAATCCACGCTTTGCAGGTCCGGTTGTTATACGGTTTTTATGAAAATCGGTAAAGTTGGAGTAAAGCTGTTCCAACGGGAAGACGACCGTGATGTAGCATTCAATGAACAATGCAAGGCTCACAACTGCGGTTTGGGACCGAAAGCCATCAAGAAATTTCATTTTTTCGATGCAGACACCAATGAATTTTGGTATGCTTACACAACAGAAGTCGTGAAAACTTTCAAAAGAGGCCGCATTCGTGGAAAGGCGGAATTTAGGATAGAAACCATGATTGATGAGCTTAAGGAGAAGCTGCTAAAAGAAAACCTAGATATTGACGATCTGCATTATTACAATGTGGGCGTTTCTAAGGGAAAGCTGGTACGAATAGATTTCGGACCAACAAGCAGCGTGCAGCTTCCCATGTGTATGCAACGTTGGGATTAAACAGTCGGTGAAGTTGGCCAGCGATTGGGTGGGCCGACTTCGTCGGCCTCGCCGGAATGTCAAGAACAAAATCCGAATAATCCCGAAAAAAGTAAAATCTAAAAATATCCCTTGATTGCTTGACATAGGGAAACGATATGGTAAAATAATTGCATAAGAGCGAATGACAGTCAAACGCTCAAAGTTGAAACGGTTTTTGATTCAAAGGTGCAAATTATGCCAATTACTAATCTTTCGAAGTTGGATGCTGCGGGTATGGGCAACAAAGGTGAATTCGTGAAAACACTGGAGGGGCAGGTCGGCGTAGGATTCGCGGACGGATTCCATGTTCACAAGGACTGGATGGCCAAGACAATTGACTACGATACGGCGTTGGAAGAAATCAGCAAAGCCGAGCAGGAACGGCACGATTATATCCTCGATGCGGACCAAGTCAAGTTCGTTGTCACCGAAACCGAAAAATTCGCGGTCGAAATTGACGGGAAGCAATATTCCCCCACGGAACACAGTTTCCCGCAAATGTCACAGAAAATCCTTGTTATGTCGTCGTCGATCCTTCGCGAGATGGCTGCATCTGAACCGGATAGGCAAGATGCCGAAACAATGGTTTCGCTTGCTCGAAATTCGCTGCGGCATGTCAAGACGGGAACCAAGTTTTTCGTCCGGACATACACGGATGGAACTTTGCGGGCTTGGTTCTCGGATAAGTATGCCCCGGTCGATAACCGATGGTATTTGGAAACCCTCAGGGAATTACTACCAAGTGCCCGATTGTCTCACTGGAAATCCACCGAAGATACACTTTGGGGCAACTTGCTACTTCCGGACAGCATGAAAAACGTGCCAGACGATCAAGATTCCGATTTTGGCTGTATGCTCAGCGTGGCCAATTGCGAAATCGGCAAACGTCGGCTCAACTTGCTCCCCTCGATTTTTCGGTCGATTTGTCTCAATGGTAATATTTGGGATCAAAAACACGGCGTAGCAATCCGTCGCAAGCATATGGGCAACATTGACCTTGCAACGCTCAAGACCGAAATTGGCGAGTCGATCAAGGCACAATTGCCTATCGCGACGGAAGCAATCGATAAATTCCTTGCAACCCGAAAGCTTGAAATTTCAACGAATGCCCGCGACGTTCTGGCGGTTATTGCGATGGACGAAAAACTCACAGTGGCGGAAGCATATCGGGCCTATAAAGCTCACGACTTGTTCGAGTCCGAAAGCAACAATTTGTTCGGAATTGTCAATGCAATCACTCGCATGGGGCAATCGTTCAACGCTGAAACCAACTATTCGATGGATGTACTCGGCGGAAAACTTTCTCAAATGACATCCGGCGGTTGGGATAGGATTGTTTCCAAGTCCCGCAGTATCAACGCTGATGATATCATGAGCGTTTATGGGGTGGCCGTCTAGTGATTATTGTAATAATCGCAGTTATACTACTCGTCATTGAATATTGCAGTGGCGAGTAGTTCGGAAAAAGTAAAAATTTTTATCGGCCTGCCCTTGACATAGGGTGGGCCGACTTCGTCGGCCTCGCCAGAGTCAAGTACAATTTAAATATTTTTTTCTTTTATGCAATCGCTTGACAATCGGAATTCATGGGTTATAATAATGGAGTAAGCAAGAGACACCGAACAGCAGTCAAGCAACTGATCGGTAAGGGAATTGCGAGACCTTAGGGTATTAAAGCTAACGTGACGTAAACCGTCTACATGGATTGTTGAATCCTGATGCGTGAATATTAATGCCCGAAAACTCTAGCTTACCGTGCTATACATTATGATACCGAAAACTACGGTGTATAGTGGCGAAAGGCAGAAAGAATAAACGGTGAGCTTGTGGGTTTGTCATGTTTGTTATCCACTATGCAATATATTAACAGATATGGGTCGCCAGTTCCTTAATGGGGTAGTAGGGGTAGTTGCGGTTGTACTCTCAACCATAGGAGAGATAGAACTTGCTGGTTTATAATATATCAAAAGCATGTTACGCAGAATTTTGTACCACAAACAAATAAAAGATATCATGCAGCCGGAAGGCTTTAAGTTCAGGCGATTAACTTAATTGGCTTATAATCAATTGAGAATCTTAAAAATTACGGATACCGCAAGTAAGTCGTAAGCCTAATATATTTTTTTTGGCCGGTGATGGAGTTTTTTCTGTCACCGGCTTTTTTTTATTTATTTTTTTACTTGACAACCATAAAATCCCGTGTATAATCTAGGTATCGTTAACCAAGGAGAAAATCATGCGATATAAAGTTCAAAATGTTACGATGCATATCGATGTTGCTGGCGGAGAATTTGCAGGAGACTGTATGTTCTATGTTCCGCTAAATCATGTAAGGTTTATGACTCAGCATTGTGGATTTACTCTTAACGTAAAAAATGCTTATGGCATAACGTTTGAGCATAACTACGCTGGCGTGCTAACAATGGATCTAGCCGCAAGGAACTACAGCAGCAGTGATGCAGACTTGCTTATCATGTATCTTTCATGGCTGCTAGAGCAAGACGGCGAGCAAGAAATAGAAGTGGTATACTCGAATCCGTTTTGGGCTATCCATGATTTTGAACACGCACTGAATGATGAATCCGGATGTACTATCTATGTTGATGAGCATATCGAGTATCAAAGGATTGAAGATACTTTTGACCTAATGAAAAAGCATGGATACGAAATCACTTGGGAAATTTTAGAAGAAGTAACCGAAGCATATAATGAACGCTTCGGGCTTACTGGTTCAAAGGCGAAATCTTTTGAGCATCACTTCGAATTCGAAGAAGAAGAAGAAGAAGCCTACGCTTAGCGATAGAAGTCTGCCTTATAAAATGGGCCGACTTCGTCGGCCTCGCCGGAGTCAAGTGGAATCTTTCTTTTTTTTATTTCCACGCATTCGCTTGACATTGGCCGTTCATATGTTAAAATAATTGCATGAGCGAAGACGAGAGTAATTAACTAAGAATCGCTTTGGGTGGCCCACAGTGAGAACGTGAACTGTCTAAAAGTGACGTAATCTAAATTGGCAAGCAAATTGGATTGGCATTTAATAGTGTGTCGGATATTGCACGGCTGGTGTTTGCCAGTTAGGGTTGGTTCAAATCCAACGTAAATGCTTCGGGACTGTAGCTCAATTGGTTAGAGCAGGAAACTCATAATTTCTCGGTTCTCGGTTCAAGTCCGGGCAGTCCCACTTTTATTAATAAGGATAAAACTATGGCTAGCTGGAAAAACATTCGCGGCAAACTGCATTGCGAGCTAACAATTGAGTTTTTGTCATCGGGTTATTATATGCCCGCAAAAACCTATGGTCCGCCTGAAAATTGCTATCCCGAAGAAGGTGACGAAGAACGTATTTTTGATTGTGCCACCATTAATGGTAAAGCAATTCCTCAAGAAATCGGGCAAAAACTTTTCGATCTGTTGACAAATGAAATCGATGATGTAGAATTAGAGCATGAAGACTCAAGAGAATTCGAAGGAGAACAATATGTCGATTAAACTTAGTCTTAAGCAGTTGCTATCAATTGTTTTCGATGACGAAGGAAACAATCTGTATCCTGAATGCTATCTAATGAATGGTAGTCAAGTTCTTGAAACCGTAAAGTTATTCTCTGTTAACTTTGATGTATGTTATGGTTTCAAAATACCGGAAGAAGAAACTAGACAGCATTGGATGGTCTTTGACATTCATGCCGAAAACAATAAACTATTCGCAACTTCTTACCAAAGGATGTAGGTAACTATCATGGATCGAAAAACTATGCTTCAAATGCACGGCATTATTGGACTGCTTGGTTCTGGAGTTGATTTTACTTCAGGTAGTTGTGGAGAGCCACCAATTAGTGTTAGACCATGTATTAACTGCGGAAAAGAAAAACAGCACAACAATGCATTTTGCTCTAGCGAATGTAGTAAGGAACATAAAAAAAAGAAAGTTTAAATCATGTCGTTAAAATTACCACAAATAGGTGAAGAAGCTGGAGTTACATATATTCTTTGCGAAAAAAGCTTCTATTCTCCGGACTATACAATTTGGAGATACAGAAGATGCAATGTTGAAACAGGTACAATTGAAATTGCGTACGTTGCAATACTTGGCGGAAATTCCAATGCTAATTTCATTAAACTTCTGACTTGTTGGAACCGCACGACAAGATGGGTTTACGGTCCTGTATAATGAAAATTTCAAAAATTAAAATCGACTATGACAACTGGTATATGTACCAATCGCTATACCAAATTACAGAATACAAAAACGGTGCAGTCTACAAAACAAAAATGTTAGGATATGTCAAAAAAGGATATGCTACACTCGAAAATCAACAACTAAGTCCTCTTTCGACATCTCTGTTGGGTAAAGAAATTTCAATTCTTTCAGAATAATCCACTTGACAAATGCGGGCGGGCCGACTTTGTCGGCCTCGCAACGTACATCCTATTCTCGCTTTCTAGTTCTAATCGGTGGCTGTCAATTCAGCTTTCCGTTAGGAATGTTTATCCATTGGGATAATCACCGATTAAACTATTCTTTAGCGTTACCTGCCTACAACTAGATTATCTAGCGTATGTAGTTCGCCAAACTCATTACTGCCTCTATATGGGCTATAGCTATAGCATATGATATTGAGGTCGCCCATATCTAACCAAACCTTCATTCGACGACCCGTACTAACGATAGTAACCGGGGTATCCTTAGCGATAGGTTGTCGTTGGGTTCGTTCTTGAGTAGCGTTTTCCGACATGATAAATCCTTTGGGCTTCGCCCTGTAGAAGAAAAAAAATAACAGTTGTTCGTTACGCCTTTATTATACTACTGTTTGCGGGCTTGTCAATCAAATTCCTCGCATGTTCAAAAAATTCTCGAAAGCCATAACTTCCAGTAGTCTTAAAGCTTGATTATGCTTTATGGTTTTTCTTTGGTTGCTTAGTTGCTCCCGTTTAGTTTTAGATTTAGCGTGATATTCCTTTACGGATTCTCGCCATTCCTTATTTACTGTTTCTGTCATTGCTAGATATGCTAGCGGGCAGGAATAGTAGTAGGGGTGCATTGATTCATCGAGGGGCTTGTTATACCAGTAGCCTTGTCGGTATTCTAGTATATCGCAAGTTATAAATTTGTCGCCGTGAAACTTATCTTCGAATTCCCATACTTGCCATAGTACGCCTTTGAAAGCGTTTCCTCTATAGCAGTAGCGAATACATTTAGTTTTACCGTTTCCCGTCGTAAGCATACGGATTTTTTCTTTGCGACTAACGCTATCGCCGTACCATCCCATAGTATTCTCCTTTTGTTAGGTTTCCTATATTATAACAGGCCCGAACGAGTTGTCAAGTGTTATTTAAAAATAATTTTTTTTCTTCCATATGCTTGACATGGCGTGAGACTGTGGTAAAATCATTGCGTCGGGACAAACGATATCTTACTCTAACGGAGACGATCATGCAATTGTTAACTAAAGGTGATTCATCGCCTAAGATTGCGAAAAGTAATGCTGCGGGCTTGGGATACCATAGCGGTATTCTATATATGGCACCATACAAGCTATCGGGCTACAATACTTGTGCTAGTGCTAGTGAGGCTTGTATCGAAGCTTGCCTTAATCTTAGTGGTAGGGGCCGTATGAATAGTGTTCAGCAAGCCCGTATTGCCCGCACAAAGTTTTTCTTCGAAAATAGAACTAAATTTATCGACCAACTATATGACGAAGTCGATGCTTTTGTTCGCAGGTGCAATAAGCTACAACTAAAACCAGCATTGCGTCTTAACGGCACAAGCGACCTATTTTGGGAAAAGCTTATTCCAAGCTTGCATTCTGATTTTTCCAATGTACAATGGTATGACTATACCAAAGTGTACAACCGTATGCTACGATTTATCGACGGTGATTTTCCTAAGAATTATCACTTGACATTTTCACTATCCGAGGTAAACTTTGAGCAATCGCTAGACGTTATTCAACGTGGTGGCAATGTAGCAGTAGTTTTCCGCAACAAGGATATTCCTACGGGGTGGCTAGGATACAAAGTACACAACGCCGATAAAACCGATCTTCGTTTTCTTGATCCTCATGGCTGGCAAGGATTGTATGCCAAGGGTAAAGCTAAACGTGAGACCAAAGGTTTTGTTGTGGAGAACTAAATGATTATAATTATAATCGCGGTAGTTTTAATTATTATCGAGGAAAGATAATACTTTGGGAAGTTAGCTCATTGGTTAGAGTACGGCTCTTATAAGGCTGCGGTAATTGGTTCGATTCCAATACTTCCTACTTGTCAAATATTTTCAGTTACTATTTTTAGGAGTTTAACATGCAAATTCACGACGTATTGGCTAGCATTGATTCGGCAAAAATTGTTTCTTTGAGGACTAAAACTCAATGTAAGCTACTTGCAAAATCAAAAGTGCAATTTCCGAAGGGTGTAAGCAAAATTTCCACACGTAACGGAATCATTGGTGCAAGCTACGAAAATGCCGTTAATAACGCACTCAAGCGAGAAGGTGAAGTACCGGACTTCAAAGCCGAATCGCTCTGGAAAGGCCAAGGACGTAGAGTTAGTAAATTCATCGTCCAGCATATGGGTACTCAAAAGCAGTATCTAGCGTTTCTGCCTAAAACTAATGTTGACGGGCACAACATTACAAAGTCGGTTTATGTTGATAATGCTACGGGCCTTGAAGTATCCTATGAGGATATCAAGGATTATATGCCAAGCTACGGCACCAATTCATCCGGTGTAAATTGGCAAGTTATCGAGCTTACTAACGTTATCGGGCTGAAATCTGGCGATATCGAATTCAGTGTTTAGAACAAATGATGCATTAGTATAGTGGTATTACACTATGATTTGCACCCATGCGTCTTTTTTTTGTTGACAAGTACAAACATTCTGTTATAATATGGAAAGAAAAAATAATGAAAACTAAAAAAATTTATGTTAAAGTTGAACTTGAAGTGCCTGCCAGAATGAAATCTGTAAGAGCAGCAGAACTGATTGAAAAATGCATCGAAATTGGGATATATGATGCCGAAGAGACCATAGACGACGGAGATCTGGAAAATGAAGATGCAAATGATGCGATTTCGCTCAACGTCTTAAGTGTTAAATAAAAAATAATACACTTTTAGTATTAGGATGACTAGACTATGGATGATTACAAAAAAATTCTTCATTCTTGCGGTGTAGGCGGTATTAAATGCAAATGCTGTCAACCACGAAAGAAAAAAAATAAAAAGGATCGCAAACATAACCGATCAACGCGAAGAAAACTAAAACAGGTTTCCGAAAAACAAAATCCTTTATAGAAAGGAAAAAATAACATGAGTAATGATTGTTACTACTTTCAATGCTATAAAACTGAATGGGTAACTAATCCTGTTTCCGGGCATAGCTACATTTCTTCTAGTTTTCCTTTGGAAAAATGGGAAGTACACGGCAAATTTTTACCAGTGTCATATCACGGATCTGAAAAAAGTGCTGAAAAAGAATATGAGCGACGTATGAAATTGCCTGATTATACACCGCCGAAAGGAAAGAGGATAGGAAAATGAAACTCTACAACGTATTGTATCGCCCGAAAAATGCTAAGCCTCTGGACGTTGAAATATTCCAATGCATGGCCGAGGATTACGACCACGCTGAGGAACAAGCAGAGGACGCTAACGAAGGTTGTGGCATTCTTTGGATAGATAACGAGCAAGATCCCGAGCAAACATTGCAGAACTGGCTATCGTCATAGTTCTGAAAACATAAGCTAGCCCGCTGCATTTAGTTGCTTCGGGCTTTTTTTATTTCTGCGTCTGAAACGTCCGAATAATTCGGACTCGCACAATGTATTTTAACCACGGAACATCCGATGTACCCCGTGCAGTATTTAC
>Ga0209229_10000850_pt1 | contig 12675 bp, 7 predicted proteins | sample SanBayMetagenome_FD_187466 | JGI IMG/M metagenome (GOLD analysis project Ga0209229, IMG submission 187466) | Freshwater and sediment microbial communities from dead zone in Sandusky Bay, Ohio, USA (SPAdes) (version 2) | ecosystem: Environmental > Aquatic > Freshwater > Lentic > Sediment | place... | reverse complement strand
CGTCGAGAAGTGAACCGGACCTCTTGAGAGTTTCAGAGCAATGAAGTGAACCATGTCGTCAGATAGTTTCCAATCGGCTGAGTGAGCCATCATGATGGAGAGTACCAACTTTTAGGAGTGAACCATTGAAAGGGAGAGTGCCATCGAGGAGAAGTGAACCATCGAAACGGAGAGTGCCATAAAGCGAGAGTGAACCATCATGTAAGAGAGTTCCATAAAGTTAGAGTGAATCACAAGGTTTAAAAGTTCCATCAGCCGAGAATGAACCATGCACAATGAAAGCTACACGCAAGATGAGTGAACCATACGCATCGAGAGTTCCAAAAGGGCAAAGTGAATCATTACAAGCGAGAGTTCCACCACCTTCGAGTGATCCATATAGAGTGAGAGTTCCAGAGAGGTGAAGAGAATCATGTCAAGAGAGAGTGCCATCATTTTTGAGTGAACCACATCGAGAGAGAGTTCCATGCTCACAGAGTGATCCACCACAGAAGAGAGTGCCATTGAAGACGAGGCAAGGAAGATGACAGGAAAACCTTTCTTAACAGACGAAGAAATCAAAGAAAGAATCTCTTTCATTAAAGACAGGAAAGAGGAGGGGAAAACATGGGCAAACATAGGAGATGAGTTGGGAGTAAAGGGGTGGAATGTTGAAAGCTTCTGGCGGCGCCATGCCAAAGAAGAGAAGGTTCGCTACGCCCTGATCACGAAGAACAACGAGAGATCGAAACCAAAGCCGGTCATTGTCTTCCAAGAAAGGAAGTGCATGACTTGCCGAAAACCATTCAGGTCTGAGGGTTCGCACAACAGAATGTGCAGCCCATGCAAGCTTGAATCACATTCAACCATGGGGATATGAAATGTCAGAACCCAAACAACCATGGCTAAAATTCGAGGCAATCAAAACCTCGATGCGTCAGGATGGAAAGGGAACCTATATCGTTCTCACAATACATCCAAACGAAACTCCCCTAGACCTATTGGGCGCCAGACCCGGCACCCGATACATGGTCGGAATGCTGCCCCTCGATGATCATGACCAGCCCATCAAAGGAAAGGACATGGAGGAAGGGGAGAGGGCGGTTCAATCCGCTGGTATGCTTTGCCGGAATATGAAGTTCCAGAAATGGCTTCAAGAAAAAGGCTTTGCATTTGACATCAGCGAATACGCCGCCGCCGAGGCAGTAAAGCATATCTGCGATGTCGAAAGCAGATCTGAATTGAAAGACAACCGAGCAGCCAGAAAGCTGTTCCTTGACCTGAGAGAGAGGTTTGAAAATGAAAGCCGGTGAAATGCTAGGCCATGCTGCCACCCTTGTATCGGGGCAGAGGGCTATTGACTATGGCGACAAGACCATCAACCACGAACGCATCGCAAGCCTATGGAATTTCTGGCTTCAGGAAACCCGCAAGGGTGAAAACTTCCTGTCTGAAAGCCCAGACCTCAAGGCATACGATGTTGCCATGATGATGCTGCTTCTGAAGGTTGCCCGCCTTATGCACTCCCCGGGACACCGCGATAGCCATGTTGATATTGCTGGCTACGCGGCAATCCTAGAAGAGATCAATAGTCCGCAATTTGTCGAGTCAACGAAGCCTTTTTAGAAGGCTCCGATGTTTCGGGCTTGATCAACCACCCGCTTCGCCACCTGATCGCGCCGCCTAATCAGCGGCTCGATTGCATTGGCCTTATCCAAGGCATCTCTATCACTGCGCTCGATCATTCGTATCCGCTTGTTGAGGTCGGCAATTTGCTCAGATGCGGTGTTCACAGAAGAACGCAACCGGAGGGGCAGACCGGCCTCGCCCTGAAGTTCCGTCAGACGCTCAAAGTCCCGAGCCTGTCGAGCAAGGTTCTGAGACCGGACAAGCTGATCGGTCATCTCCTTGATCTTGTAGAAGTCACCCACAAATCGGCTGACCATCTGTTCATCTTCACGGTAGAACCTCTGCATCCCAGCAAAGTTGGCAAGGATTGCGGGCATAGATGAAGGATCGCCAAACGCCCCAGCAGGCTTCCCTGGTATCAGACCGCCAGCAGCCAGGATACTATCAAACCCCGCCATCAACGAAGCCCCCAGCGTTCCTGTATAGCCGTCTAGCAGGGCCTGAGCCTTGATAGGGCTAAGAATATCGCCAAAGATAGAGTTGACCACGGCAGACAAAGCCTCACCCGTCTTGGTGGTGCTGCGGTTAATGCGCTCACCAACCGGAAGGGCCTGCTCACCCTTGGTCTCAAGGGGTCTGCCACGGAAGAAGTCATAGTTGGTGAAGGCACCGAGGATCGGGTCAATCGCCTTGGGGATGGGGTTCATCCAGAAGGTGTTTTTCCCAACCTCAACCAAAGCCTCGGCCAAATCCTTACCCTCACCACGGCGAATCGCATCGAGGACAAAGATCGGCAGCGCACCAAAAACCTGACCGATTTCAAACGCCCGAGGCAGGGTGATGTAGTTACCCATGAATGGGATGATGTCGTAGTTGAGTTTCATGTAAGGCGGGATCTTGTCCCACTTTTCCTCGTCATCCTCTAAGTTCAAGCCATAGGCCATGAGAGAAAATGCGGTAAGAACAAGTCCACGCAGGAAAATTTGCTGTGGAATACCAAGGGTCCACAGCCTGCGCTTGTCGCCCTTTTCATTTTCAACAAGGCGATAGGTCGTCTGCAATTTTGCGTTCAAGAACGGCACAAGCGGCATCATGAACTGCATACTGGCGCCCAGCCACCCTTCGCCCGTTCCACGACGAGAATAAGGAGCAAGAAGATACCCCTGGAAATCAGCGTCTTCCTGGCTCATTCCTTTTTTGACAAGATTTTCTGATAGCTTCAGGCGCTCTGCCATTTCGGTGGCTTCTGAAAGCTCCTGCATTTTACCGTAAGCCTGCCTTATGGCAGACAGAGCTTTGCCTTTGGACAGCGACTTCATAATGCCTTCGTCAGTAAGCTTCCGGGCAAAAATCTTGGCCATGTTCCTTGGCTCCATCCCGTACTCCATACCGCCAAAGCCGGTCTGAAGTGCGAAGTTTTGCGCGGACTCGCTGGCATTCAGGAAATCGCGTACACCCGCCAGGGTGTTAGTCGTAAATGGCTGCCCCTCCTGAACATAGGCAGAGATCTTGCCTTTGTAGAGGTTGGAGAAGATGAAGGATGGTGCGCTTGTAACGAAATCACGGAAGATAGCCGCCGTCTTTGCCATGGTATTGTAGATACCGTTCTGCATGGTGCGGGGCATACCAGCCAGCGCACTAAACAGAGCCGCATCCTCAACATCAAAGGCAATGTCCTTGCCATTAACCTTATAGGTGATGGTGTTCTCGTTCTTCGTGCCTGTAAGATTTTTCTTCCCAAGCTTTGCAAACTCCATGACCTCGGCAGAGGTCTTCATGGCAAGGTTCTTCAACCCGGCCTTCATGATCGAGTCTGCATTTAAGATGATATTGGAAATCAAATCGCCCAACGGGCTTTCGCCGCCCTTTAGTTCGCGGTTAATCGCGCTCGCTACGTTGGTGAAGCTTTCTCCAATTCTGGGAGACACGGAACGGCTTGGCTCCGCAGTAATGTCCTTCTCCATAATCCGATAAAACGGAGTATAGAATACATCGCGCAGCTTCTGAGACTGATCCTTACTTATGATGCCGGTATCAACAGACCAGTCAATAAGCGCGTTATTGAGCTTATCAATGTCCGCTGCCGTTTGCTTCCAATTCGGATGCTTGGCTTCGGCAGTATTGATAGCGTCTAATACAGCGCCGTCTGGTATATTTGTGAAACCCTGCCTTCCATTCTTCCGAAGGTCACGTTCCTTCAGGGCGGCAAGATAAACTTGCAACTCGTTTATGTCGTCTGGATTTTTTACCCCAGCATCTTTCATGATGGTGAACAGAGGCTTAACATCCCTGCGTGGAGTAATTTTTCCCGTTACAGGGTCTATTCTGCCCATAGCTTGAAAGAGCATTTGCTGAACGCGAGCAGTATTGGTCAGCGCCATTTCCATAGCGCGACCAGCAGAGCGCCCAGTGTAACCGTTCGCAGAAGCCATCTCGTCTGCGTTGTACAAGCCAGCCGCGCGATTTATGGTGGTGCGGGCAATCGCTGCTCCAGGACTTTCGCCCTTCTTCTTGTCAATAAGAACCGAGAGAACCTTATCGAGAAGCCCCATCTTTTCGGCTTCTGGAATTACCGCCTTATAGAAATCAGCAGCACTACCGAGCGGCAGCTTGGGCTGAGGAGGCGGCGGAGTGGGCTGTTGTGGCGCTGGAGTAAGGAGCGTTGGACCTGGGGGCTGAGGTGGCTGCGTGGGAGCGCGAGACGCCTCTATCTCAATTTCCGATGGGCTAAATTGACCTTGATTACCAACGGCAGATTTAATCTGCCTCGGCTCAAAAGCTATTACCCAGTTTGTTTCCAGGCTTCCTTCCTTGCTCCCAGCCCTGGAGCCAGCATCAGCAAGCGTGTCATCGAGCTTGATGCCATCATAGCCCCCTGACTTCAGGTCATTGACGAACGCCTCTACGCGAGCCTCAACTTCTCGTTCGTTGTTCTGACTCCAATCCACCTTGCCGTCTTTGGTGAACTTAATGCCAGCGGCCCGCATGAGAATATCCCAGGAGTCTTCCCGGTCTAATTTCTTCGTGAGGGAATTAAATTCACCAAGTTTACCCTCGCGGATAGCCCGATTTAAGAGCTTCCTGTCCTCAACAAAAAGAGGCTCGCTCTTGAGGATCAGGGGCTTTTTAATAGACATATAAGCCGGGATAACATTACCCCCGGAAGCGTCAGCAAAATAGTTTGGAGTTGCTGGCGACTGATCAAACCAAAACCCAAACCTATTGAACATCCGCGAAACGCGCCTGTCGCTGTCCAGCTTGAAGATGTTAAAATCCTCAAGCGTCCCGTGATACATGACCAGCGGGCGACCTTTTTCATCAACGACCTTGCTGTCCCCAAACCAACGCCAGAAATTCCGAATGCCCTCTGCGGTGGGATGGATTGGTCGGCCAGCACTATTTTGTGTCGGGCGCTCAACTCCATCAACATTAACGGTCTGACCAGGAATTGCCTCAACCTCGGCGCCCGGAGCCTGGGTAAGAGCGGTCCCAGCAGAGAACTCCATAGAAAGCTGCTTGGGCTTCTTGGTCCAACCCTTCGTCTTAACGGGGTCAAACATCGGAGCCTCAGTCGGGTCCGTGCTGAGGAGATGCCGCTTGCGGTGATCCTCAATAAACTTGGCAACGGTTTGGTTTGGAAGACCAACATCACCCATAGCTGCCACAATCTTCCGATAAGCAGCGGCGATCTTCTGGAAGAACCGGCCCATGAGGCTTTCGGCTGGCTTGGAAACCAAAGACCACCGAGCAACCTGATCAGCAAACCACTCACTAAAGCTGAGGTAGTAAGAATCTAGCGTCTGATATGCAGGGCTATTCGGGTAGCCGCTTGCGATCTTCTTCCCAACAACTGCCGTCCTCAAGAGCTTGATGTATTGAGGGGTCGGAAGCTTCTTGTTCTTTAATAGCCACTGGTCAAACGCATTCATCACCTCATTGACGGTTGCGTTTGATTCCTTCTTGAGAATTTGCTTGTCAAAGACATGGCCAATTTCATGAGCTAAGGTTTCAATTTGCTGAGAAAGGCGAACATCATCCTTGATTGCGATTGTGTATGCGTTTTCTCCAACGCGACTTATGGTTACACCAAAGTAATCCCCCTCACGGTAGTATGCCGCACGGCGAGAACGAAACCAATCATCGCCATACAGATTATTTCTTTCGGCGTAGTCCGGGTCTTTCGTTCCATTGAAGGTGGTGAAGAAAATCTTGGCATCAGACATACCAAGCTCTTTGAGAAGCTCAGATGTCCACCCACGCAGTCTTTCTGGAAACGATTTATCGAAGCCGATATTAGACCCTGCCGGAATCGGGCCGTTTGGATTCTGTTTGATGCGCTGATTTGCGCGAGCAACAGCATCCTTCTTGGCCTCCCTCATGCGGTCCAAAATAAACTCAGGAACAAACGGGCCGTTGTATTTATCTACATCAATCAACGCACCCTTATCTCGGGTCGTCTGCCCGTTAGTCATGGCCCCGAAGTAAACCGGGTTCCCGTTTCGATCAATGCCCTCAAGCAGCGCAAAATCTTTGTCTCGATAGACAATAGGCGCGTAGTGCCTGCGCGAGTATTCTTGAATGGGATCAGTAGATGATGCGGGGGAAACAGACGGCTCTTCTACAGTCTCAATCGGACGACCGCGCGAGAACATGGCTGTCTGGTCTGGATTAAGAGATCCAATAATAGCTTGCTCTGGGGTAATGCGCCGCTCTTTGCCAACCAAATCAACATCAGGTGTTTGGGTGGCAGCTTCTTCCGCGTAAGCCTTCAGGCGGCGGGTGATTGCCGCCTTAGACGCAACCTTAGTCATGCCGTCATTAGACATAAGGCGAATAAGAGCCGCCTCTATCGGAGTAACGGGATTCATCATGTCCTCAATCTTGAGGACTTCCCCGGGGTTCATGCCCCGATCACGACCAGACCTAATCCTATCAGACGCCCGCACAATGTCAGGAACAATGTTGAACTCTTCCCTGATGCGGCCAGACTCAACGCCCCTACGAAGGGCAAGCATTGCGGGCGTTGCATTAACCATCGCGCCCGTGATGGATTTTAGGTCATCGTCCGCACTGCTGATGGACTTTTCTAAAAGGGTTTGATCGTTATATGCCGCAGCAAATAAAGCTCGGTTAATTCTATTGATACCGTCAGGAAGAAGCTTTCCGCTTTTAGCATCAATGAAATCACTGAGGTCGTTTCCAGAAGAAATCGCATTAACAAAATCATTAACGAACCCGCGATTCTTTGCGGCTTCAATCCCAGCCTCTAACGTCCCGTCAAACTTAGCCAACAACTGATCGGTTAAAGCCTCAGCGTCTTCACGGGCCAACTCGACAGGGCCTAGGTTTTGGCTGGCGCTTTTGTTGGCAGCTTTTACAAACCGAACACGCTGGTTCTCATCGAGGTCCGTTAAGCGGCGGCGCACCAGAACCGGAAACTGCATACCGGCAGTGTCATACCCAGCGTTCTGAAGGGACTGAACGTATGCCTTGAAGCCCTCTGGGTTGGTCTCAGCCGCCTTTTTCAGACCGGCAATACGGTGGTTTCCCACCTCAACGATGTTGTCTGCCCCAACAACAGGGGCGCCACGATCCGCGTATTGGCTGGTGGTAAGCTGAGAGAAGTCGGGGCGATTGGCGATCTTTGAGATCAGAAGCTCATTGGCTTTGGCGTCAATGTTCCTGTTCTGAAGCCTGCCGCTGGCTGGAGTGAGAGAATACAGATCCACAACCTCTGGCACCACATCAACAGACATGGTTTGCCCACCAGGGCCGGGCGGCGTGATGACGGGGAACTGAGTTCCTACGGGAACATTGAATGAGACAAACTGAGGAGGCGCCGCAGATGCGGGTGGCTCAACAACAGGAGCGGCCTCTTGTTGCTCAGGGGCTTGAGTGGTTAAGGTCTCTGATGGCTGTGGGTTTTGAGACTCCCACTGCCAAAACCTATTCATAATATCTACGGGAGACGGCAGATTGGCAGCGTCAGGACCGCCAGCAGCCCGGCGCCTTTCGTTGTCAATAATCTCTTTCTCGACATCGCCGAGTGTTGCGGCCCTACGTTCTTGCCAATCGGTGTATGCCGGATTCACTTGCTCTTGAGGTGCAGCAGGGACAGCAGCGGGGATGGGCGGGGCTGGCGGAACAGCCTCAGTCGGCGCAGGAGGGACCGGAGGGGGCGGGGTTACAGCAGGAATGGCCGGGCCAGCAGTGGGCGGGGCTGGAGGTGCAGGAGGAGCGGGAGGTGCAGCGGGGGGCGGCGGTGCGCCGGGAGGAGTGACTTGCGCTTCGGGGCGGCTAATTGCCCCAGAAACGCCACCCAGAACTGCGCCAAGAGCGGCCCCAGTTGCGGCTTGCCCAGCAACGCCACGGCTAATATCGCGCTCAACATCAGCCCGGAGAGCCGCAATGTTTTGCGATGCCCTGCCTCCACCTTCTTCGATACCTTCCTGAAGGGCTTCCCATCCAGAGGTTCCGAGAACACGGGAAATAATGCTGCGTTTAGCGTTCCCGGCGAGCAGGGCTTTTTCTGCGCCGGGAAGAACAGCCATGGTCCCAGCAGAAATACCGCCACCCATAATACCGGCAAGGCGAGCGCCTTCAGTGGCAAGCTGCTGACGAGCTTCTTCTGGCGAGAGCCTTTCGACAAGAGCCTGATAGTTTGGACTTGCGTTCAGAACTTCAGGAGCCAAGCCCATGATGTCCTGATAAGTCTGATTTGCAACTTCGCCGCCCTGCAACCCAGCGCCGGAACCAACGGCTGCTGCTAGACCAGCCCTTTGCCCAGCCTCAGCCGCAGCCCTCTCGGCACCAACAGCGGCGGCTCTCGCTCCTGTTCGACCAGCGATTTGACCAGCGGCTGTTGCGACTCGACCAATTCCAAAAGATGCAAGAAGCTGAGGAATTTGCTCGATAGCCATAGACCCGAGCAGCCCCGGGTTTTGCGCCAAGGTGGAAACCACAGCGCCGACTTCTTCGCGGAACCCTTGGCCCTCAGCTTCTTTTAATGCTTGGTCCAGAAGCTGTCTTTTTTGGATAAGCTCGGGAGACATGAGGCTTTCGCCTGCCCCCCGAATACTTTGCCCAAGGCGAGTAAGGGGATTGTCAAAAGACCCAGTGCCAATACCAACAATCCCGCCAAGCCCACTAGCAATACCGCCAAGCCCAGATACAGTAGAGCCAGCAACATCTCCAACCCGCGCACCAATCGTTCCAAGGAAACCCCTTTCTGGAATAGGCGCCGGAGCAGCAGGCCCCATTGGCTCTTCTGAAACCTGTCTTGACGCACGAGCTTGGGGTAGAATATCTCGCTCAATGGCTTGCGTGATCTGCTCACGCGACATCGAGTCGTCAAAGTTAATTAGACCAACGCCCTCGACATTAATTAAAGGCATATTGCTGCCCCCCTATTGATTCCACTGCATTCCCGATGAAGAGCTATAGGTACCAACAACAGGAGGCGTGGCGCCAGATTGCGGCGCAGATCCAGTGCGGGGCCTGCCGGTTTCTAATTGCCCACGAAGCTGACCAAGATAAGCTGTTGCTTCATTGATTTGACTCTGCAAAGCGTCCCGACGAGCAATATATGTATCGTATTCAGGGTTGCGCCTGCGGCCAAACCCAGCAATTCCGCCAGTTTCCTCACGAGGTGCCGGTCCAAGGGCTTCAAGCTGCTTATTCAAATCAGACAGTAGGCTTCGTGTGGAGGCCATTGCAGGAGCAATACCAGCAACATCCAGCCTTGGTTCATTCCTGCGAATGCTCTGCATTTCTCCCACCGCAGCCCTTTGTTCGGGCGGCATGGCAAGCCATTCTTCGGCAGTGTAATATCCTTGCTGACGGAGACGATCACCCTCTCTTTGAGAGATGTTGCCAGCGCGCCTATCCTCAAGCTCCAAAGCTCGCCTACTTATTTCTTCCTGCGACCTAATCGTCCGATCAGTATTAGCGGCCTGACCGGCAAGCTGTGCGCGCAGTCTGTTATTCGCGCCAATCTCGGCGGTTAGGTTGCGATGCTCCGCAGCACTAATCTGCCCCACCATATACTGACGGGTGATTTCCTGCTTCGCCAGATCCATCTCATCCCGCAGACCCTGACGCTGTTCAGCGCGTATTTGACCGGCTTGCTGTGTGTAGGACTGAACCGCAGGGGCGGCACCCTCACCAACTGCCCCAAGGAAGCTTGGGTTCTTGCTCGCGGCCATGCGAAGGCCAGCTTCAACCAACGCAAGGTTGATAGCCTCGTTCTTGCGAGCGGCAGGATCAATCCGCTCTTTCTGCATCCGCTCACGCAGACCGCCCATCATATCTGGGAACAGACCGGCATTGCGCTGATAGACTTCAGCCAAGGTCGGAACTCGATCCCCGGGGGCATAAGACGCGGCAGGATCAGCCTGAACCACATCGCCTTCTGCCATGCGAACAATGCCGCCACTACGGAACTGCTGGGCTTCTTCGGCAGCTTGTTCTTCTGCCTCGTAGCCAGGGGTGCGTAGAGAACGAATGCCCTGCTCGTCCGCGTATGTCTGAGGAGGCGCAGCCAGATCCTCGGCAACGGTGGTTTCCGGCTCCTGTTGCTGCTGCGCTCGCATATCCTTGCGGCGGCGGATCTCAGATAGAACCAAGTATGAAGGCGCAGAACTATCAGGTGCCTGCATCAACTGCATGAGTTGATCGTCTGATGCGTTCTTGAGGGCGTCTTGGATCTTGAGGAGGTTCATGTCTAAATCCTATCAGCGCATCAAGCCAAGGCCAGCGATGCCAAGACCAGCAAACTGAGCAAACGGATTGGGGTTTGCGTATTGGTTTTGCACAGTGGCAGGCTGAACCGGAATACCGCGCAGAATGCTCGACATAAAGTTGATTTGCTGCTTGTCAAAATCACGCTGGTTCAAGAAGTCCTGATAGGCAGTATCCAGAGCCTTCTGCTCCTGACCCTGCTGCACACCACCTTGCTGTTGCAGCGCCTGAGCCTGTTGCAGAGTAAGACCCTGCCGCATCGCGCCAAGCTGCCCCAAGCCAGTGCCAGCCTGTAACCCAAGCCCCGCGCCAGCTAGACCATATTGCTGACCAGCAAGGCGCTGCTGTTCAGTCTGAGCCTGGGCCTGCATTGACGCCGCACGATCCCGCTCAAACTGTCCCTGCGCGCTTTCATAAGCCTTCTGCTGGCCCACGGCTTCAATGTCACCAAGGCGCTGCTGCAACCCACGTTGCGCCACACCTTCCTGAATCGCCTGACGGTAGCCACCAAACGCACCAGCCTTGATCGCCTGTGTCTCGCGAGATGGGCGACCCTCATCATAGTTACGGATCTCAGCCTGACGCTGCCGCTCAACAACATTCTGCATATAGGGCGACATATACTGAGTCGCCTGCTCTTGCCCGAATGCCGTTTGCTGAATGGGGGTTGATGCGTAGTTACTAGCCTGGAAGCCACGCTGGGCTGCGGCACCCATAATACCAGTGCCAGCCGCAAGTTCAGGATTACCCTGAGCGGCTAGATTGCGGGTGATGTTAAACCCAGCCTGAGTATCGGGCGTAAAGCCAGCCAACCTCTGACCCTGGTAGCCAACATAAGGCTGATTGCTCTCAGCCTCACTTCGACTCATCATCCGCTCGAAATATGGACGCGCATATTCCGGGAGATTCGAGGTATAGGTTGTGCTTTGGGTAGGCCCGCCGCCGCCAGAACCGCCGCCCATCTTACAGTTCCTTCTCAAACATGATCAGGTTCTCTTTCACCCCGTAAGGCTCCAGCATTTTAATCCAACCTTTTCTACCATAGCCCTCAATCCCTGTGCATTCATTATCTTCTGCCCAGCGAATAAGAACACCCATCATTTCATCTCTCCATTCCCGGAGCCGTTTCCCTCCGGTGAACCAAGAGGTGAGAAGGCGCCTGGAAGGATAGTCCGTGACTGTAGTTACCTGACAACCAAGGATCTCATTCTGGTCATCAAAGGCAATCCACAACTGCATCCTGCCTTGTTGCACCGCAACATAAACATCGTACAACATATACCTGCCATTTGTAACCTTTACAGCAGGTAATAGGTATTCCTTAACTTTATCCCACACATCATTGACATGATCTATGGGAACCAAGCTCACATTCACAGGGTGATCTTCCCGCCAATCGCCTTGGGTTGAGCCTGCTTGCCTGTGCGCTGTTGCCTGACCTTGGACATCATCTCATGCAGACGGCGCACACCCTGATCGGTTGAGCCATCCCCAAGGCCAGACACCACATCGGCAGGCACCACAAACTCACCATCCGCAAGGCGGACCTGTTGGCGACCCTCAATGGTGCCGGGAACGAGGTCATCCATACCACCCCCTGCCCCACGAACCCTACCGCCAGTTACCTTGTCGCGGAGAACATCCAGGGCATCTTCCCCAAAAATATTCCTGAACCGCCCCAGAGCCTCGCTTGGGCGAGGATGCTCACCAAGCAGAGCGGCCTTGGCTTCGTTCATCACATTGGAGGTGACACCATCTTCCTTGCGGAGATCCGCCAAACCACCCTTGGCGAAATACCGATACTCAGGTGAGTAGCCCGGCTGATACCCGGCACCTGGGGCATTCCATGTGCGGGGGTTTACCGGAAATTGTTCCGGATATTTGCTGGGGTCGTAAGGCTCTTCACCCGGCATCTTGGGTGGACCCATTGCGTCCATAGCAGTTGTGTAAGCCCCGCCAGCGGTAAGAAGCGCAGCCATCTTATTGTTTGAGACATTTTCACTGAGTTTTGAAAATGCCGCTCCAGGGTCAGATGCGATGTTTGAGAGGCGACTTCCAAATTGCATCCCCCCCTCGCCAGCAGCAGCCAGATTTCCTTCTACTCCTGTCGCTGGGCCAAGAGCGCCTTGATAACCAGCCGCCTGACCAACGCTTTCGGCGCCAGCGTAAGCTGCGTTACTTGCCATTGGGTTTAGTGCTGAAGCAGCTTGAGTTGCGGCTTCAGTTCCTCCCTGAGCCGCTCCTTGAGTTGCCCCCTGCGCCGCCGCCGCAGTGGTCTCGCCAGCCGCACTACCTACCCCAGACAGCAACTGCCCGCCAGCATAACTC
>Ga0209229_10000849_pt1 | contig 12683 bp, 11 predicted proteins | sample SanBayMetagenome_FD_187466 | JGI IMG/M metagenome (GOLD analysis project Ga0209229, IMG submission 187466) | Freshwater and sediment microbial communities from dead zone in Sandusky Bay, Ohio, USA (SPAdes) (version 2) | ecosystem: Environmental > Aquatic > Freshwater > Lentic > Sediment... | reverse complement strand
CACTGGTCAAACACAATTGAGAAGAATTCTATACAATGATACCACTGCTCTGTATTTTTCAGACACAAACCATCAGGCTATTGACCACTTTAACAATACTGGATTTTCCGCAGTGGCTCCATTTGCTATTCCAATAAATGCTGCTGGTACACAAACTCATTTCGTTATTGAATCCACGGAACTTACTGTGGATACTGCATGGGATGTGACACCTGATGGCAGTTCAATCTATCAGATTATGACGGGTGGAATATGGTTATTTTCTTCGGCATCAGGAGTACCATATACAAGTTTTCAATACTACGATATCTTGTTGGATACATGGTTCACTAAAACAGCCTTAGGTACAAGTCATGTTAGCACTACTTTTAGTACCGACTTTGCCATCGACAGAACAGGAGAAGCGGGTGGTGCATTTTTAACTGGTGTGACTGCCTCATCCGCAACAGCATCTACTTTGGTGGATAGCGGACAGACATATGAATATGATAGATATGCCAATTATCAGATTAGAATAACATCTGGAACGGGAATTGGTCAACGCAGGCGCATCACCGCAAATTCTGCTGATACTTTTTATGTCAATCATAAATGGGACATCACACCAGATAGCACATCTGGATATGAAATTTATGGAGATACCGACAGTATTTGGTTGGTGGGTAATGCCTCTTCTGCCATGTATCAATATTCCGTTGAAAAGGATTTATGGACAAGCGCACCCATAGAAGATTATGGAGTCGCAAGACAGATATCGGCAACCCCTGCCGCTGGCGTAACTGCATCATATGGTCCTCCGCACGAAGGATATGGAGTCACTAGCATAACATACTCGGCAAGCGGTGTTCTTACAGTTGCGGTAAATGCTGGTGGAACAAACTATGTTGTTGGTGATTTAGTTACTCTTTCCACGACTGGATCGGGCGCACAGGCATATGTCACGGCAGTAAGTTCAACTGGAGCGGTTACTGCTCTTCAACTCGCCTCATCTGGTAGCGGTTATGTTGCTGGATCTTCCAACACAACAGGTGGTAGCGGAACAAGTCTTACAATCACAATTACTGTTGGTAAGGTGGGAAATGTCGTAACTGCTACTAATCACGACTTTAGACATGGTGAATATGCAATCATTGCTGGTTGTGCAACTGAAACAACATTCAATGGCACATTCCAAATAATAGGAACTGCTTCCCTGACCACCTTCAGCATTGCAAATGCCGCTGCTACACAAAGTCCAACGGCAGCAAATTCGCTCACCACAACTTTGCTAGTAGATGCTTCACAGAATTGGGATACCAATTCACTTGTTGGTAGGATGATTTATGTTCAAACACCAGGAATCTCGCCAACCAGTCTTGCTGGTCGCCGCATATCAGCGAATACCGCAACAACTATCTCTTGGGTAGGTGCTGGTTCTGCCATGACGAACGGAACCTCACGGTATATCATACAGGAGAGCCGACCATTCGGTGCAATGGTCATTGATAAGGTTGCAGAACGAAGTCCATTTGGTTGGGCAACATCTGGAACTGCTACCACACTAGTTGATTCGACAAAGAACTGGAAAAATAATCAATATCAGAATTGTCGAGTTCGTGTTGTGTCTGGAACTGGCGAAGGAAATGATGCTGTAATTACATCCAATAGTGCAACGACATTGACTGTTGCCTCTTGGGGTGTTGCTACTCCCGATACCACATCAAAATATGAAATAATGGATTCATATGGGTTGGTCACTACTGGAGGATCAACAACCACGATAACCGATGCAAATAAGAACTTTCCAGCAAATTATCTTGCAGGAAAAAGAGTAAGATATATTGCAGGAACAGCATCTTCAAATGCCAATGTTAGCCCTGTTGAGGTTGCAATTTCATCAAATACAGCAACTGCACTTACCGTGCCAGCACTAAATACAAACGCAACTGACAGTTATTATTGTGTCTATGAAATTCCAGCAAGATCGTCAGGAACAGATATCAAATGGTTGTTTGGTCTTAGCGATACAGCAAAGAAGGGTCGATGGCTACTCTCTTCACGAGGAGGTACAACGACAACATCTCATGCGTTTGATATATTTGATATACCAACTTCAACTTGGGAAATAACTCCGTTTATCACTCCATCCACCACAACTCTTTCATCGGGTTCCATGTATGTCTATGATGGTGGAGACTACTATTACTTTACGAAGGATGCCACAAATAGAATTTATGCACTAGACCTTTCCAAGTTCAAGGTGGATGTTGCTGCTTCTATTCCATATGCCCACGGAACTGCCACTCTTGGAAACAAGTTTGAGATCGTAAAAACTACCGATGGTCTTGCTTATCTCTATATGATGCGTCATACTGGTCAGGAAATGTGGCGAACCCTCAAGTTCTGGTAAAATTAGGAGAAATACACACATGGCTTTACTTAAGAAAATCTATACCGAAGACAACACTGGCGTTTATGCCGAATATTGGAAGATATCTGAGATCAACTCAAACTGGCTCACTGATAAGATAGAAATAGTTCTTGCTGGATTCTTTGACGAGGCTTCTCGTAGGAGTGGTAAGAATCCATTGATTAAGAAGATTACCTATGCGCTTGGGGAAGATGCAAGAGTTTACTTCTCTGCAATCTCAATGCAGCCAGAGGGAGTGGACATCATCCAAGAGGCATACAACTTCGTAAAGAGAGTTGATAGGGATCTATATGATGCTCAGGATGTCCTAGAGTAAATATTAACCATCAGAAATATTATTATTATCATTATTTATTTGATAATTTAGTGTGGAAATTGGAAAATAAAGAGAAACATACATAACGATAGAATCACTTAAATCACAATAATGGAGTCTTGTAATGGCAACAATTAAGTTCAAGAGAACAACAACCTCAACAACACCAACAGGGTTGACATTCGGTGAGCCTGCATTCGTGCAGGGATTGAATTCTTTTTATGTAACCAATAGTTCTGGTACATCTGTTCGTGTTGGTGCTGAAGTGGACACAAGCACATCTCTTGGTGGTGCAGGTGCAACACACAATAAACTTGCAACACAGTTGGCAGTCAAGACCTATGTTGACAATAACCTTGCATCTGGTGCCGTAACAAGCATAAACGGAGTCACTGGTGCTGCTGTTATTCGTGGAGGAAATGGAATTTCTGTTGCCGCTGGAACAGATCCAGACAAGGGAATAACCATTACCAACACAGGTGTCCAAAGCCTGACGCTTACGGCAACAACGAATGGTGGTCTTGCTGTAACAGGTGCAGGAACGACTGGCGCTCTAAGCAAGGCTGTAACACTTGATTTTTCAAATCTAACAGGCGTAAGTGCTGCTATTGGCGACCTTGTTGCTATTGGAGATGTTTCTGACTCAAATCTTCCAAAGGACGCTACAGTTGGTAGTGTTTTGGATCTAATCAGCGGTGATGTGAATGTTGATTCAAACGGTACTTCTTCAATCGCCGCTGGTGCAATCGTTGATGCAGATATTGCATCCAATGCTGCAATAACTGTAACCAAACTTGCCGCATACACGATCTCTGGTCATACTCTTGGAAACAACCTCTCGACCCTGACCATTGGTACGGGTCTTGGTGGAACATCATATAATGGATCTTCTGCCGTCACAATCACCAATACAGGTGTCACTCAAGTTTCGCCAGGAACAGGAATCTCTGTTTCTGCTTCTACTGGAAGCGTGACAATCACCAATACTGGTGTACAGAGTCTTGCAGGAACAGCAAATGAAATTGAAGTTGTCACAGCCGCCACAGGTGCAGTCCAAATCGGTCTTCCAGACAATGTTACCATCGGTGGCAATCTTTCGGTTGTTGGAAATCTCACAATAAATGGAACCACAACAACTGTCAATTCCACTACTGTTGCAATTCAAGATCCTATCTTTACTCTTGGTGGAACCGCTGCTCTAGGAAGCGATGACAACAAGGATCGTGGTATTGAGTTCCGTTGGCACAATGGAACCACTGCAAAGACAGGATTCTTTGGATACGACGACAGTATCAGTAGATTCACATTCATTCCAGATGCAACTAACTCTTCCGAAGTGTTCTCTGGAACAGTTGGCGACATACAGATTGCATCCGCTTACTTGGCAAATGGTGCAAACTTGGGTCAAGTTGTTCCAACAACCCTGTCGGGAAACAGAACATATACCTTACCAGATCATACAGGTACAGTCGTTGTTCCAGCAAACTTGGGTACTTCCAACTATATCCTAAAGGCAAATGGAACTACATCTCAGCCTACATGGATTGATGCAACAGCCGCTGGATTTACTGCATACAATGCAACAAATGTTACATCGGTTGAAGCAAGCGGAACCTACTACTTGGCAATGGCTTCTGCTGTTGGAACAAATCAGTTGGCTTTAGACACCACTGCAACAGCCCTTACTTATAATACTGCAACTTCCACTCTTACTGCTGGAACATTCTCTGGTACTCTTAGCGGAAATGCTTCAAGTGCAACCAATGCAACAAATGCAACGAATGTGATTTCCACAGAGCAAACAACAGGAACAATGTATCTTGTTGGTATGGCTGCGGCAGGAACAACTGGTGCTCTTCTGATTGATGCAACGGCACAAGGTGGATTGGCTGCTCTTTCGTACAATAATGCAACAGCAACACTAACTGCTTATCAGGTAGAAGCAATAGTTGACGGTGGTTCGTATTGATAATAAATAATAAAAGTGGAGGTTTGTTATGGATGAACAGAATTATAACGAAACAGTGATTCTTCCATTTCTAGAGAAGAAGTGTCGTGATCTTTTAGGCATCAACCTTGTTCTTGAAGCAAAACTTCTTGCTGAAATAGAGAAGGCAAAAAATCTAAAGTCTAAAACAGAAGCATTACAATCGAAGATAGATAATATGAAGAAATCAAAAAAGAAAGATGGAGCAACGGCAGAAGCCCTTGATGGTGAAACCTATTGATCCACTAACACCATGATTGGTATGGAGCAAGATGAATGGCGACAATCAAACCAAGAAGAGGTACTGGTGTCCCAAGTGGATTATCTCAGAACGAACTAGCAATAGACTCGACAAATAAAAGAGTCTATATTGGAGATGCTGGTGGATCTGGTGTACTTGTTGCATCCCATATCACCGATTATGTTGCTTCGGTCAATGGTTCGACAGGTGCAATTACCAATGTTGCCCGTATAAATGAAGGAAATAATTTTTCTACAAAGCAGATAATGACTGCTGGATTGTCTGCTTCAGCATCGGATACCACTTTAGAAATAACCGCCACATCTCTTAATGGAATTGGAATGGTTGTTGCTCGTTCATCCAATCCCGCCGATTCTGCTTCTAGAGTTGGTAGAATTCAGTTGGGTCGAGCGGGGATTTCAACATACAACACAATAATCGAAAACTCCAGTGGTGCATTAAATATCTACAATGGATCAACAGTAGGAACTCGAATAGCATCCATCAGTACATCTGGTGGAGTGTTTGATGTTCCTATTACTGGTGTGACTTTCCAACCAACCAATGGTATCATTAGAACACAACTTGGAGCATATATTGGTGGAGATAGTCCTATTATCAGAATTGTAGGCACTGATGTCTCATTAAACTCGTGGAATTCAGATATTCGTGCAAATGCAAGTGCTGCTGCGAACACCACCCATACTCTTCCTGCTGTCACAGGAACACTGCTGAACACGGCAAGTTCATATGTGGTATCGGTGAATGGTGCAACTGGTGCGGTAACGATTGCCACTGGTCTTTCCTGGTCTGCTGTTACTGCTGACCGTTCTCTTGTTGCAGAAGAAGGTGTTCTTGCAAACAAGTCATCTGGAACTCTTACTCTCACTCTTCCTTCCACTGCTGCACTCGGCAAGATCATTCGTGTGAGTGGTATGCAGAATACATGGAGAATCGCACAGAACGCATCACAGAAAATTCATTTTGGTAAAACAACAACAACAACAGGAGTTGGTGGCTATCTAGAAAGCAGCAATGCAAAGGATGCAGTCGAACTAGTCTGTTGTGTTGCTAATCTTGAATGGAATGTGATTAGTTCAATAGGAAACATCACAATCGTATGAGTCAGTTCACTGGACTATTATCTGCAACTGGATTAGGAAGCATGGGCGTTATTAGTCCATCCGTAACTCCAAATTCCGTGAATTGGACTAATGTTGGTCAACTTGGTAATCCTATAATAACTATAGGACAACAAATTACGGGCATTACTACTCCAATTACTTTGAAAATAAATGCCACTGGTGGATATTCTATCTATGGAGGGTATTATGGAGTCAATACAACCAACTCAACTCCTGGAGTGTTCACCCAAATAATTCCAGATACAGGATTTCCTGGGTTTCAAGGAGATTCAAACACATTTATTGTTTCAAATAACGATTGGTTATTTTTTCAATTTTATCGTCAACAACTTTGCAGCGAAACCACAATTAGTGTCATAAATGTCAGTGACAGCAATGCAGTTCTAGATACCTTTACTATAATTTTCTATAACAGAAGCACTGGTACTTGTCCTTAATGCTTTAATGATAAATAAATTAGGAATGTAAAATGGCAAAACAAAATTCAGTTAACCTTGATATAACGAACAATGCCGATGGATTCAGCATCGCTGGCGGATCAACCTCTAGAACTCTCGGAGTATCTGGTGCTGATATCACTCTTGTTGGATCTGGTACTGCTACTCTTACATTTCCAACAACATCCACCACGATTGCTGGTCTTGGAATAGGACAGACATTCACTGCTCAACAGGTATTTACTGCTGGAATCACAGTATCAGGTGGCGCAACATTCAGTACAATAGCCAACTTCATCTCTGGTTTATCGTCTGCTGGAGGAACATTCGGTGCGGTAGCAAATTTCGTCTCTGGATTTAATGCCACTGGCGGAAGCACATTTAATGATGCAGCGATTTTTGTAAGTAATTCTTCTGCCAGCACCGATCCACTCTATGTTCAACACAACACCGCAAGTGGATTAAAAGTTTCATCAACTGGTCAGGGAAGACAAGGATCAATTCGCTTAGGAAATTCCACAAATAGTTCTTTCAACATCTATATCACGCAAAGTGATGGTACTCTAACAGTTTACAATGGAATAAGTGCTGGACTTGGTGCAATTATGATGGCTATTGGTATTACTGGTGGAGTAACCATAAGCCCAACGATCAATGGAGCAACATTCAACCAAATTATCCGAAGCACATCGGGAATATCCGCTAGTGGTGCTGTCACAGGTGGTTCTTGGATATTTGCACAAGAAGGCTATAGAGTTGGTTCTGCTGCAATAAATGCAAAAACAGGAACAACTTATACATTTAGTGCAGCGGATGATGGTGAGATTTTCACCTCTTCTAATGCAGCCACGCAGACCTTCACCATCCCAACAGGTCTTCCGATAGGCTTCAACTGCACCATCATACAGATAGGAACAGGTGGAGTGGCGTTAACAGGAGCGTCTGGTGTCACTCTTAACAGTTACAACAGCAAATACAACTTGTTGGGTCAACACGCTTCTGCTAGTATAATTTCTTACACGACAAATGTGTTTAATCTCTCTGGAGGATTGACATGATAGTGATTCCTAGTATGAGGCATGGAATCATAGGCTCTTCGTTTCCCATAGCGGTTGTCAGCGGGGGCGGGGGTGGTGGAGCAACCTTATATTATCTTTATTCTCTTGGTGCAAACCAACTAGGAACTCTTGGTATGGGAAGATCATTTTATCAAAGAGAACCAGTTGATCTTTGGGGGGGTGTTTCTGGTGCAACAGCCTTCGCTGTTAGGAAAGAGTCAACAGGCTATTGGGGTTCGGATAATAAAATTCACTATATTGACACTTCGGGAAAACTATTTGTGATGTCTGGCACTGCTGGTACTGCTGTTTTCACCCAAGTTGGATCTGCAACGAATTGGGCAAAAATACAATCGGGGTTTAAACACGAACTTGCAATAACAACAGGTGGAACTCTGTTTGGGTGGGGAACAAATTCAAACGGACAAGTCGGTGACGGATCAACAACATTAAGAACTTCTCCTGTTCAAATTGGAGCGAGTGCTGGTTGGAGTAAAATTTCTTGTGGGGGGAACCATTCTGTCGCAATAAGAACAGATGGAACACTTTGGACATGGGGTTTAAACTTTAACGGTCAGTTGGGTCTTGGTGACACAACACAAAGAACTTCTCCTGTTAAAGTTGGAGCGAGTGCTGGTTGGATCGACATAAGTGCAGGGGATTACTATACATTAGCAATTCATTCAACTGGAGGCACAGCAGAACTATTTGCATGGGGATATAACTTCTACAGTAGATTGGGAGATGGAACTAGCACACAAAGAACTTCTCCAGTAAAAATAGGATCAGCGACCGATTGGAGCAGAGTTTTTGCAACATCTCCTTCCAGTTATGGAACAAGAACGAATGGAAACCTATATGCATGGGGATATAATTTTTACAATCAATTGGGAGATGGTACTAACACAAACAGAACTGCTCCAGTAAAAATAGGAACAGCAACGGATTGGTCTTTTTTCCCAAAAGGATTTGCTCCCGACAACGGTGGTGTACAGGGTCGCCATATGATAAAGAATAATGGTAAAATCTATGCAACCTGTTCTTACACTTTGGAAGGAACAAGAGGAATATACGATGAAATTGGAACTTCTAAATTTGCGGGATACACTGCACCTAAAGAATTGACAGCGGTTTCACAACCTATAGAAATAGACTATGGGCATCGAAATACCTATTTCCTTACTTCATCTGGAACTATAAAATGGTGTGGAAATTCTCTATATGCTCCTGGAGCAACTTTTACTAGTGGTTCTACATTTGAAGTAGACTACACAGGTAAAGGAAAAACATGGAAGCACACGGCGATTGCTGCAAATATAACAGACGGAAGCGAGGCATCATTAGAAGCAGTATTTGCAATAGATCAAGACAACTATTTGTGGGCATGGGGAGAAAATAGAACAGAACAGACTGATCTTGATATCTACAATACAGATTCTGCTATCTATCTTGGAACCACCTCTGCTGCTGTTCCCGTTCTGTCTCCAACAAAAATAGGAACATCCACTTGGTCTACAGTTGAAGCAGGATGGAATCACACTCTAGCAATAAAAACCGATGGAACACTTTGGGCATGGGGACAAAATGGAAACGGTCAGTTGGGAATAGGCTCTACCACAGACCAAAGGCTTCCCACTCAAGTTGGATCTGATAGTAATTGGGCAAGCATATCTTGTGGTAGAAATACATCGTATGGAATAAAGACCAATGGAACACTTTGGGCGTGGGGTCTTAATACTGGAAATCAATTAGGAGATGGAACAACAACCCAGAGAAATTCTCCAGTTCAGATAGGTTCCGATACAAATTGGTCTTCTGTTAGTGCTGGACAAATACATTGCATGGCATTAAAAACAACAGGAACACTTTGGGGTTGGGGTACAAACACAAACGGAAGAATAGGAGATAATACAATAACAACAAGGTCTGCTCCTGTTCAAGTTTATGGATCTTATGCAAATTGGAGCAAAGTTTCTGCTGGATCCCACAGTACATATGCAATAAAAACTGATGGAACTCTTTGGGCGTGGGGAAATGGTGCTGGTGGTCTGTTGGGAAATGGCGAACAAGCCGATTACTATATACCGATTCAAGTTGGTTCTGATACTAATTGGGTTGATGTAAGTGCTGGGTGGGGATACCAATCATATAATAAATTTTATTATTATCCGATAACATATATTACTACTTTTGCCACAAAATCAGATGGTACTCTTTGGTTTTGGGGAAGAGAAGGATCGTACAACGGTATTGGGTATGTGGGCAGTGATATAATCACTTCGCCAAAAAGAACTGGCTACAACAAAACATGGAATGTTGCTCCAAAACACAAATTTGCTTATGGTGTTACAATTGCACTTGCGACCAATTAAGAAAGATACAGTATGCCTAATCCACAACACTTAATCATAGTATCAGGTTCTCCCAGATCAGGAACAAGTCTTATGATGCAGATTCTTGAAGCAGGAGGTGTTCCTCTTTACTATGATGACACAAAGCCTCCAGACCAAAGCAATCCCTACGGCTATTTTGAGAAGCACGAGATGTTCTACTTCTCTGCTGATCCTCAACAAGATAGTCCATTCCTTTATTTGTGTCAAAACAAAGGTGTCAAAATCCTTCCACCAACAGTGCTGCCAACTCTTGTTCAAAATCTCAACGGAAGAGATTGCTTGGTGAAGATCGTCTTCATGCTTCGTGATGAGACAGAAGTGGCAAATTCTTATATTACAATGGTAGAACAGGCAGGAAAATTGAATGTTCCTGGTTCTCCATTCTACGGAAAGACTCGGGAAGAGGCTATGGCTCAATTTATAGAAATGAGAAGAGCCAATATTCAAATGACTCTAGATTTTTTCAATTCACCAGACAACACTGCCGATGTCCTCTTGGTCGATCACAACAACCTGATGCTCAATTCACTAGCCGCCGTCACCGAAGTATCGCAATTCATAAAATCCGATCTGCCAGACTATGAAATGAATCCTGATTCTATGGCTGCAATCGTTGATTTAGAATTGTACAGACAAAGACAATCCATAGATCCCTGATTCCATTTTTGTGTATTTTGTTATACATAAGATAATGGAGGGAACTCATGGGAACACCTGTTGGCAAATCAGGCGATTTATTCGTCTATACCGATCTAAACCATTTACGGGTTGTAAAACCCGTGGTCGGTTTGCTATCCAATAAGCACAAAGCCAACGGTAGTCCTGTTTTACAATCCTCCGAAACAGTTCGTAAGGATGGCGAACGCACCGTGGTTTTAGGTGCGGACTTAGGATCAAGATACACCGTCAATGGAAACCCCGTGAAAGACCTGCATTCCCGCACAGGTACGCTCAACGGTGATATCGGAGGAAAATACGGAGTCAAAAGATGAGCGAAGATATGGGATTTAGTATAAAGGAGTGGTTTGAATTTGGAATTCTTGGAATAAGCATAGCGGCTGGTCTTGTCATTGGTTGGCTGAGAATATCAAAGCCAGCAATGGAATGGATCGGTCGTTCTACAGGCAAAAAGTCAGAAAAGAAATCCCTGACTACAACCGATGATCGCAATATCCAAGAAACTCTAAACAAACTGCGATACGATTCCGATGCTTGTAGAATAAAAGTCATCCAATTCCATAATGGAGGTTCTTTTGCCACAGGAAAGTCTATGAAACGAATGTCTCTAACTCACGAATCCTGTCATCCAGGCATGGTTCCGACATTCAAAGGTTCAACCGATCAACTACTGTCTCTTTTTGTGGACATGGTTGAATTGGCTCATCTAAACACACCAGATCTGATAAACACAAATAGTGTCAAAGATTCTTATTTCAAATCATATCTACAGTCAAACCATGTTCTTATGTTTTCTGTGCTTCCTCTTCGTAATCCAAAGGGAGAAGAGATTGGATGCATTATCTCTGAGTGGTGTGCGTGGTCGTTTGCAGATAGTGTACGAGCAGATCGTTTTTGGGATAAATTCACAGAAGCAAGAAATTCCGTTGAATTTTATCTTAGCACTATAAATAAAAAGAAAGGATAAGGGATGGCAGTAGAACCAACATACCGTGACTTTGACCTTTCTTTCAAGAAACATCCTCTATCGCAAGATATTGTTACATTTTCCGATGAGGCTGCAATTCGCAACTCTTTGAAGAATCTTGTAAGACTTATTAGATTTGATAAGCCCTTTTCACCAGGAATTTCTTCCCCGCTATGGGATGTGATGTTTGAACCAGTAAACGAGGGTTCAGCGGCTCTTATCGAAACAGGATTGGTATTTCTCATACAAGACTATGAACCCCGTGTAAATATAATAAGTCTGTCTGTAATACCTGTACCAGAAGATAATAAATATGAAGTAAATCTTCAATTTACAGTAAAGAAGAACCAAAGCGGACAGACGATACAACTGTTCTTGCCAGTAGAGAGGCTAAAGTAAAATGGCAAACGAGAACTTTCTTGACATAACAGAACTTGATTTCGATGGAATCAAGCAGAACTTCAAAAACTACCTTCGCTCAAAGCAGAAGTTCAATGGTTATGATTTTGAAGGTTCGTCCATGAACATTCTCTTTGATGTTCTGGCATACAATACACACTATCTTGCTTTCTATGCAAGCATGGTTGGTAACGAGATGTTTATTGATAGTGCTACCAAGCGTGACTCAATCATATCCCATGCCAAACTCTTGAACTATGTTCCAAGATCGGTTTCTTCCGCAAAGGCAACATTGAGTCTACGCCGAACCACATCGGCAACAATCAATCGTGGAAACTATGTGCTTGGAACCTATGTCAATGAGAACAACCAGACACAGACTCGTGTTTTTACATTTCTTGAAGACTATGAATACACACAGGTTGGGATAGGAGATTGGCGTGTAAACAATGCCTTTGTTTATGAAGGTGTTCTACAGACTCTAACCTATGTCTATGACACACGGCTTCGTGAAAAGAAATTCCTTATACCTGCTAATGCAGACATAAGCACAATACGAGTACAGATTCGTCAAAGTGCATCTGCTGCCGACAATGACATTGAATATTGGTATCGTGCGACCGATTTCTCCATGATGGGATCGACCGAAAAG
>Ga0209229_10000847_pt1 | contig 12703 bp, 11 predicted proteins | sample SanBayMetagenome_FD_187466 | JGI IMG/M metagenome (GOLD analysis project Ga0209229, IMG submission 187466) | Freshwater and sediment microbial communities from dead zone in Sandusky Bay, Ohio, USA (SPAdes) (version 2) | ecosystem: Environmental > Aquatic > Freshwater > Lentic > Sediment... | reverse complement strand
CATCGATGCACGAGCGAAGCATGGAAACTGTTCCATCATCATTTGAAACCGGTAAGACGCAAGTCATGCAGATACCAATTCCACATGCCATAGATTCTTCTACTGCACACTGGTGAACCACATCTAGTTCGTTAGTGATCTTAGTAATCGCTGCCAACATCGGCATTGGTCCGCATGAATAAATCACTGCGACATTTAGATCCTTGATGATTTCAGGAATCGGGTCCGTGACACGTCCTGCGGTGCCCATTGATCCATCCTCGGTATAAATCCGCATCGAATTCACGGATCGTTTGCCTTCCATCGGCGCATAAATTTTAGATCCTGTGCTTGCGCCAAGAATCATGTCTACTCTGCACCCTCGAGCATTTAGTATCTCTGCCAAACCGAATAACGGAGCAGATCCGTAGCCTCCGCCAACTAACAGCACTGGTACGGGTTCGGTCGGAATACCAAATGCAGTTCCAAGGGGCGCTACCAAATCTAAAGTCACGCCTTCACCTTGAGCACACAACCATTTACTACCTTGGCCATGCGGTGCGACGATTAACTCCATTGTTCCGCCCACGGTTGAACTTGTTGACACGCGCGAAATTGCAAAAGCTCGTCGCAAGACCATCCGTGATGAATCACCACCAACGCTGATAGCAACAAAATTTCCAGGTTTGCATTGCGCAGCTATTTCACCGACGTTGACAATAATTTGGTGGTACTGACCGACGCGCTTATTGCTCAGAATAGGAGCAATTATTTGTCGCGCGTTCTTGTTGATTTGGGACATCTAGGCAAGCCATTCCTGAAGAGATTTAATGCTTAAGGGGCTCGATTGCAAAAAGGAAATTGCATCAACTGCAGCACTGAAACCTGCAGTCGTTGTGATGCACGGGATAGATCGTTGAACCGCAGCGGTTCGAATAGCCCAACCATCGGCGCGAGTACCTCGACCAACTGGTGTATTAATCACGAGGTCGATTTCGCCAGCATTAATAATGTCAACAATAGTCTTTTCACCTAGTTTGCCCATTCCATCTGAATGCTTACGTACCGTTGTGCACTCTATGCCTTTAGTTCGCAAAAAGTCGGCAGTTCCATCGGTTGCAAGTATATGAAAACCAAGTTCTGAAAAGCCTAACGCTGGCTCGACACCTGTAGCTTTATCTTTATCAGCTAGCGAAATGAATACTGTTCCAGACTTGGGTAGAGGTCCAAACGCTGCAATCTGACTCTTTGCATAGCTTTCTCCGAAGGTAGGAGAAATTCCCATAACTTCACCTGTCGAACGCATCTCAGGTCCAAGAACTGCATCTACTCCCCGACCATCAGTTCTGCGGAAGCGGTTCCACGGAAGCACAGCTTCTTTTACAGAAATCCCGCGAGCAACTCCATCGCCCTGCGCCGGAAGAATTCCTTCAGCTCTGAGTTGTTCAATTGTGTGACCTACCGAAATACGTGCGGCAGCTTTTGCAAGTGGCACGCCAGTTGCTTTGCTAACAAATGGAACTGTACGAGATGCACGTGGATTTGCTTCAAGTACATACAAAGTGTTCTCAGCTATCGCGAATTGAATATTAATCAGACCACGAACATCTACGCCGCGGGCGATTTTTTCTGTTGCGATACGAATTTCAGCTCTTTGCTCGTCGGTGACAGTCATTGAAGGCAATACACAAGCGCTGTCTCCGCTGTGGATTCCCGCTTCTTCAATGTGTTCCATGACGCCACCTAAGAAGAGTTCGTGGCCATCAAAGAGCGCGTCAACATCGATTTCAATTGCATTATCCAGAAAGCGATCAACAAGAACGGGATGATCTGGCGTAATATCAGTAGCACGTGTAATAAATCCGCCTAATGCAGCATCGTCATAAACGATCTCCATTCCACGTCCACCCAAAACGAATGAAGGACGAACCAGAACTGGATACCCGATTGATTGTGCAATGTTTGTCGCTTCTAATTGCGAAGAGGCCATACCAAATTCTGGTGCTCGTAAATCTTGCTGAGAAAGAATATTTCCAAACGCTCCACGTTCTTCGGCAAGATTTATCGCTTCCGGAGAAGTTCCTAGAATCGTTACGCCATTGGCTTTAAGTCCTGCAGCTAATCCCAAAGGAGTTTGACCGCCTAATTGAGTAATGACTCCTAAGACTGGACCTGCCAAAGTTTCGGCGTGGACAACTTCGAGAACATCTTCAAGCGTCAATGGTTCAAAATACAATCGGTTACTAGTGTCGTAATCGGTAGATACAGTTTCTGGATTGCAGTTAATCATGATCGTTTCGTAACCTGCTTCACGCAGTGTGAATGATGCATGCACACAGGAATAATCGAATTCGATACCTTGGCCAATTCGATTGGGACCACTTCCCAGGATTATTACAGCAGGAGTCGTTCGTGGACGCACCTCTGTTTCTTCTTCATAACTTGAATAGTGATAGGGCGTAAAGGCTTCAAATTCGGCAGCGCAGGTATCTACAGTTTTATACACGGGGCGAATTCCGAGGTGGTGCCGAGCTTTACGAACTTCATCCTCGCTTACTCCACGAAGAGCTGCAATCTGAGAATCCGAAAACCCTTGACTCTTTGCAGTGCGAAGCACTTCCGAACTTAGCTCACCTGGCTGAGCAATTACTGCCGCTTGTGCGTTGATGAGTTCTATTTGGCGCAAATACCAAGGATCGATCTTGGTTGCAGCAAAAACCTGGTCGATCGAAGCACCAGCCCACAGCGCCTTTTGAACTTGTTGTAATCGATACTCGGTAGGGATTCTCATCGATTGCAGTAACTGTTCAAGCTCAACAGCTGTTACAAGCGGCCAAGAGAAGATAGCTTCCTTTCGCTCCAGTGATCGGAGCGCTTTCATGAGGGCTTCAGAAAAAGAGCGCCCGATAGCCATCGCTTCGCCAACGCTCTTCATTGTTGTAGTCAAGCGAGGATCAGCATCTGCAAATTTCTCGAAAGCAAAACGTGGCAACTTAACAACCACATAGTCCAAAGTTGGCTCAAACGAGGCTGGGGTTAACTTGGTAATGTCATTTGTAATTTCATCTAATGTGTAACCAATCGCCAACTTTGTAGCGATTTTTGCAATCGGAAATCCTGTTGCTTTTGATGCCAGCGCACTTGATCTAGATACACGTGGATTCATTTCAATCACAATTACTCGACCATTTGCTGGATTTACCGCGAACTGAATATTGCAACCACCTGTATCAACACCAACTTCACGAATAATGTCCATAGATAAATTGCGCAGCTTTTGATATTCGACATCTGTCAGGGTCATTGCTGGTGCTACGGTAATTGAATCACCTGTGTGAACACCCATGGGATCAAGGTTCTCGATCGAACAGACTATGACGACATTATCTTTGTTGTCGCGCATAACTTCTAACTCGTACTCTTTCCAGCCAATAATTGATTCTTCTAGCAGTACTTCTGATGTCGGACTATGACGAAGTCCAGCCCCAGCAATCTGGCGAAGTTCGGCTTCATCAAAAGCAATTCCTGATCCCAAGCCACCCATTGTGAAAGATGGTCGAACGACCACGGGATAATTCAGTTCAACTACAGCGTGCAGAATTTCCTCCATTGTGTGGCAGATTCGCGACTTTGCCGACTCTCCGCCAACCTTTTCAACAATGGCCCTGAATAACTCGCGATTTTCGCCGCGATTAATTGCATCGACATCTGCGCCAATTAATTTAACGCCATACTTTGCCAACGTCCCACGTTGGTATAGACCAATCGCAGCATTAAGGGCTGTTTGACCACCTAATGTCGCAAGAACCGCATCAGGTTTTTCATGGGCAATGATCCGCTCGATAATTTCTGGAGTAATTGGTTCGACATAGGTTGCGTCGGCAAATTCAGGATCGGTCATGATTGTTGCAGGATTCGAATTAACCAGAATCACTCTGATTCCTTCGGCACGCAGCACTCGACATGCTTGCGTTCCAGAGTAATCAAACTCGCATGCTTGACCGATAACGATTGGACCGCTACCAATTACCAAAACGCTTTTTATTGATGTGTCCAAAGGCATTATGCGACCACCTTTTTAGACATCAAATCTACGAAGCGATCAAACAGATATGAAGCATCATGAGGACCAGCTGCTGCTTCTGGGTGATACTGAACTGAAAATGCCGGGCGATCTAACAAGGCTAAACCTTCGACGACTCCGTCATTCAAACAAGTGTGCGTGACTTCTCCGCGTCCATACACAGTAGAAAACTCGGAATCTGTTGGAGCTTTAACCGCGAAACCGTGATTATGGGCAGTTATTTCTACCTTGCCAGTGTTCTTGTCCATAACTGGTTGATTAATTCCTCTATGACCAAATTGCAACTTGTAGGTTTCAAAACCTAGAGCGCGACCGAGAATTTGATGGCCGAAGCAAATTCCAAAGATCGGAACTTCAGCAAGGAGCAGTTCTCTCACAACTTCAATGACATCGGTCATTGATGCGGGATCACCTGGACCGTTGGATAGAAAAACACCATCAGGGTTTATTCCGATGATTTGTTCTGCGGTCGAATCAAAAGGCATGACATGCACTTCAACACCACGTTCAGCCAATGCTCGCGGCGTGGCCGCCTTAATGCCAAGGTCAAGAGCGGCAATAGTGAACTTCTTTTTCCCTACTGCTGGAACAACGTAGGTTTTTTCGGTCGAGACATCTTTTACAAGAAAGGCGCCAGCCATCGCATCGGCTTTTCGAACTTCAACAACCATCTCTTCACGTGAAAGTTCTAAACCTGAGAAAATTCCTACCCGCATCGCGCCACGATCGCGCAAGTGCCTAGTGATTGCGCGAGTATCTACGCCTTGAATTCCAACGATTCCCTGACTAATCAGTTCGGCTTCAAGATCATTCTGCGCTCGCCAGTTAGAAGTTAAGGAAGAAGGGTTACGTACCACAAATCCCGCAACCCAAATCTTTTCGGACTCATTGTCAAAATCATTGACACCTGTGTTGCCGATGTGAGGCGCAGTCATTACGACGATTTGTTTGTGATACGAAGGATCAGTAAGAGTTTCTTGATATCCCGTCATACCTGTTTGAAAAACAGCCTCGCCGAAACTCTTTCCGGTAGCAGCCCAAGAAGAACCTTCAAAGATTCGACCATCGTCCAAGACAAGGTATGCACTAGCCATTACATGCTCTCCTTATCTTTAACAGCTCCATTATTCATTGTTTGCACGCCCTTGAAAAAGGTGTGCAGCACAACGCCTGGTAATTCGTGCCCATGGTAGGGAGTATTTGTTGAGTTTGAGAGAACTAAGTCTCGATCTACAGTCCAACTTTGCGTTGGATTAATCACAGTTAAGTTTGCGGCACTTCCAACGGCGATTTTCTGACCTTGGTGCAGATAGCCACCGATACGAGCAGGGGCATGACTCATGCGTTCAGCCACTAGCCCCCAATTCATCAAACCGGTATCGACCATAGTCTTTTGAACGATTGAGAGCGCTGTTTCTAATCCCAGCATTCCAAAAGCTGCCTCTTGCCATTCGCACTCTTTGTCTTCCAAGGGGTGAGGAGCATGATCTGTCGCAACTATATCGATGGTTCCATCAGCTAATGCTTCACGTAATGCGTGGACATCCGACTCAGTTCGAAGTGGCGGATTAACTTTGTAAATTGGATCATAAGATGAAGCTAAGTCATCAGTGAGCAACAAGTGATGAGGCGTAACTTCTGCCGTCACGTTAATGCCGCGAGCTTTTGCCCAACGAATAATCTCAACTCCCCCAGCTGTTGTTAAATGACAGATGTGAAGTCTGGATTGAACATGATCTGCAAGCAGAACGTCTCGCGCGATTATTGCCTCCTCGGCTACCGCCGGCCAACCTTTCAAGCCAAGTCGAGACGAAACAGCGCCTTCATTCATTTGGGATGCAACGGTCATACGCGGATCTTGCGCATGCTGTGCAATAACTCCACCAAACTTCTTTATGTACTCGAGAGCTCGGCGCATGACTAATGGGTCTGAAACACAGTGTCCATCATCGCTAAAGACTCTTACTTGGGCTACTGAATCTGCCATGGCACCGATTTCAGAAAGTGTTTTTCCTTCTAAACCTTGTGTAACCGCACCAATAGGGAAAACATCAAGCAGACCTGCTTCTTGTCCTAAGCGGTACACCTGTTCAACAACGCCCGCGGTGTCGGCGACTGGTGATGTATTTGCCATTGCAGACAACGCAGTGAATCCGCCTTTAGCACCAGCTCGACTTCCGCTCAACACAGTTTCAGCATCTTCGCGACCAGGTTCGCGCAAATGTGTGTGCAGATCAACTAATCCAGGCAAAACATTGCAACCTTTAGCATCGATGCTTCTGTTCGCTTGTCCAGCAAATGAATCCGACACCTCGACTATTTGTTCACCAGCAATAGCGATATCCGCTTTCCTTCCATCTGGTAGTTGCCCGCCTTTAATAACTAGGTCGATAGTGCTCATTTAATTGCTCCCCGTTTCCAAAGCGCCACCAGTTAGAAGCACATACAAAATTGCCATTCTTACGCTGACTCCGTTCGTAACTTGCTCGGTAATGACTGAACGCGCACTATCTGCAACTTCGGCGGAAATTTCTAGCCCTCTGTTCATAGGGCCTGGATGCATAACAATTGAATCGGACTTCATATTTTTCATGCGATCACTGTTTAGGCCAAAGTAGCGTGAATATTCCCGGGCATTCGGAAAGTAGAAATCGGTCATGCGTTCTTGCTGTACCCGCAACATCATCACCACATCGACGAATGGAATTACCGCATCGAAGTCGTATGAAACAGTGCAGGGCCAACTTTCAACTCCGACAGGTACCAAGGTTGGTGGTGCTACCAAAGTTACTTTTGCTCCAAGCTTTGAGAGCAGCAATACATTAGATCTAACAACGCGTGAATGAAGAACATCGCCAACTATTGCAACGCTAAGGCCTTCTAGGTCACTCTTTCCAAGACTTAAATGTTTGCGGATAGTGAAAGCGTCTAGTAATGCTTGACTAGGATGCTCATGTGTTCCATCCCCTGCGTTAATTACGCTTCCAGACATCCACTGCGAGTCCGCTAAACGTTGGGCTGCCCCGGAAGCTGAATGTCGAATTACAACTGCATCTGCGCCCATTGCTTGAAGAGTCATTGCGGTATCTTTCAGAGATTCGCCTTTGCTGACGCTAGAGCCTTTTGCAGAAAAATTGATTACATCGGCGGACAATCTCTTGGCTGCAGCTTCGAACGAGATACGTGTACGCGTAGAATCCTCGGCAAAGAGATTGACAATTGTGCGACCGCGCAGAGTCGGTAGCTTCTTCACCGCTCCGTCACTCACACGAGCTAATTCGTTAGCGGTGTCCAAGATGGATATTGCTTCAGCTTTGCTGAGATCGACAATTGATAGAAGGTGGCGCATTACTGATCAGCTCCTTCGATGCTAACTTCGTCTCGGCCATCTATCTCGCCAAGTAACACACGCACCGATTGACTTTTTGATGTCGGCAAGTTCTTTCCAACAAAATCTGCCTTTATAGGTAGTTCGCGATGGCCTCTATCGACCAAGGCTGCTAATTGAACAGTCCGTGGTCGGCCAATCTCGCCTAATGCATCCAAAGCAGATCGGATAGTTCGTCCGGAAAAGAGAACATCATCGACCAGAATCACATCACGGCCTTCAATTCCGCACTGGGGAATGGTGGTTGGCATGATGGCTTTAGGCGCACGAAGTCTGAGGTCATCTCGAAACAAAGTGATGTCTAAGGTTCCATGAGGAACCTCTGAACCTTCAATCTCAGAAATAATGGCTGCGAGTCGCTGTGCCAAGTGGGCGCCGCGTGTTGGAATTCCCAAAAGGACGATTGTCGAAGCGCCTTGGTTTTTTTCTAGGATCTCATGTGAAATACGTGTCAACGCACGCTTAATGTCAGCAGCGGACAGGGCTACGCTCATGTAAATCTCCTTTCCCACCTCTCTGGATGGGTCGTTAAAGGATGCAGGCGCGATACTAGCACCGTTCTGGCTCGGCTGTGGATATCTGAAAAGGTGTTGAGTCGCTCCCGAATAGCCTGGCTCAATGAGCATTGACAATGAATTAGTAGCACTTCAGTCAAGGTTGCGGGCGGTCAGAATATCCAAGGGCTTAACTCTTTCTCAGGTCTCCTCACAGAGCAACGGTTCTATATCAGCCATCGCTTTGGGGTCCTATGAACGTGGTGATAGATCACTCAGCACTCAAAAACTCTTCGAGATTTCACAAATTTACGGGGTTCCAGTAAACGAGCTTTTAGCCCCGCCCAGTAAAGGGATTGATTCTGGCCGAGTCATCATCGACTTAAGAAAACTAAGCATAAATCAGGATTCATCAACTGAGGCACCGCTAAAAATCATTCAACGTATAGCTGCAATGCGCCACGACTGGAACGGCGAAGTTATATCCCTGCGTAGTACCGATGTGACGATGCTAAAGATTTTTGCTGATTATTCAGAGGAAGAAATTGGGACTTTTCTGCAAAACTTTGCGCTCGCTAAATTGAAATAGTGTCCTTGATGCTTGCTATACGGCCTAAAACCCCGTGAATGTACTTGGATGATTCATCACTTGAAAGCTCTTTTGCAAGTGCAAGTGATTCGTCAATAGCAACACTAATAGGAACTTCGGTTGACCAAAGGATTTCAAAAATTCCTAGCCTCAAAATGTTTCGGTCCACCGCTGGTAATCGATCCATATCCCAGCCTTGAGCATAAGTTGTGATCAACTCATCAATCTTACGACGATTCTCGGCAACACCATTGACTAATTCTTTAGTGTAATCACGAATTGGACGAGCATCCGGACCTTCTTCGACCACATCGCGCGCCTGTAGGGTCTGCAAAAGGTCGGTCCCACGAATATCACTTTCGTACAAAAGATCAAGCGCCTGTTTGCGCGCCTTGCTACGAGCGGACACTAGCTAGCGCGACCCTGATAAGACCCATCACGTGTATCCACCATGACAACTTCGTCCTGCTTGATGAACAATGGGACTTGAATCTCAATTCCAGTTTCAACCGTTGCTGGCTTAGTACCACCTGAAGAGCGATCGCCTTGGATGCCTGGTTCTGTGTAAGTAATCTTTAGTGGAACAGAAGCGGCTAATTCAATGTACAACGGATTTCCTTCGTTGACCGCAACAATAGCCTCGGTATTTTCCAACATATAGTTTGCTGCATCGCCAACAGTCGCCGCGCTAATCGTCATCTGGTCATAAGTCTTGGTATCCATAAACACAAAATCGTCGCCTTCTTTGTAAAGGTATTGCATCTCGCGCTTTTCAAGAATAGCGATATCTACTTTAACGCCAGCGTTGTAGGTTTTATCAACCACTTTGCCACTGAGAACTGACTTAAGCTTTGTGCGCACAAATGCTGGACCCTTACCAGGCTTAACATGTTGGAACTCAACTACAGTCCACAACTGACCTTCGATGTCCAGTGTCATTCCATTTTTTAAATCATTTGTTGTTGCCACAGCTAATCCACCCGCTCTATATCGATTGTGTTTATTTTTACGAAGGCCTAAGGATACCCGCTCTACGGGTGTGCTTTGTTACTTTGAAACGAGATTTGCTAGCGCAATGATGGCCAAAACATAGGAATTTGGACCGAATCCACCAATCGTTCCGTTGGCTACACCAGAAATCACAGATGTATGACGAAACTCTTCACGGCTAAGCGGGTTAGACAGATGTACTTCAATCAACGGCGCCTTTACTAACTCCGCTGCATCCCGAATTGCATATGAATAATGCGTGAAGGCAGCTGGATTGATGATTACAGGGATCTTGCTATCGGCAGCTTCATGTAACCAACTGATTATTGTGGCTTCATCATCACTCTGTCGAATATCGGCTTCAAAACCATGCTTTCTTGCTGCGATTTCGATGAGACTTTTTAGCTCTGCATAATTCAGATCACCATAAATTGAAGAATCTCGAATATCCAAACGGGAAAGATTAGGTCCGTTAATAACTAAAATCTTCATGAGGCAATCATCTCATAGGCGGCATCAAGTTCGGCGGAAGAAAGATCTTCTAGGCGAATGGTTGATCCAACTCCAGCTAACGCCACAAAGCGGAGCGTATTTCCTCGTGCCTTTTTATCCAACGAAAGCAGCTGAAGTAATTTAGACCACGCTTGACGATCAAAGGTTGTTGGAAGATCGAATCTGGCTAACAAATCTCTGTGGAGGGCTACCGTAGAAGCATCTATAAGGCCTCGGGTTGCCGCTAATTCGGCGACAAAAATCATTCCGATTGCAACAGCTTCGCCATGACGCAATTGGTATTTGGAATGAATTTCAATGGCATGTCCCAGAGTATGACCATAGTTAAGTGCTTCGCGTGCGTAACTTTCCTTAAAGTCAGTTGATACTACGGCCGCTTTCACAGCGATAGATCGAAAAATTAAATCTTGCAGGACATCCGGGTTAGCCAGAAGGGTCTGGGTAGAACACTGGGCAGATAACTGTAAAATTTCAGGATCAGAGATAAATCCGCACTTAATAACTTCAGCCATTCCTGCCGATAAGTCTCTAGGCGACAAAGTGTCAAGAAATTGGATATCAACAATTACTGCAATAGGTGAATGAAAAGCACCAATGAGATTCTTTCCATAGTCTGAATTAATCCCTGTTTTTCCTCCTACAGAAGCATCAACCATTCCTGCCAACGATGTCGGTACTGCGATCCAGTCAATTCCACGCAACCAAGTTGCTGCTGCAAATCCGGCCAGATCGGTAATCGCTCCCCCACCGATTCCAACTATTACATCAGATCGAGTAAATCCAGCGGCACCAAGCCAGTTCCACAGCGTAAGAAGTGTTGAGGCGCTTTTTGCTTCTTCACCATCTGGAACTGTAAAAACATGAACATCGCAGTCAAGAGCTTGTACCGATTTAAGGTCAGGTGAAAAACCAGCGGAGACAATTACCGCTACACGAGTTCTGGCCTGGATCAGCGCTGACAGCGAAGTCTCCCATTGCCCGCCTATGGAAACGGTGTAGTCACGTTCTGCGCTAACAACAAAGTTTTTCATGGCAGATTCTTTACAATCTCTGCAACGATTTGATTGACGTTCATATCATCAACCTTAATGGCATGATCGGCCAACTTCTCGTAAATTGGACGACGGTTATCACTTAGAGCCTGCCACTGCGCACGTGGATTTCCAAGAAGTAATGGGCGATCTCGATTAAATCCAACTCGAGGCGCGGCAGTTGCTAGGGAAACATCAAGAAAAACAGTATGAGAGTTTGATTGCTCAATGGCTTCTTGCGCATCAACGGAGATTGGTGCGCCACCGCCAAGGCTGATAACTCCAGCTTCAAAGGCTAGAACTTCCCTTAAAGTTTGAAGTTCTAGAGCCCGAAAGTGGGGTTCGCCATCAACCACAAAAATATCGGTAATGGTTTTGCCAGTTTCATTCTCAATCACTTGATCAGTGTCAATAAAATCAATTGTTAACTTATTAGCTAATGCCTGTCCGACTGTGCTCTTGCCGGCACCCGGTGGGCCAATCAGAAGTATTCGGCTCATAACAATCGCTACTTGAAGTTTAAACTCGAGATATAAGACTCAAAATTGCGACGAGTCTCTGTCACCGAATCTCCCCCGAACTTTTCCAAGACAGCTTCAGCAAGAACAAGTGCGACCATCGCTTCTGCAACTACTCCAGCCGCGGGCACCGCGCAAACATCAGAGCGTTGATTAATGGCTTTTGCCGCTTCACCAGTAGCAACATCGATTGTGTCCAACGCTTTAGGAACTGTTGAAATCGGTTTCATGGCAGCTCTGACTCTTAGAACTTCACCATTAGACATTCCGCCCTCTGTGCCACCAGCACGATCGGTGCGACGAACAATTGCTCCTTGTGAGTTTTTCTCAATTTCATCGTGTGCCACCGAACCACGACGTGTTGCAGTTTGGAAACCATCTCCAATTTCAACACCCTTAATAGCTTGGATACCCATTACCGCCCCTGCTAATTTAGAATCTAAACGTCGATCCCAATGAACATGTGAGCCCAACCCGGGCGGCATGTTAAATGCCAAAACTTCAACTACGCCACCTAAAGTGTCCCCATCACGATGTGCATTCTCGATCTCAGTAATCATGCTCTGACTACTTTGAGAATCCGCACAACGAACTGGATCTTCGTCAATTAACTTCATATCACCCGCGTTTGGCAACGGCGTTCCTTCGGGAACTCGGACTGAGCCAATTGAAAGAACATGGCTCAAAATAGTAATACCAACACTTTGTTCTAAGAAATTTCGTGCAACCGCACCCAAAGCAACTCGCGCTGCAGTTTCACGGGCACTGGCTCGTTCTAAAATTGGGCGCGCATCATCAAAATTGTATTTTTGCATTCCAACAAGGTCTGCGTGACCTGGGCGCGGACGCGTTAAAGGAGCGTTACGAGCAAGATCCTTAATTTCATCCTCTGGAACTGGATCAGCTGACATCACCTTTTCCCACTTTGGCCACTCTGAGTTTCCAACTTGAATAGCTATTGGTCCGCCTTGAGTAAGCCCTAAACGCACACCACCAAGAATGGTTACTTTGTCCGCCTCAAAATTTTGGCGGGCTCCGCGTCCAACACCTAGGCGACGACGCTGCAGGTGGTAATCGATATCTGCAGTGGTGATCGAGACTGATGCCGGGATTCCTT
>Ga0209229_10000845_pt1 | contig 12740 bp, 11 predicted proteins | sample SanBayMetagenome_FD_187466 | JGI IMG/M metagenome (GOLD analysis project Ga0209229, IMG submission 187466) | Freshwater and sediment microbial communities from dead zone in Sandusky Bay, Ohio, USA (SPAdes) (version 2) | ecosystem: Environmental > Aquatic > Freshwater > Lentic > Sediment... | reverse complement strand
TTGGAATATAGCCAAATGGTAAGGCTTACGTTTTTGATACGTACATTTTATAGGTTCGAGTCCTATTATTCCAATTATAAATTAATAACTACAATGGTGGAACGGTATACACGTTAGGTTTAGGTTCTAATTCAATATTTTGAATAAGGGTTCAAATCCCTTTTGTAGTATTATATTATATACTTGAAAAAATAGCCAAGTGGTCAACGGCAGTAGATTGTAAATCTATTGTAAATATATACTTCGTAGGTTCGAATCCTACTTTTTTCATTATTTATTAAAATTATAAGTTACAGAAACTCCTATTAGGATCTTCATTGTAATTCTGTTAATACAAAATACTTTTGGGGAACCGTATTTTTCTAGACTTATAGTTTAATTGGTAAAACATATTGCTCATAACAATAAAGATAAAGGTTCAATTCCTTTTAAGTCTATCTATTGAATCTACTGAAAAAATAGTTTAATTGGTAAAATATTAGTTTCCAAAACTACATGATAAAGGTTCAAATCCTTTTTTTTTCGAATTAACTTTTAAATTTTACGCACTAAAAGGCTGCCTTGGCATTAAGATTTTTAGTTGTGTATTGCAAAAATTAGAAAAAAATTTTTATATCTAATTACTAAAAAAAATAAACCTTTGGAGAAAATTTTAATTAGGTGAAGTAAAACATTTTAGTAACCTATAATTAAAATCAACCGAGTTACAGTTAGTAGTGGCGAGCGAATACTTTATGGTATAAAAATAAATTTTTATATAAAATCCATAGAAGGTTTTAGTCCTGTAATACCAAAATTTATTTTTTATTTAATAATGAATTATGATATATTTATTATTTAAGGAGATCTTCCTTCGAACCTAAAATTCTTAATGACCGATAGTGAACAAGTACCGTAAGGGAAAGGTGAAATAGGACTTTAATAGCGTTAAAAGAACCTAAAATTTAGTGCGTAAATCTGTTAAAGCTTTTATAAGTGATAGCGTACCTTTTGCATAATGGGCCAGCGAGTTTATAAGTATAGCAAGTTTAATTTTTATGTAGACATAGATAAATCAAGTTTGTTTTAAAAAGCTTAAAAGTTATACTTTTAAAACCCGAAGCTAAGTGATCTAATTATGAACAAGTTGAAAATATAATGGTAACATTAATTGGAGGACTGAACTCGTATCTGTAGAAAAAGATTGAGATGATTTGTGATTAGGGGTGAAAGGCTAATCAAACTTAGGGATAGCTGGTTTTCTGCGAAATATATTTAAGTATAGCCTGCAATTTTTTTATTTGTGGTAGAGCACTTTTAGTGTAAAGGGGGTTTTGAACTTTACTAAATTCTAAAAACCTACGAATACATTTATTTTTAATTTGTGGAGTCAGACTATGGGTGCAAAGGTCGATAGTCAATAGGGAAACAGCCCTTTATTATTTAATAAGGTCTTAAATAAAAATTCCGTGATAAGAATATATAAAAACAAAAACAGTCATGAAATAGGCTTGGAAGCAGCCATTTTTTGAAGAAAGCGTAACAGCTCATTGACTTAGTTTTTATATATCGAAAATTTATAGAGACTAAATTTAATAACCGATTTAATAATTTTAAGGTAGCAGAACGTTTTATATATTTTTGAAGATTATTTGTTAAAATAATTAGAAATAATAAAAGTGAATATGCTGGCATTAGTAGCTAAAAACAATGAATTAACATTGTCGCCGTAAATCTAAGGTTTCCAATTCTACTTTTAAAAATAATTGGTAAAAATTAAACGGTCCCTAAGGCAAATTACTATTGTTAATGCTGATGGGTATTTTTTTTATAATTAAGTGACAAAATTTTAAGTATGAGAATAATAATAAATTTTATTTTTATTTTATCATTTTCTAGAAAAAGCTTTAAAATAACACCGTACTGTAATCCGACACAGGTAGATTAGTAAAATATACTAAGGCGTTCAAGATAACTATATTGAAGGAACTCGGCAAATTAACTCTGTAACTTCGGAATAAGGAGGGATAATTTAAAAAATTATTGTCACTTAAGAAGGAGAAGCGACTGTTTACTAAAAACACAAGTCTCTGCTAATTTGAAAAAAGATGTATAGAGGCTGACACCTGCCCGGTGCTGCAAGGTGAAATGCAATTGCATTTGCAATTAATTTAATCCCCAGTAAACGGCGGCTGTAACTCTGACGGTCCAAAGGTAGCGAAATTCCTTGTCGGGTAAGTTCCGACCTGCATGAATGGTGTAACGACTTCTCCACTGTCTCCAATATATACTTGGTGAATTTGAATTACCCGTGAAGATGCGGGTTTATTACAGCTAGACGGAAAGACCCCGTGCACCTTTACTATAATTTTAAGTTGTAAATTTTTAATTACTGTGCAGAATATGTGGGAGTTTAATAAACAAAAATGAGATACCACTCTTTAATTTTAATTTTACTTAATTTTATAAAACAGCTTATGATAGGTAGTTTGACTGGGGCGGTCACCTCCCAAAAAGTACCGGAGGTGTACAAAGGTAAATTTAAATATTAACTTATTTATAAATGTAATGGTAAATATTTACTTAACTGAAAGATTAACAAATCAAACAGAGATTTTTGTCGGTCATAGTGATCTGGTGATTCTGGGTGGAAAGATCATCACTCAACGAATAAAAGGTACGCCGGGGATAACAGGCTGATAATTTCTAAGAGTCCATATCGACGAAATAGTTTGGCACCTCGATGTCGGCTCATCACATCCTGGAGCTGAAAGGGGTTCCAAGGGTTCGGCTGTTCGCCGATTAAAGTGGTACGTGAGCTGGGTTTAGAACGTCGTGAGACAGTTCGGTCCCTATCTACTGTGATTGTAAAAATTGAAAGGATTAAATTTTAGTACGAGAGGACCAAATGACGTAAACCTCTAGTATATCAGCTATTTTATTAAAAGTATGTTGATTAGCCAAGTTTATAAAAAATAATTACTGATAGCAGATAAGTAAGAAATTTACCTTAAAAAAAATTTTTTTAAATTCGTAAAAGATAATTACGTTAATAGGCTTTAAATATAAGAATTTTAAAATTTTTAGTTAAAAAGTACTAAATAATTTATAATAATATTTAACTAAATCTTTAGTTATAATTTTAGTGAGTTTGATCCTGGCTCAGGGTGAACGCTTGCAGTATGCTTAACACATGCTAGTTAAAAAGTTTTTAAAACTTTGCGCACAGGTGAGTAATAAATTAATTTTTGCCTTCAAGCTTATAAAATAATCTAAATTGTTAAAAAAAATTTTAATAATTAAATAGATAATTTTTATGGAAAGGTATAACACCGAGTTAAGATAATTTTAATTTGGTATTAAGTTGTTGGTATGGTAACGGCATACCAAGCTGATGATCCCTAACTGGTTAGAGATAACGTACCAGTCACATTGGAACTGAGACAAGGTCCAAGCTTTTGCCAGCAGTGGGGAATATTGGACAATAAGCTATGCTTGATCCAGCAATATTGCTTAAATGAGGAAGATGTAAAAGGTATAAAACGTAATGAACTTTATACCGTTTGTAAAATTTTAGCTTTAAAAAATGATAATGACGTTTTTTTAAAAAAAAGCCCCGGCTAACTTCGTGCCAGCAGCCGCGGTAATACGGGGGGGGTCAGCGTTATCTGGAATGATTGGGCGTAAAGGGTTCGTAGGCTGGTTTTTATTTTTTATGGAAAAATACTTTAAGTAATATTAATTAATTCCTATAATAAATTTTACCTTGAGTTAAAATTAGGTTAACAGAATTTTATAGATAGGGTTAAAATCCAGAAATTTATAAAGGAATGCCCGTGGCGAAAGCGGTTATCTATATTTATACTGACGTTGAGGAACAAAAGCTTAGGTAGCAAACAGGATTTGATACCCTGGTAGTCTTTGCTGTCACATCTGAGTGTTAATATTTAGTTTTGCTTAATATATAGCTAACGCGTTAAACACTCCGCCTGGGAAGTACGATCGCAAGATTGGAACCCAAAGGAATTGACGGGGGTCTACACAAGTGGTGGAGCATGTGGTTTAATGCGATAATACGCGCGAAATCTTACCAGTTTTTGAATATTAGTATTATTTTTAGAAATAAAAATTTTTTTCATTTTATATATATATTATAATTTATAAATAAATTTTACAGGTGTTGCATGGCTGTCGTCAGTTCGTGCCGTGAGGTGTTTGGTTAATTCCCTTAACGAACGCAACTCTTATTTTATATTGGACATTCTTTTTTTAGTAATAAGAAAAATCAACTTATAAAAAACCGCTATCACTTTTTTAATTAGAGGAAGATGAGAATCAAGTCAAGCCCTTATGGCCCTTATAAACTGGGCCACACACGTGCTACAATAGAAAATTCAATAAGTTGTACAAAAAAGTAATTTTAAGTAAATCTTTAATCTTTTCTGTGTTCGGATTATTGACTGCAACTCGTCAATAAAAAGTTGGAATCACGAGTAATCGTATATCAGCATGCTACGGTGAATATGTACTTAGATCTTGCACACACCGCCCGTCACGTGCTGGAAGTAAATTTGGTTTGAAGCTTAAAAAAAATTTTTAATTTTTAATAATAATGTCAGTTTGTTTTTATTATAATTATAAAATAATATTTTGTCATTAACAGATATATAACCGGGATGAAGTCGTAACAAGGTAGTCGTACGGGAACGTGTGGCTGGAATAAAAAAAAAATTTAAGTAGCTCAGTTGGTTAGAGTATTAGGTTGAAAACCTAATTGTCAGTGGTTCAAATCCACTCTTAAATAAATTTTTGTATTAATATAACAATTTTTTTTTATGTTACAAGCATCTCAAAAAATTGGCGCTGGTTTAAGTACTAGTGGTTTAGCTGGTGCTGGTTTAGGTATTGGTATTGTATTTGCAGGTCTTTTAATTTCTACTTCGATTAATCCTTTTGTAAAAGATGATTTATTTCGTTTAGCAATGTTAGGATTTGCTTTAACAGAAGCTATCGCATTATTTACATTAATGGTTACTTTTTTAATTTTATTTAGCTAAATATTTAATTTATTTTACAATTTAGCACTATTTCTTAAAAATTTGTTAAAGCACTAACATTTTTGATAAAATAGTAGCTAATTTTTTATATAATTTTAAATAATTTAAATTATTACGTAAATTTAATAAAATAAATAAGTAGTTTAATACTATAATATTCTTTAGTATTAAAATAGGCTGGATTATTAGTTTTAAAAAACCTAATTATTGGTGGTTCAATCCCATCCTTATTTCATATATTAGATAACTAATCTATATGTTTTTAATACAATTAATAATTAATTTATATATTTTTTTTTTAGGAGTTTTAGGTGTAATAACTAATAGAAGACATTTTTTAGTAATTATTATTTGTATTGAAATGATGTTATTAAGCATAAATATGTATTTATTATTATTTTCAATTTATCTTGATGATATTTTTGGTCAATTATTTTCTTTTTTTGTTTTAACAGTAGCTGCCGCAGAATCTTCTATTGGATTAGCTATTATTATTTTATATTATAAAAATCGCGGCAATATTTTTTATTCAAATAAAATTTTATTAAAAAGTTAATAATTTATGTTATTTTTTTTTTTAAAAAAAATAAGATTTAAATTTCATAATTTAAGATTTTTTAGCATTATTCCCTTTTTTTTTATTCAAAAATTTAATAAAGAATTAATTTATATAATTAATAAAAAAAATATTGTTTTTTCTTTAAATTGTTTAAAATTACATTTAAATTATCAATATAAAATATTATCTTGCATTAGTGGAATTGATCTATTATATTCTTTTATGAATTATAATTATCGTTTTTCTATTGTTTATGATCTTTTAAGTTTATATTATAATACTAGAGTAAAAATAAAAATATTTATAAACGAATTATCTACTGTTCTATCAAGTACTACTATTTTTATTAATTCTAATTGGTGGGAACGAGAGATTTGGGATATGTTTGGTATTTGGTTTGATAATCATCCTGATTTACGAAGAATTTTAACTGATTATGGTTTTGATGGTTTTCCATTAAGAAAAGATTTTCCTTTAATAGGTTACTCTGAAATTTTATATAATTTTAATAAAAAAAGAATTATTACTAAGCCTTGTGAATTTTCTCAAGAGTTTAGATTTTTTTTTTTTGAAAACTCTTGGTCATAATTTATTATTATGATAAACAAATTTTTAAATTATAATACTTTATTAAAAAAAGTTGAATTAGAGCATAAATTAAAAAATTTTACTTTAAATTTTGGGCCTCAACACCCCGCTGCTCATGGTGTTTTACGTCTAGTTTTAGAATTAAAAGGAGAAATTGTAATTAATGCTGATCCACATATTGGTTTATTGCATAGAGGCACAGAAAAATTAATAGAATATAAAACTATATTACAGGCATTACCTTATTTTGATCGTTTAGATTACGTTTCTATGATGGCTCAAGAGCATACTTTTGCTTTAGCTGTTGAAAAATTAGCAAATTTAAATGTAAATTTAAATATTCAATTAGTTCGTATTCTTTTTTGTGAAATTACTCGAATATTAAATCATTTATTGGCTATTGGTTGTCATGCTATGGACGTTGGTGCTATGACACCCTTTTTATGGGCTTTTGAAGAACGAGAAAAATTAATGAGCTTTTATGAACGTATTTCTGGAGCACGTATGCATGCTGCTTTTATTAGACCTGGTGGTTTTTCTTATGATTTTCCTATTGATTTATTAGTTGATATTCGATTTTTTACTTCAAAATTTTCAGAGTGTTTAGAAAATATTGAAGATATGCTAACTAATAATCGTATATGGAAAGAACGCTTAATAGACGTTGGGATTATTTCATCTATACAAGCAGTAGAGTGGGGTTTTAGCGGAGTTTTATTACGTAGTACAGGCATTTCTTGGGACTTACGTAAAAATATGCCATATGATTGCTATGATAAATTTATTTTTGATATTCCAACAGGTAAATATGGTGATTGTTATGATCGATATATTTTGCGTGTTGCAGAAATGATTCAGTCTATTCGATTAATAAATCAAAGTATTGATTTATTAGAGAATATAAATATTAGTAATATAAAATCTACTTCTAAAATTATTTCTAATAAAACTTTTATGGAAGATTTAATTGAACATTTTAAATTAAGTACAGGATTTATTAAATTAAAAAGTGGAGAGACTTATACAGCTACAGAAGCACCAAAAGGAGAATTTGGTATTTTTTTAATTGGTAATTCCACTGAAATACCTTACCGTTGTAAAATAAAAGCACCTGGTTTTGGTCATTTACAATTTTTAAATGATATGTGTAAAGGACATTTATTAGCTGATGTTGTAACAATTATCGGAACTCAAGATATTGTTTTTGGCGAAATAGATAGATAGTAAAAATTTAGTAAAAAATTTAGTAAAAAATATAATAAAAATTTTTTTCCTATTTGATATAAATAGAATCAGAATATACATAAATTATTAGTAATTTTTATACTATTTATTTTTTAATTTTTAGTTATGAAAATGAAACGTTGGACTAATAATTTATTCTTAAATATTTTATATAATCATATCTTATTTTACCCTACACCTAAAAATTTAAATTATTTTTGGAGTTTTGGTGCTTTAAGTGGTATTTGCTTGATTATACAAATTATAACAGGTCTTTTTTTATCAATGCATTATATTCCAGAAATTGATTTTGCTTTTTTAAGTATTGAACACATTAATCGTGATGTTAATTATGGTTGGTTTTTACGCTATTTACATGCTAACGGTGCATCTATATTTTTTTTAATGATTTTATTTCATATATTTAGAAATTTATATTTTGGTTCTTATTTAACCCCAAGAATTTCACTATGGTTAAGTGGTATTTTAATTTTTTTTTTAATTATGGCTACAGCTTTTATGGGTTATGTTTTACCTTGGGGTCAAATGAGCTTTTGGGGTGCTACTGTTATTACAAATTTATTTTCAGCAATTCCAATTTATGGAGTTACTATTGTAGAATGGCTTTGGGGTGGATTTTCAGTTGATCAAGCTACTTTAAATCGATTTTATAGTTTACATTTTTTTTTACCATTTATAATTTCTGCTATAGCTTTTTTGCATATTACTTTACTTCATGAAGTTGGTTCTAGCGATCCAATTTGTTTAGATTCTAATAAAAATATGTTACACCCAGCACCGATAACATTTTTTTCATATTTTTTTGTTAAAGATCTTTTTGCACTTTTTATTATGTTAATAATTTTCTTTTTTATTGTTTTTTTTTTACCTAATTTTTTAGGACATCCAGATAATTATATTGAAGCTAATTCACTTGTAACACCTTCACATATTGTACCAGAATGGTATTTTTTACCTTTTTATGCAATATTGCGTTCTATACCTAATAAATTAGGAGGAGTAATTGCTATGATTTTTTCTATAATATCTTTTGCTTTTTTACCTTTTTTATCTCAAAAAATTAAATCTCCAAAATTTAAATTTTTTTTTTCAATAATTTTTTGGTTTTTTTTAGGTAATTTTATTATTTTAGGTTGGATTGGTCAACAACCGGTAGAATTACCTTACAGTACTATAGGATTTTTTTCTACTTTAATATATTTTTTTTGTATATTTTTAATATTACCATTAATAAATTATATAAATATTAAATAATTAAAAGTATATTTTTTAATATTATTTGTATAAATTATTTAGATTTAATAATAATCGATATAACTTTTTAAGTATTTAATATATTTTTGATAACTATGATTTTTTTTTCTTTTTGTGATGCCCCTCAATCTTTTCAAATGATTACTCAAGACCCAGCAACTGAAGTCTTAGAATGGATGATAGATTTTTATGATTTAATTTGTTTTCAATTAATTATTATTCTTTCTATTATTTTTATTCTTTTATTAAATATCTTATTTAATCCTAGTCATCATTCACATTCTAAAAGTAAATTTAGTCATTCTACTTATTTAGAAATATTTTGGACTATTGCTCCAGCTTTTTTATTAACAACTATTGCATATCCTTCATTCAGCTTATTATACGCTTTGGATGATTTAACTATACCATCTTTAACAATTAAAATAATTGGTCATCAATGGTATTGGAGTTATGAATATAACTCATTTAATACAAGTTTTTGTTTTGATTCGTATATTCTTAATTCTTATGAGTATGGTTCTGGTCAATTAAGATTATTAGAGACTGATAATCGATTATGTTTACCTGTTAAAACTCATATACGTTTATTAATTACTTCAGCTGATGTTTTACATAGTTGGACTATACCTTCTTTTGGTATTAAAATAGATGCATGCCCAGGTCGTTTAAATCAAGCAACTTTATTTATCAAACGTCCTGGTTTATATTTTGGTCAATGTAGTGAGATTTGTGGTATAAATCATGGATTTATGCCAATTGTTGTTTTAGCTTCTAATGATAATCATTTTAATTTTATTAATTCTTTAAAAAAAGACTTAATATGAATAAAGTCTTAATTTATACATCTACGTCTAAAGAAATACTAAATTTTTATAAAAATTTTTTAATTTTAAATTTAAAAACTTTGAATTTTAAGTATATAATAATTAATACTCCTATAAAAAAAAAATATAAAACTTTTTTAAAATCGCCTCATATAAATAAAAGGTCGAAAGAAAATTTTAATTTAATTATTTATAAATTTAAATTATATATTTTTTTTACTAAAAAATATTTAAAAATTTTGAGATTTAATGTTCCTAAAAATATACATTTAAAAATTTTATATAAAGTATAAATTTTATATTAAAATTATGTTTTTTAATCCTTTTGAACAATTTATAACTTTTCCGTTAATTAAAATAAATTTTTTTTTAGATTTTACTTTTTCTAATATTAGTTTATGTTTAGTTATTATTTTGATATTAATTATATTGTCTATATTTATAATATATGATATTGAAACAAATACATTATACGCTATTCCTACAATAATAGAATCTAATATATTTTTAACTTATATTTCTATACAAGGAATTTTAGAAAAACATATACATGTAAAAATTTATCAACAATTATTATTTCCTTTAACTTTTTCTTTAGGTATTTTTTTATTATTTTTAAATTTAAGTGGTAATTTACCTTTATTTATGAGTTTAACTAGTCAATTTGCAATTATTTCTGCTTTTTGTTTACCTACTTTTTTTGGAATTTTTTTTTTATTTATTTTTGAACGTCAATTAACTTTTCTTAGAACTTTTTATGCCCCGGGAACAGAAATATTTTTAGCTATCGTTTTATTTCCTGTAGAATTATTAACTTATTTTATGAGACCTATTAGTATTATTTGCCGTTTATGTTCTAATATTATGTCAGGTCACGTTATTGTAAAAGTATGTTTACATACTATTTATGCTTTAAGTCAAATTAAAAATTCAAGTAGTCTTTTAGTTTCTTTTTTAATAAGTACTTTAATTATACAATTAATTCCTTTATTACTATTAGAATTTTGTGTAAGTTTAATACAAGTTTATGTTTTTTTAGTAATTTTCTGTATGTTTTTAAGTGATACTTTTGGACATCATTATCGTTACTAATATTTCAATTTAAAATGCCTACATTTAAACAATTAGTTTTTAAAAAACATAAAAGAATTCATAAAATTTTTATTAACAAAACCCCTGCACTTTTAAGAAATCCACAGCAAAAAGGTTCGTGTGAAAAAATTTTTACTTGTAGTCCCAAAAAACCAAATTCAGCTGTTCGTAAATTAGCAAAAGTTAAATTATGGACAAATAAAATCATAGATGTATATATTCCAGGTGAAGGTCATAAATTAAAAAAATATAATAATATTTTAATTAGAGGTGGTAGAACTCAAGATTTACCAGGTTTAAAATATAAAGCTATTCGTGGAAAATATGATTTTGATGGTTTAATTTCAAGAAAAACTCGTCGTTCGTTATATGGTACAAAATTAGAAAAAAAACAAATTTAAGTTTTTATATAATATAATTAATCAAAATAAAATAATTTTTAATTCTAATTTAAAACTTTTTTAATTTTTATATGCCTCAGTTTGATTTTTTTATTTGGTTTTCTTTATCTTTTTGGACTATTTTTACTTTTCAAATTTTATATTATTTTTTATTATATTTTATTATTTCACCTTTTTCAAATATACAAAAAACTTTAATAAAATTGTATAAATCGCAAATTTTTATTTTTGATAATAAAATAAAATTAAAATTGTTTATTTTAAATTCTATTTTAAGAAAACTATATAACTTCTGAGGTATGCTTCTTTTAAAGATATATATACCAGAATTATATTTGTCATTGTCTTTAATAGCGCTCTTGTTATTTAATATTTTATTAATAACTAGGGCTAAGTATAGATTACCAATTTTAAATTATGAAATTTTGTTTCAAATATTTAGTATTTTAATTATTTTATTTTTATTATTATTTAATATTTCTTGTTACAATATTGGTTTTGATATTTTTTTTTTTTCTTCAATAGAAACCCAAAATTTAAAAATCTTTTTGACTCTTGTTATTTTATTTTTTTTTATTTTAATGTGGAGAAGCTTTATTTTGGAAGCGTTAAATTTTTTTGAATATTTTATTATTCTTTTAATTATATTAATCGCTTTTTTTTTTTTATTAAATTCTTATAATTTTATTTCAATTTATTTATGTTTAGAAATTCAAGCTTTAGGATTTTATATTCTATCAGCTTTTGATAGAACATCTATTTTTTCAAGTGATTCTGGTCTAAAATATTTTATATCTAGTTCTTTAATTTCTGGTGTATTTTTATTTGGAATTATTTTAATTTATGGTACTATAGGAAATTTAAATATATATAATTTAAAATTTTTAATTTTAAATTTTTTTGAAAATTCTAATAATATTTCATTATTTTTTATTATTTTAGGTTTAATTTTAATTTTAAATACTTTACTTTTCAAATTAGTAATAGCGCCATTTCATTTTTGGTTTCCTCAAATTTATTTAGGCTCTCCTTTAATTTCTACTATATTTTTTACTACAATACCTAAAATCGTTTTAATAAATTTATTTATTCAATTTTGGTCTATTAGTTTTAAAATTTTATATTTTTTTAATACTATTTATTTTTTAATTGGAATATATTCTGTTTTTTGGGGCATTTTTAAAATGTTAAAGCAATATAATCTTAAAAAAATATATATTTATAGTTCAATTAGTAATATGGGGTTACTTTTATGTTTATTAATAAATAATAGTTTAGAAAGTACAACTACAATTTATTTTTATTTAGTTATTTATTTAATAACATCTTTTTTATTATGGTTTTCTTTATTAATTTTAAAAATTAATTTAAATAAAATTTTAAATTATAATTATCCATTATTTATTACTAATTTTACAAATATGAATAAACAGAATAAATTATTTGCTATTGGTATTTGTTTTAGCTTTTTTTCATTGGCTTCAATACCTCCTTTTTGTGGGTTTTTAAGTAAAACATATATATATATTTTACTTTTAAAAAATTTTAAATATGAATTATCTATTTTTTTAATCTATTTAGGGACTTTTGGTATGTATTATTATATTAAATTTATAAAAATTATTTTTTTTGAACACAATAGTTTAAAAATTACAAAAATACACACTTTTTTTAATATAAATTTTTTTAATCTTGATAGTATGTTATATTCTCTTAGTTTATATTTTTTAATTTGTTT
>Ga0209229_10000843_pt1 | contig 12743 bp, 13 predicted proteins | sample SanBayMetagenome_FD_187466 | JGI IMG/M metagenome (GOLD analysis project Ga0209229, IMG submission 187466) | Freshwater and sediment microbial communities from dead zone in Sandusky Bay, Ohio, USA (SPAdes) (version 2) | ecosystem: Environmental > Aquatic > Freshwater > Lentic > Sediment... | reverse complement strand
TAGAGTTCAGTAAAGGTAGAAAAAAAGGATCAAGAGATAGAAAAAAAAGGGTGAGACGCAAAGAAGATAAAAACAATTTACGTAAAAATATAAATACAGGAACAAGTACAGTTCGCACTGGTATTCACACAGCAAAAGAAGCTAGAGGTGTTAGTCGTGAGGTACGCGGTTGGTTATCACTTGCTAATAAATTAGGGATTATTTAATTATGTTTTTTTTATCTGACTATCAAAGTATTGGATTCAAAAGAGGTAAAGATAAGAAGAAACGTAAAAGCAAAGTGGGTAGTATGATGATTCCGGCTATTCCTGGTGGGGCAGCAATTGGTATGTTACCTGCTGCTGGTTATGCCGCACTTCAACTAGCACGTAAAAAACCAGTTAATATGAAAACATTAGGTTATACATTAGGTGCTGGTGCAGGAATTGGTGCTATCGGTGGTGCAATAGCAGGAGATAGACTTGATAAAAAAATGAAAACCGGACGATATGAACGATTAAGACGTGGCGACACCATCAATGCTAAAACTTATGTTAAAGGTGGTTGGTTTGGTTTAGGTCTTAGTAAAGGTAAACCGCTCAAAGTTAAATCAACTGGTAACGATCAAAAAGACGCTATTAAATTAGCTAAAACATTTTATAATCGTGAAAAGAAAGCTGGTAGAATGTAATACTAAACAGTAATATAGTGACATACACACCAATCTACGTAACAAAGGAAGCGATAGCAGAGAAGTTACGTTATCGCTTACCTATTAGACCTAGTAGTATTACAGATCCAATATATCAACAAAACCCAACATCAATACCAGTTAGTGATGTACTTGTTGATATTGTAATTGAACAGAAAGAGAACTTTGTTAATTTGATATTACAACAGATATATGAATTACCATTAAACAACCAACAACCTATTGTTACAGACATTGTTGAAAGTTTAGTGATAGCAGAACTATTACGTATTCACTTTCAAGGACAAGGAATAAGTCAATTAGGTGGTGATCTTGCTGGTACTGGAAGTGACTTAAAATTGTATGCTTATGGGTTGTTACAAATGCTTACTGCTGGTATGAACATCTACATACCAGGACAACCACCTGTACCAGAAATACCAGGTAAACCGCCACAACCAATTGTACTAGTTAATGAAGTAAGACGTGTTAACTATCAGAACTTAGATACGATAACTAATGCACCAGTTTATGTTAGCAAGTTAACTAATGATAATGTAACTAATGCGTTAGTAGATGTTGACTTCATAAGTAATTATAAGGATAGGTATTAAATGTTTTTCTATCTGATTTATCAGAGTACGGCAGAGGTAAAGATAAACGACCGCGTAAGAAACGTAACATTATTATTGGAGCAAATAGGTGGTACTGCTATAGGTTCTGGTATTGGTTGGAGTTGGGGAAATGATAGTAAAGTTAGAGCATTACAAAATAATACTTTTAAAAAAGCAGATAGAATGTGGAAGATTACTGGTTGGAAAGCGGAACATCCTGAAGAATATGATGAACTTAAAAAATACTTATGGGTGAAGAAGGTTTAAAAAAATCTAAAGAACGCTTAGTTCATATAGAAAGATTTTCTGATAGATTCCCTAAAAGTGGGAAAGCAAGATTAAATAACAAACTTAACCAAATAAGAAATGTCGCTATTAAAAAAGGCGTATTAATTGGATCAGGTATTGGATTAGCAACAGGTTTAGGTGGTACTTATCTATATAACAAGTTAAGAAGTAACAATGAAAATAAACGTTGATAAGTTAGATAAGTTTGTTACTAACTTTAAACAAACACAAGATAAAGTTAATAATCTCAGTAGAGATGCTATTCCTGTAATAAAACAAGAATTACCTAAAACATTACCTAACGTTAACATTGAAACTTCAAGTAATATTAACTTAGGTAATAAGTTACCTTATGTAAGTCAACAAAGTAAACAAATTAAAAAGTTAATTGAAACAAATAGTGTTATTCCTATTGCATTACCTAAAGCAGTTAGTCAACCTAAGTTAGTTAGTAATAATATTGCAATAAGAAGTAGTAATAAGAAACAACCGTTAACTAAAGTAGGTTATAGTAGTGCTAAGATAACCATTAATTGGTTGTTTAATATTAACAACAATTAACAACTATGTTTTTTTTATCTGATATTGATTCAAGTAATTATGGGAGAGGTAAAGATAGAAAAAAGAGAAAACAAAAAATGAGTAAGTTAGGTGCAGGGTTACGATTGGCTACTGCTAGTACAGTAGGAGCAGGAATGGGTACATTAGCTAGTTTACCTTGGAGAATTAAATATGGTAATAAAGCTAATTTAATTGGTGCAGGAATTGGTGCTGGTATATTAGGAGGTGCAGCTTATTTAGATCATAGTAATAGTCCTTATTCGCCTATAGGTAAAAAGAAACATAAACCATTTCCAGATAATCATCCTATGAGAAAATTAATGTTTCAAGATATGAGTCATATTGATGACTAACAATACTTATGGAGAATTAGATACAGCACATGACATATTACAAGACACCAACTTACTTTGTTTAGGTAACTATATTAAAGATGAACTTAATCGGCGCAATACATTAGCTAACACAATTATAGTAAGAACAGTTTATAATTATGATGCTTACAATATTCCAGTAAGCGATCTACCTGTACTAAAGTTATCAAGACAAAGTTCATTCTATTTACCTAATAACAAACGTAAGTCTAGTATTGAACTACAATACGGTCTTGCATTACCAGAACATGAAAGATTATTACCGTATTTGAATTGGGTAGATTACAATATTAATCAGATCCTTAGTGTAATAACGCAACTCAAAAGTATATTTATAGAAGAAACAAGTAAAAGGTGTCAGTATCGTACACTAATAAGTGAAATGGGAATACCTGTTTACTCATTCTTGCGATTTAGTTTTACAATAACAGAAGGAAGCTATTAGTTATTAGTTAGAGTAATACGCCGCATAATTAACTTCGTTCATTTTTCTACCTCTAACTAATTAACATATGACAATTCTCAAACGCAATGAAACTTTCAAAGGTGTAGCTGAATTAGCAATTATCAGATTGGGTGATGGTGCATTACTTAATATCCCTAAACCACTTAACGTAGTCATTGATAACCAAATTGATCAGCGTATTCAAATGACGCAGAACAGTCAAGGTGAAATGACTCGTGCCAATAGTTACATTAAGGGTCGTACTCCAACAATCAGACTTGTTTACTCTCACATTCAACCTGAATTACTTCAATTCAAAACAGGTAGATTGTATGAAAGTCAAACTAAATCAATGGATGTAGTTAAATCTTATCTCGTTACTACTGGTACTTTTGCAGGTGAAACATCTGTTAGTAAATCTGGTCATGCTGTACTTGAAGATGCACCAAGTAAGGCATCCATTATTCGTAATAACTTGAGTGTTCAGTTAGTTCAACAACCTTACGATACCTTTAATGCTACTACTAATGATACGTTTGCTATTGGTGCTAATTTAGCAGTTAAGTTCAGCACTAACTTAGTAACAGCAAAAGAAATTGTTACATTAACTACTACCGAATCACTAACTGTAACTGGTATTGGTGATGATATAATTGGGGCGCATAAAATAATTGCAATGTTAGTTACTACTGAAAATCAACTAGTTAGTTTCAAAGCTGAAAACTGTTCTTGTTCTTTTGAAGGTAGTGCTATTGACTTTGGTGCAGATCAAATGGAAATTCCTTGGTTTATCAATGATGTTCCTGGTGCTTGTTTCCCTTATACATTAGACTATACTAGTAAGTATGTTGGTTGTTAATTAATTACGGTAATACAAAATGACAGTTCATACCATTGAATATAAAGATGAGAAGGGTAATGTAATAGGAACTGACATTATTACAGTTCCTAAGAGATCAAAACTTAAAGAGATATTAGTATTACAACAAGCATTAATTGAGGGAATGTATCAGCACATTGATCCCATTAAAGTAAAATGTGTTTATTCAGGTAGTTTATTACTTGATGATGCTGTATGGGGTAATGTAGAAAAATTAGCTAAGTTAATACCTGTTATCGGTAAAGAAGGTGGTATTGATTTAGATAAACTTGAAAGTGACATTCCTCAATTAATCAAACTATTCTTTTCTCAAAGTTGTGATGATGTAGGAAACATTACCGTTGATTTAGAAGATAATTCGTTTTTTCTACCTTCTGTACTATCGGAGTTATATAGATTTAACTTCCCTAAGTTCATAAAAGAGATGTTCGACAAAGGACAAGTAGTGAAACAGGAATAAACCAACAACCAATAAGCGGTAATTCCGATATGGAAGAATTAGCTGCATTAATTGAAATATATAAAACAGTTGATGCAGCTTTTCTCATTAGGGATAAACTAACTCATCTTGAAATACAAGACTTGATTAAAGAAACAAATGAGTTACGTAAAGATTCAAAACTTAAAGATGCAGAAGAGATAGAAAAAAACTATGCGAAATTAAAAGAAGAAGATCCAACTATAAGTCAATTCATGAATTACTAATATGTCTCAATTAATGAATGATTATCAACAAGAAGTAGCCATCAACTTTCAAGGAGAAGATAATCTTAGTAAAGTTGTTGATAATATTTCTGAGCGTATTAGTAATATGCAAACTAAGGTTATGGCTGCTAACCTTGGACTTGGAGGATTGAAAAAAGTTACAGGTGATAATGTAACTACATTAGAAAAATTTGGAAAACAAATTGCAGCTACAGATAAATTATTAATGAAAGCATTCAATGTAGCAACTTTCGCTAAAATCGGCGCAGTATTAGCTGATGGTATTAAGAATGCAACAAGAGAATTATCAGGTTTTTCTACCGGAGTTAAAGCATTTACCGCTTCAGGATACACAACTCAAATAATTGATGATTTCACTAAGGTTCGAGATGCAATCTTAGGTAGTAAAGAAGCAGTAGATCAATTCAGTTTGCAAGCTTTAACTGCTTATAATCGCTACAAGAAAGCACAAACTGAAGTAGAAGTATTATTCAGTAAAGGTAGTGAATTTATTGGTGATTTAAGTAAGAACATTCAAAATCTTGTTAATAACGATCTCAAAAATGCTATAAGTTCGATTGATGCGTTAGGTGCAGCATATCAAGCGGCATCTGCTAGTTTCACAGAAGCAAGTGAAAATACGGCTGTGATGACAGCAGGTTTGAAGTTAGCTAAAGCTGGTGGTGCTGACACTGGTGCGACAATGAAAGTGTTGACACAAACAATACGTGCTTATAATATGTCAGCTACAGACTCCAATAAAGTAGCAGCAGTATTGAATAAAACTATTCAGTTAGGTATCACAACGATGCCTGAACTTGCTAATGGTTTTGCACAATCAGCCGTAACAGCTAACGCCGCAAAAGTTAAATTAGAAGAATTAGCAGCAGGCGTAGCAGCACTAACTCTACAAGGTTTTGATACTCCTAGTGCATTAACTGGATTAGAAGCATTATTCAGAAATATTATTAACAAAACACCTCAAGCAGAAGCAGCATTACGTGGTTTGAGAGATGAAGTTGGTAAACCAATTAGATTTGATATTGCTGAAATTAAGACTAAAGGTTTTGCCAAGGCATTAGATGATTTAAATAAAGCGGCTAAAGGTAACGCTGAAACATTAGCAACTATTATCCCAGAAGCCACTGCTTACAATACAGCATTAGCGTTAATGAGTAATAATGCTCAACAATTAAAAGATAATAGTAAATCAATGTTTGAGATTACTGAAACAGGTAAAAAAGCTAGAGAAACATTAGATGAAGTATTTGGCATTAAGATATCATCACAAGCTGAAAAGTTTGATGCAATTATTAATCGTATAACAGAACAATTTATTCAGTTCGGTGAACAAATAGCACCATTCTTTCAAGTTGGTGTAGATGTGTTAGAAAAAACTGTTAGTGCTTTATCTTCTATCTCTCCAGAAATGAAGAAGATAATTGCACAATGGATAATATTTCAAATGGGCGCAGGTCAAGTTACTAATGCAATTGGACAATTAGTAGGTGCAGCAACTCAAGCGTTTATGATATTCCAAGGTTGGAGGATTTTTACAGGTTTGTTTAATGGTGAATTACTCAAACAAGTAAAGATAGTACAAGAACTTGCTAAAGCTAATATTGGTTTATTACCTGTAGTTAAACAAGTAATAGGAATAGATCAACAACATCTGTTACTAGGACAAGAACTTAATTTACAACAACTTAATAGATTTCAAATTATAGGTAAGTTACGTGAACAAAATTTAGGACTAATTGCACAAGCTAAACAGTTAATAGGAATAGATCAATCACATCTACTAGTAGGGCAACAATCATTAACATTAGATGAACAACGAGAAGAAATATTAAATAGGTTAGTTGAACAAAATAAAGACTATAAAAAAGTATCTAAAGAATTAAGTAACATAGAAAAAGAACATTTAGATATTACAACTAAAGTTAAAGAAGCAGAAGATAAGTTATCTGAATCATATACTAAGTTAGCTAAAGATAAATACGATAGATCAAAGTTAGAAAAAGAACTTAATTCATCTACTGCTAAATCGGCAGATGAACAATATCAGTTAGCAGAACGTTATCAACAACAACAAGAACTTATAGCTAAATCTGAAGCTGAATTAGCAGTCAAAAAGAAAAATAAACTTGACTTAGATGAAAAAGCAGCTAAGTTACAACAAGAAGTTGCTGATAAAACTGCTAAAGCTGAAAAAATCTCACAAACAGTTAAAGATAATACGCTCAAAATACAAAAGGCGCAGACGTTAGCAGAAGAATTACAACGTAAAGCTGTTGAAGCTAGAACATTAGCTGATTTAGCATCTAGTCAAGCTCAAACAGCTAAAGCAGCCGCAGATGCAGCAGGTGGAACTAATGCGACACTTAACGCAGCAGCAGAAGTAGCATTAACTAACGCAACAACTCTTGAAACAGCAGCAGAGGTAGCTAACACAGCAGCTACTAATGCTAATAATACAGCAAGAACTTTAGGTACAACATTAGCAACAGAACAAGGTATTGCTGAAGGTAGATTAATTAAAATTAGAACATTAGCAGGAGAACAAATAGTTAAAAATACATTACTTAACCGAATGTTAGGTTTTTCACTTAAAGACTTAATTCCCAAAATGGATGACGTTAAAAAGACAAGTGGCAACTTATGGACTAACTTAAATAAACCAATTAATTTTAGTGGAATTAAAGATGGCGTTAGTAGTTTATTTAGTAAGCTTAGTGGAATGTTACCTATTGTTGGACAAATAGGAACTAAGTTATTAACATTCGCACCAATACTATTACCAGTAGCAGGAGCAGCAGCATTACTATATGATCAATTCGCTGGTACTTCTGCTCAAGTTAGAAAACTGCAAGAAGATTTAACTAAGATAAATAAAGAACTAGAAGTATCAAAACTTAAAACACTACAAGACTTAGATAGTAAAGGTAAGTTGAGTTATGAAATGAAGAAACAACTTATTATGATGGAACACAATAATGAGTTAGCTAAACTTAATGGATTTGAAAATACAAAGTTAGTAGGTATATGGGAAAACATTGGTAATGCAATAGGTGCTGCATTTAATGGAGTAATTGGTTTTGGTAAAGCTATATTTGATATGTTTGATAAAATATTACCTATTTTCAGTTTATATAAAGCAATACGGTATGATCAAGTTATTTCTACCTTTAGTGAAATTGAAGCACAAATAGAAAAAACAAGTGCTGCGACTTTAAAATTTGCTGAAGTTAATAGCAAATTAAAACAAGGATTCACTGATATTGAAAAAGTAAACAAGAAAATACGTGAAGGTAAATCACTTGAACCAGATGATATAACTAAGTTAAAAAATCAAGCTGAAGAACGACTTAAATTAATTGATGATGAGATAGCAGCTAATGATAGACAACTTGAAGCATTAAAAGAAAAGTTAAAAGATTATGATGCACTTGATCCCGAAAAACAAAAACAAGCTGCTGCTGAAGATCAAGACTTAGCTAGACGTAGAGATGTACTTGAAGCACAAAATGAAAATTTAAAGAAGCAACGACAAATAAATGCTGATACAAGTAAAGCAAATATAGAATACTTACAACAACGTAATATATTTGTTAAACGGTTACAAGAAGCTAATCCTAATAAAAACGATCCTAATAATAAGAAAAATGACTTCTTAGATGAAGACTTTGAAGGTCAAGTTGGCAATAAAGTTAACTCGTTACAAGTAAGAATGCGCCGTAGTTTTAGGCAATCAAATGAAGACTTACAAGAGTATGCTAAGAAAGTTGAAGCTACATTAGATGGTACTAATAAATATATAGATAGAGAACGTAAAGAAGTTAAACTTGATGTTACTCAATTAGGACAATATGTTCAAGACTTTGATAAGAATGTAGAAACAACAGTAGCAGGAATAGGTCAGTTATATGAAGGTAATTATATTAATGCTAAGGAAGCTAATGAAAAGTTACAAGCAGTATTGAATCAACAAGTAGGTGATACTAAAAAGAAAGTTAAAGATTTGTTTTCAACAGAACAATTACAAGAGTATTATGCTCAGATAATTGAATACAGTAAGAATGCCAGTAAAAAACAAATAGACCTATTAAGTAAAGATGCTGAAATACAACAACAATTAATATCAGCAGGTGTTAAATCACAAATTGATGGCAGTAAGGAAATTAGAAAGATACAACAACAACAACTTAAAGCACAGATAGATGACTTAGAAAAAACATTACAATTACAACTTGATATTGCACCAGCATTAAAACAAGAGTTAGAAAAACAATTAAAACTACTAAAAGCACAATTTAATGCGGCGGATAAAGAAGATCAACGTAAGTCAATAGATGAACGTTATCAACAACAACAAGTTGCGTTAGATAAAGAAGTAGCCGCATTTAAGTTAAGTCGTGCCAAGTTTGTTTCTACAGAAAAAGAAAGTATTGTTAAGTTAGAGCAACTACAAAAACAACAACTATTACAACAACAAAATAAATTACAAGAACAACTTAAACTTGTTGGTAATGATAAAGAAGAACGTACTAAGTTAGAAACAGAGTTATTGAACTTACAACTACAGTATCAACAAATTGTTACTAGTAGTTTACAACGTGAATTTGACAAACGTAATAAGCAATTAAGTAATGATATAGAAAGACAGAAACTCGAATACGGTAAGTTAACAAGAACGTTATCTAGTACAACAGATAGCTTACAAGAAGAATTGAAGATTATTGAAGCTAGAAACAAATCTATTCTTGCAGCTAATCAATATGAAACAAGTAGATTACAAAACCAACTTCGTGTTACTGCTGATATTGAAAAACGTGCCGATATTGAAGTACAACTAGTTGAATTAAAAAACAAGAATAGTGAAGTAACATTAGCACAAGAAGCTAAGTCATTACAATATCAACAGAAGTTAGTAGATTTAGGTTTCCAAAAACAACAAATAGAACTTGATATTAATAAGTTACAAAATGAATCACAACGTAAGTTACTAGAACTAGAACTAAAACGTGCTTTAGAACAAAAGCAAAGTAAAGAAGAAATTGAAACACTACAAACTAAATTAGATATCAATATTGAAGAATCTAAATCATTAGAAAGTAAAAGTAAGTTACAACAAGAAGTTAGACGTAATCAATTAGAAATAAACAACTTAACTAAACAAGATTTAGAGTACAAATTAGCATTAACTAGAGAAGGTGGTGAATTAGATGTTGAAATAGCTAAACAAAATCGTGTATTAGCAACTTATGAAAAACAAGCACAACAAGCTAAAGTAAGTGCTGAATTAGCTGAAATATCTGCTAACAAACAACTTGTACAAAATAACTTAATACTGAAGTCATACGAAAACAGAATTAACTTAACACAGAAACAACTTGATTTAGAGCAACAACAACAAAATAATACTCAACGTATGTTTAAGTTAGCTGGCGATCTTGCAACAACAGATTACCAGAAACAAGAGTTTGCTAAGTTAGCAGCACGTCAAGAATTAATGGCGTTAGACAAGAAACAAGAGATAGAAAAACAATTGTTAGAGATACAAATAAAAAGTAATAACTTAGCTTTACAAAGACAAGAGATAGAACAAAAGACAGCAGAGCTAAAATTAGCAGCAGAACTTAAAGTACAAATAGCTGAAACAAAAAAAGTCTTAGCTAGTAAAACTGCTACCAATGAAGATAAAGCAGCAGCATCGGCGCAACTTGAAGCTAAACAATTTGCATACGAAGCTAAGTTAGCAGAACGTCCACTACTAGAACAACAACGACAGTTAAGTAAGTTTGATGATAATATCAAGCGTTATCAGTTACAACAAAATCAAAGTAATGAAGTACAAGATAAGTCAGTTGCTTATGCTAAGACTACTTTTGGTATTGGTGACGATATGGAAATATATCGAGCTATCAGAAATAACTTAGCATCTGTAATTGATGATGTAACTAATGAGATTAATAATAAAGACCTTAACTATAACAAAATTTTTTCTAACTCTAATGTAGTTGTACCAGTTGCACCTAAGTTAACTTACGATACTGTAAGTAAGAATAATATAGTACCATTAAGTAACAACACTAATACAATTAGTAATGATAAACAAGTTGTAATTAACTTCACTAACACTAATGATGTAACTATTGAAGGTAATGCAAGTAGTAAAGAAGTTACTAAAGGTATTAAAGATGCTAATGATGATGCAATTAAAAAGTTGTACGATGTATTTAGGAAAACAAATGTTGAATTAGGAAATAAGTAAACCAATCATTAATATACATATGTTATTTTTTATATCTGATTATAAATATTCTAATTATGCTAGAACATTAGGTGCTAGAGATAAGAAAAAGAGAAAAAGTAATTTGTTACGTAACGTAGCTATAGGTGCTGGTGGATTAGCATTAGCTGGCGGACTAGGTTATTTAGCATTACGAAGAAAAGGTAAACCAAGCGGTGGATCTAATTCGCTTAGTGGTGCTAGTTCACCATCATCATCTACTACACCTTCTGTATCAAATAATAGAGCATTAAATGATGTTGATGTTAAAATTGAAGCACCTAAAGTTAAACAATCTAAACCACAAATAGAGTCTCAATCAAGAATAACACCTCAGAGTGAACCCACTAAACCATATCCAACTAGAAGTTTCACACAAGATGAATTATTACAACGTGGTAACTTGAAAGCTAGATATAATTCAGATCCTTTATATACAAATAAGAAGGTAGGTTTATATGGTAGCTTAACTAAAAAACAACTTAATTCAAGACGTATTGCAGAGAGAAGACAAAAAATTGCAAATGAGTTAATTACTTCTCCTAATAAAAATAATTATACAGGTATTAATAGCAATAGGTATAGTTACGTTCAGAGACCTGGTAAATCAACATTGTATGGATCTAAAGATTCTTACGATACACAAATAAGAAAATCAATATCTAAAGATATTAAGTCACTGAACAAATCCTACATAGATAGTAATTACAAAACATACCGTAACTACATTAACTTATAATGATAGTAGTTAAATTAGGAAATAAGTAATGTTACAATTTAGTATTTCAATACCACTATTTAAAGCATACGTTCGTAATGAATACTTGTTTAACTTAGAAGAGCAACATAGTAACATAACACCTGTAGTTGCATTTGGTTGTACATCACTAAATGGTCGCGCTATTGGTTTTCATATTATGACTAACGGTGGAGCGCAAGTAGCACGTATTCCTGTTAGTGGATTAGTACATAAAGAAGATGCCCCTAACTTACCATTAGATTGGTTACAGTTATGGGATTGTTTCAGTTATCAAGTACAAGCAGTAACTTACGATTACCTTAGTGAAATGAAATGTAAGGTACTACTTAAAGATCGTAATTGGTATGAAGGTCAATATATGTTTACTTTAGATTGGATAGGTGGTGATTATGCAGAAGAAGCTAGTGAATATAAATGCGGTCATGTTATTGCATTAGATAACGGATGTTTTGCTATTCAACCTAACAACAGGATATTCTGGTTAGGTGATCCTAGTTTCATAACACAACCGCTAACTGCTAATCCTGGTTACAAAGTTAATACATATAACTGGAAGTGTGAAAATAGTGGTTCTAAGTGGTTAACTGAAAATAGTGATAGGTTTTTCTATGAGGTAGAAACAAAAGAGTAGTTATAATAAAAATAAGGTACATTTAATTAACTACTCAACTCTCTTAGTTATACAACTAAGGGAGTTTTATTTTTGCTAACTACACACAAAATAAAATTAGTAGTTATAATAGAAAGGTAATTAATTAGATACGGTAACAATACTATGAGTATCGAGAAAGTTAAACCAGTTGTTGTTGATGGTATTGAGTTTTATATTTCTAATGATGGTAAGGAATCTGGAATGAGTATTTCTGGATTAGCTAGATTTATTGGATTATCTGAATCAAGACTTAGACAGGGTATTGTTAACAAACTATATGGTAGCCTCGCGGACGGTAACGAAGAATCAACGTTTCAACCTCTTCCAGATAACATGAAATCTCTCAAACCTTTTGTGGGTAAGGTTTTCAGCGTTCGCACGACTTCTCTTCAAAACGCAAAGATAATTAGACATGAGGTATGTACAGCAATAATCAGATATGTAGCATTTGATTCTGAGTATGAAGATACAGTTAAACAGTTAGCAGAATATTGTTATCACA
>Ga0209229_10000842_pt1 | contig 12762 bp, 11 predicted proteins | sample SanBayMetagenome_FD_187466 | JGI IMG/M metagenome (GOLD analysis project Ga0209229, IMG submission 187466) | Freshwater and sediment microbial communities from dead zone in Sandusky Bay, Ohio, USA (SPAdes) (version 2) | ecosystem: Environmental > Aquatic > Freshwater > Lentic > Sediment... | reverse complement strand
ATTTTGTTTTTAAAGCCACCGGAGAGATTAAGAAAAACAGTCGTTCGCTCTATTTCCTAGAGTTAAACAATCAGATATTCATACATATCTCTGTTCCGCAGGGAGATGTATGCGGCCCATATGTGACCACGATTCCAGCCAAATGGTCGGGTGGTAGTGGCGCCGGAGATGGGTATTATTATATCCGTTTTCCTCTTGACTTTCCTTGTGGCGCAAATCGGTTCAAGGATCTATTTATCTTTTTTGATTCTAAAACCGGTGCATATACTGAAAAGATGAAAGAAGCTATAAAGATTTTTATGAACAAGTAAAGGGACGATATTCAGCAAAACGTATATTCTCTTTTAAAGATTCGTTTACTTTTTCAGCACTTCAATTATTATTTCACATACTTCTCCAGCCACTGATGCTGTTCCCAGAGCATGTGCAGTAGATTTTCTTTTCCGCGATAGCCATGTGCCTCGTAGGGTAGTACCACGTATCGGGCCGTGCCACCATGGCCTTTGATCGCATTGTAATATCGCTCGCTTTGAATGGGGAAGGTTCCCTGGTTGTCATCCATCTCCCCATGGATCAGTAAGATTGGGGTCTTGATTTTGTTGGCGTAGCTGAACGGACTCATGTCAAAATACAAGTTCGGCGCCTGCCAATAGGTTCTGTCTTCATTCTGAAACCCAAATGGAGTCAGTGAACGATTGTAGGCGCCACTGCGCGCAATACCGGCCTTGAATAAATTGGTGTGCGAAAGCAGATGAGCGGTCATGAATGCCCCGTAACTGTGTCCGCCTACCGCCATGCGATTTTTGTCACCCACACCCATATCAGATAGTTTATTGATCGCAGCCTCAGCATTCATCTTCAACTGATCGATGAAATTGTCATTTGGTTTCTTTTCGTCTCCTGCGGCCACGATTGGCATTTCAGCATTGTCCAACACAGCATAGCCTTGCGTGACCCAAAACACCGGGCCACCCCAGCTGATGGTGGTAAACCGGTCATTCGACCCGCGCACCTGTGCCGCATCCGCTGCAGAGTTGAATTCTCGTGGATAGGCCCACATCAAAACAGGCAGAGGACCATCTTTTGTCTTATCATACCCCTTGGGTAAGTACAAATTTCCGGTCAGATCGACGCCGTCAGCACGTTTGTATTTGATCTTTTCTTTTGTGATGCCATCCAACGATGGATAGGGGTTTTGAAAATTAGTGAGGGGGCGGTCTGCAATACGTGCCTTTAGATCTTTGATAAAGTAGTTTGGCACATCCTTCTGCGACTCTCTTCGCGTGATCAGGGTGAGTCGTTCTTCGTTTAAGATGTCCACGATGGATTCAAAGCTGCCTTCGGGGCAACGCCAGAGGATCTCCTGTTGTTTGGTGGTTAGATCAAACGTTGCTAAAAAAGGAAGATCGCCTTTTGGTGATGAGCCCGTATTGTTGATCATCAACAGCTTGCTGCCATTTTCAATTACCGACAATACGGAACGACCCCATTTATTCTTTTTGGTAAATGGTTGTCCTGGATCGTTGTAGGCGTCGTTGGTGGAACGCTCCGTAAGTACCTGCAATTCACGGGTAGCCGGATTATAACTATATGTACGAACTTTTTGACTGGCACTTAATCCTTCGCTGACCAATGCCAGCGACTCATTGCCCCAGGTCACCCCCCGATAACGCCATTTTGTTTTGAATAACTCGCTAGCAGATCCTGTAAATGGAGCCGCCATCGCATAAACAGCATCATGAAATTCCATTTTGTTTCGCATCAGTCCGCTATCTAATGCCTTGCACCAGATCACGGTAGCGGGCGCATCGTCGCGCCAGTCAAATCCCCTGGGCACATCCTGCACATTGTCAAATCCGGAAGGTGCTCCTTCTCCGGAGGGCAATTCAGCCAATACTTTAAGCAGTTTTCCGCTCAGGTCCGAAATGCTTACCGTGGAAGGGAAGAGTTGTGCCGGTACCAAATACGAAAAGGGTTTTCGGATCGTGCGCAGCATTAGATAATTCTTATCGGGCGACACGCTGACCGATGTATAGATCGAGGGTTTTCCGATTGGGGTCTCTGTTCCGTTGCTGTTCTTTACCAATTGAGCCGTAGCCAAAAATTCGAAAAGCTGCGCGTCGTAAGGCGTTTTGATCAAGTCCTGATACGTACGAATCGGTGCCGTTTTGCCGTAATTCTCTTGCATGGTTGGGCCGGGAGGAGTAATGGGACGTTTGGGTGCGACAGCTGCCGGTTTCATGGCGGTTTTATACAGAAGTGTATTGTCATTTACCCAAGTAAAGGAACCGCCCAAAAGGGTATTTAAAGGCTTTTGATTGATTTTATTAGCAGTCTGTGTTTTCACATCGATCACATACAGATCGATCCGATTGCCTGCATCATGCGTGAAGGCAATTTTTGTTTGGGATGGATTCCAGATGGGTTGTCCTGCCAACATCTTCGCGGGCAGTCCCTTGACTTGAATCTCTTTATCAGCTTTGATGTCTTTCAGTTTGAAATTATAGATGTACGTCTGTCGGCTGGGCGAGAAGTTGGCGGGATTGATGCGTAGTCCGGCAATACGAACTTCGGGCTGACCTAATTCCTCTACCGCTGGGTAACTGTTGCGTTCGATGAGCAGCATCCAGTTTGCTTTGTCATCGATGCTGACGCCCGGTGTCGGTTTTGCCAACAGCAGATCGCTGATCGAAGAAGGCGGCGTTTGATAACCGAATGGTTCTTGTGCGATAGCGGTCAGTTGACAACAGATTAGCGCAACTGCAAAAACAAAACGAGTGGATGGTTTCATGGCTTCAAAAGTTAGGCCATGAAGATAAGACGTGCAATTAAATCAAGAACGTTGACCTCGGCTGAAAAAACCATGCATGACCTGCATGTGCGGGATGGCCAGGATAGAAAGACCAATGAAGAAAATGAACAGCCCATTGCTGTAATCAAAATAGCGATCGATCATAAAATACAGTCCGATCATGATCACGAAGGCTAGACCGGCAAACAAGGCCGTTTGCGGGGTAAAGTAGCGACGCATGTAAGAAAGTGTGGAGAATTGTGCCTCTTGGCGGATGGCTTGTATCGACAAAAGCGAGTGCCAGAGTCCGAAATAAAATGCGAAGCCAATCAAAAAGGGCAGGTTGGCCACTAAATACTGTACCAGTACCAACACCATGATTCGAAAGAATAAGTTTTCATCCTTGGGGGAGAAGATCAATAGCAATAAAAGAGAACTGAATAGGGTCGATCGGTAAATGGTGTCGAAATGTTCAATGGCCATCGATAATATGCCATAGCGCTGAATGAAATTTCCGATCTCGGGGATGTACCCAACCAGCTCTTCATGATGACCCAGTAAAAGAAGCACGAAGGTGGATGATCCATACCCGAAAATGGCCATCGTTTTGATGGATGTTCGCAGTTTGAATTCCTGTAAGTCGGTTTCACCGAAGTGAAGTGCGGAAAATACGAGGAACAGCGTGAGCGCAACCGGTGGCCAGACCCACAGCATCAAAAAAAGAATGGATTGTCCTACGTAAAAAAACAGGAATCGGTTGAGTGTGTAGGAGCCTGGTCGATTTTGCTCGGCATTGTGACGGGCGACGATGAAATCAAGTGCCCCATGCGGGATCCCTAAACCCACGATGGTCAAAATGAAAAAACCCCATTGCCAGGCAAGCGGAATGTTGGTTTGTCCGCACAACAAAGCAAGCGACCAGCCAAAGGCCAGCAGATACAATTGTGTGCGAAAGGGGAGTGTCATAAAATGAAAAAGCCGGGGTACTGATTTCCCCCGGCTTTAACATGTAGTGCATTAGGAATTCGAACGGCTCAGGCTATAGATAACCAGGCCAAATCCGATCTTGTTGATGGCATCAGCAATGTTGTAGTACAAATCGATGTTGCCCAGAGCAGAGAAAGACTCATACCACTGGCCTGCACCGGTTCCGGCGAGGTAACCCAGCGGATAGATGGCCCAACCTACCAATACGAACCATCCGAGTACGGAGTTCGCTTTGGCTACAGCAGGTCCAGCAGCAGTCGCCAATTTCTTTACATCACCAGCCCAGATCAGGTAAACGATGTAGAAATAAGCAATCGCTGAAACGGTACCCCACAAAGTAGCGTTGGTGTTGTCAGCAGCAGCGCCAACCTCACCGAGGTAACCGGTAACCAGCATCACAACAGACGCGAAGATCAATTTCCAAAGCAGATCGATCTTTGCACCGGCCTTTTTGGTGATGAGGTAAAACTCCACGCACATCAGGGGAACGGTCAGCAACCAGTCCACATAACGGAAGAACGTGGGTGATTCTTGATTCGCCATGTAGTAGTCGCGCATGTAATAATAATGCACGGCGGCGATGAAGGTGATCAATCCTGAAACCAGGAGTGATGTTTTCCAGGCTTTGTCCGTGTTGCTGATCTCAAAGAAGAAGAACACAGAAGCAGCCATCATGGCCATACAGCCAATGAAGAAGGTGAACGAGACGTAATCGGTCGGATTGATCTTCGACACGTCTGCCAAAAGTGTGATGTCTAATAAAGCTGACATACGAATTGGGTTTGGTTAAAAAATCTGGTTGACAAGCACTAACAAGATATGTTAAACCGAGGCCGTTCAGAAAAGTTCACCGGTACACCAACCTACGTATTATTGCTTAGCTTAAATGAATAAGTCACTACGAATCAAGCCAATAGCTTCAAAATGTTTATCAATCGGAAAATTTCATTAAACAGAAAATGCCTTACCCATATCCACTGTAAATGTTTGTTATCTAGTATTTTACAAACGCTGCATGATTTTTTGTAGCTTTTTGAGATTGTGGACAACTCAAAGGATAATGTGCAAAGTGTTTTTTAGGGATTGGTTGCATCCAATGTCTACTTTTGCCCCACTCTTGGCGATCTCATCATTTTTAAATTCTAGGTATGCATCGTTCATTCCTGATCGCCGCTTTGCTGTTCCTCACGTACCAAACAAACGGACAGAAATACTGGTCGCCTGTTGAATCTGCACGTGGAGTCGTTCCGCACAAGTCGGTTTCCCGCGTTTCTTTTCCTTCTGAGTACAAATTATTTTCCCTGGATGCCGATGAAATGCGTCGGGTGCTTTTTTCCGTTGTCGATGGAAGAGGAAATGGGCAGGGGGCTGTGATTCAGCTGCCTAATGCGGCCGGCACACTTGAGTCTTTCCATGTTGTGGAAGCTTCAAATTTTGAGCCCGCTCTTCAACGACAATTTCCATTGATCCGGGCCTTTTCCGGTAAAGGAATCGATGACCCCGCTGCAATGTTGAAACTAAGCATCAGTCCCGAAGGCATTCAAACCATGCTTTTTCGCACCGACCGGCCCAATGAATTCATTGAACAATATTCCAACGACGCCAAAGTCTACGCCGTGTTCCATTCCCAGCGCAACAAAGGTTTACAAGGGTGGGTTTGTTCTACCCCTGAGGCCAAGCTGGTGGATGGGTTGAACAAGGCAGTACAACCTTACACTCAACGTTCGGGTGGTAACTTAAAGACCTTACGCTTGGCGCAATCTGTAACTGCGGAGTACTCAAATTATTTTGGGGCTACTAGCTCCGCTCAAGTCGGGTTGGTGCTGGCCGCTGTCAACGCCACGATGAGTCGGACAAACGGCTGCTATGAAAAGGATCTCGCGTTGCACTTGAATTTAATTGCGAACACAACTGCTGTTTTTTATTACAATCCTTCTACTGATCCATATTCCGCAGCATCTCAATTAAGTAATTGGAATTCACAACTGCAAAGCACATTAACTTCTGTCATCGGGGATGCCAATTATGACATTGGACACCTTTTCGGAGCCAGCGGCGGCGGTGGAAATGCTGGTTGCATCGGATGCGTCTGTAATACAGGGAAAGGCAGCGCTTATACATCTCCAGCCGATGGCATTCCCCGTGGCGATAATTTTGACATCGATTACGTTGCGCATGAAGTGGGACATCAGCTTGGAGCCAACCATACATTTTCTCATTCTAATGAAGGTACCGGGGTAAATATGGAAGTTGGTTCAGGCATCACCATCATGGGTTATGCAGGGATTACCGCGCAGGATGTGGCCAACCATTCCATCGACATCTTCCATCAGGCCAGCATCCGGCAAGTACAAGCAAATATTGATAACAAAACATGTCCCGTAACCTACAGCGGTGTAAACGCAACCCCTCAGGTTTCTTCCGTTCCCAACTATACGATTCCCATCAATACGCCTTTCGAACTGACGGGTGCTGCAACTGATGCGGATGCTGGGGATGTGCTTACTTACTGCTGGGAGCAAAACAATAACAGTACCACCACAGGAGCATCCAGCGTGGCCAGTCCAACCAAAACAACCGGACCGAACTGGATCACGTTTCCCGCAACGACCAACCCGACCAGAACCTTTCCCCGCCTGGCTACGATTTTGACCGGTGCCTCCGTAACCGGCCCCCTCACCGGTGGCGATGCCGGCGCCAACACAGAGGCATTGAGCTCTGTCAATCGGACATTGAATTTCCGACTGACCGTTCGCGACAACCGTCCATACAGCGCTACGACGAATGCAGTTGGTCAGACCCAATTTACGGACATGACGGTGACCGTTTCCAATGCCGTTGGATCTTTTCTGATCACTTCACAGAATACCACCACGAGTTGGACGCCCGGCACTTCACAAACAATCACATGGACTGTTAATGGTACAACCGGTGCGCCCACCAATACGGCCAATGTTGATATCCTCTTTTCCTCCGATGGCGGCAACACATTTACGACCCTATTGGCCAATACCCCGAACGATGGTACACAAGTCATCACGGTGCCCAACACGGCCACGACGACCGGACGTGTAAAAGTTAAGGCGGTCAACAACATTTACTTTGACATCAACAATGCCAACATCACCATTACGGCACCACCAACCTGTGGTATTGTAAGTGGTCTAGCACAGTCGAACGTTACCTTCACTACGGCCGATTTGAGCTGGTCTGCCCTTGCAGGAGCCACCTCTTATGATGTCGATTACAAGACAAGCAGTGCAGCCACATGGACCACCGCCGCTGTTGGAACCACCGCTACCTCGGTTTCGCTGACAGGACTCACCCAGTCTACATTGTACGATTGGCGGGTGCGTGCAACTTGTGCCGCCGGGACATCCAATTATACGACGGCGCAATTCTCTACCGTTATTTCCTGCGTAGCGTCCACTGGCCTCAGCACAACCTCTATAACCAGCAGCTCAGCTGTTTTGAATTGGGCAACTGTTCCCGGTGCATCCAACTACACAGTTGAGTATCGACTAAGTACTTCTTCAACTTGGACGGTCGCTGCAGCCGCCAATACCACAACATCATTCAATTTAACCGGGTTGACGGCCAGCACCGCCTATGCTTGGCGTGTGCGTAGCAATTGTTCCCTAAATCAGGTATACTCGGCCGAAGTTAATTTCACTACAGCCGCACCGGTTTGTATCAGTAGCTATGATGTCAGCACAAATGGTACCTCGTCCGGCGCAGCCCTAATTCCATTCAACACCAATATACCCGGTTCAATTAATGTCGGAGGAGATAACGACTATTATCGTTTCAACATTAGCCGAACCGGCACGCTTTCGGTTGCATTGACGAATTTAGCGGCCGATTATAGTTTGCGCTTGTATCGAGGGAATACCTTAGTGGCATCTTCTCTGAATACCGGCACGATAAATGAGGCAATCACGAATTACAATGCCAACAGAACGGGTACTTATTATGTTCGAGTGTCAGGAGCTACTACAGCTGCTTTTAATGCTTCAATTTGCTACAACCTGCGGGTAAATTTGGGAACGGCGGCTAAAACTGCGGATGAAATTACTGCTGATGTCGTTACTGGATGGACCATCAGCCCGAATCCTGTCGATCGTCTATTTCACTTGCGCGGTAGCGACTTATTGCAGCCGGCACAGGTGCGCATTTATGATCTTTCCGGAAAATTGTTGCAGCAGCGAGACAATTGTATCGGTGCACAGTCTTTCGATCTCACGGGGATGCCTCGGGGGGTGTACATGGTTCGTATAACAACGGATCAAACGACTCAAACCATCAAGTTGATCAAACAGTAAACGCGCAGGCAACTTGTATGAATGCTACGGATCCCGCTTCGGCGGGATCTTTTTTATACCGCCCATTTATCTTTTTCCTGGTAGGCCAGTAGTACCTGTGCAGCTCCCAATACAATGGCTGTCAAATGAATCAGGTATAATTCTCTGTTCAACAGTAACTCAATGACCACCCAGGTCATCATGCCGTAGCCACCCAACATGGCCCGGTCGAATTGCCGGGGATGTTCTTTGAGCAGATTCCAAAACCCCCAGCAGTTGGTGGCACCCACCAAGGTGATCAGCATTATACCCGGCATGCGCAGGTCATGAAATGGAGTGCCCATCAGCCATTGTTGGGGCCACAAAATCCAATTATCGTTAGGTAGGAGGATAAAAAAGAATCCCGTTGAAACGGAAAACAGGCTTACCAGCAGACTTATGATCAGTAGCATAAAACGGGTCATTGATTTTTTTGTTTTTGATAGGTGCCGGTGAGTTCACCAAAGGCCAGGATATGCCCCGCCATAGACTTCTCCAGGTCCTTCTGTCGGGTTGTTGCGGGTAGTTGCAGGATGCAATCCAACGCATATACCTTGAATCGATATTCATGCGTGCCCTGGTGCGGACAAGGGCCATCGTATTGATTGTGTAGAAAGTCATTCAATCCCTCCTCTCCGTGCAGATGGTTGGATCGGATGTGCTTCGTTACCGGAATGTTCCATGCGATCCAATGCGACCAGGTTCCAATGGGTGCGTCCGGGTCATCCACCACAATGGCCAGAGAGACGGCATCAGCGGGACAACCCTCCACATCCATGGGTGGGTTGATGTTACTGCCCTCGCAGGTGTACGTCATGGGGATTGATCCGCCGGGTTTGAAAGCAGGACTGGTCACCATCATCGATTGAAAAAAAACGGCGGTTGATTCCGGGCGTAGTGTGATCGGTTGAATCATACAATTTTTTTTATAAGGACTGAGGTGCATCCGGGTCCTCTGCCTCTGTTCGCAGATCCCTTTCGTCTTCATTTTCCCAAGGTTGCACGGTGTAATCGGTGTCGTATGACCCAAGTGGATCCTCCGGATCTTGAGGATCAAGAGAGGTCGCTAGTGAAGGGGATTCCGGTTGTTTTTCATTACTTCCATGTTTCGGAAGTGGGGCAACTCTTTTATGCTTTTTTGGATTGTGTGTCACGATATTCCTTTTGTCACAAATCAAGTTCTAAATCGACCCAAGGAAGCAATGCGACATCATTTACCGGAATAACATCCATCATTTCTGCCTTGATCATCCATCGATCTGTCGATCGTCATGGGAATGCTGATGGTTCAAGAATAGGTTTGATCACATATGACGGGGGTACTGACCAAAACAGAAATGGATAACTTATTGCATAGCCAATTGATAGGTCGCTTGGCTTGTATACAGGGCGATGAGCCTTACATCGTGCCAATGGCCTATGCCTACGATGGGAAAACCATTTTGGGGCAAACCGTTCCCGGACTGAAACTTCGTCTGCTTCGATCTAATCCCAAAGTTTGCTTTGAGGTGGATCAACTGGTTGACCTGAGAAATTGGAAAAGTGTGGTCATTTTTGGCTCATTCAAGGAAACCGAGGAAGCCATGATTCCCCAAGCCCGCAAATGGCTATTCAATCGGATCTATCCACTCAGCACACCTGCAAGCGTGCACGCACATGAGCATACGGTAGAATCGATCCCATCCGATGAAAACAGACTCAAGCCGGTACTTTTTTACATTGAAATCAATCGCATGACCGGTCGTTTTGAAAAGCAATGAATCATTGTCAGCAGGATGTCTGATCCTGATCCTTTCCAACAGACGATCACATTGGTTTATTTGTAGCCGGTTTCAACAAATTCATTAATCAAAAACAGAACTACATGAAAACAGATGCACAACTCCAAAAAGATGTGATGGATGAACTCAAATGGGAACCCTTGCTGACCGCCTCCGAGGTTGGGGTGTCAGTAAAAAACGGGATTGTTGCCTTGTCCGGAATGGTGGATTCCTATTCCAAGAAATTGGCAGCGGAAAAAGCCGTGAAAAGAGTACAGGGTGTGAAAGCTGTCGCCGAGGACATTCAGGTGGGAGTTTCCAGCGGTTTCCGAAAGACAGATGCTGAGATCGCCGAGGCTTGTTTGAATGCACTCAAGTGGCATACCGCTGTACAGGAGGAAAAGATCAAATTGAAAGTAGAAGATGGCAACGTGAAACTCGAAGGAGAGGTTGAGTGGGAGTATCAACGGATCAATGCGCGCAAGGCCATTGAAAATTTAACGGGGGTACGTTCTGTCATCAACCTGATCACGTTGAAGCCCAAAGTAACGCCGTTTGATGTGCAACAAAAGATCAGTGCCGCCTTTCACCGCAGCGCAACGGTTGATTCTGAGAGCATCAAAGTGGAGGTAAATGGCCATCAAGTGATCCTGAAAGGTAAGGTTCGGTCCTTTGCGGAAAAGGAGGATGCTGAAAATGCCGCATGGAATGCACCTGGAGTGAATTTGGTGGATAGCAAATTGGAGATTGAAGAGCCTGTGTATGCATTTGAAGAATGAATTACGTATAGACCCATATGAAGCCATCAACACACCTAGGGGTACATTCAGCCGGATTGTTGGGAGAGGGTATGCAGGCGCTTATGCAACACAAGGGCAAACCTTGTTTAACCATACTCTGTCCGTTGCATCCCTCAAACCCCGACCGGTTTTCAGACCGGTTGGCACTTAAACATCTGGTACAAGATGCCATACTCGAGATTCAAAAGCACTGGGAGGCGCCTATGGCCGGCAAATTGATCTCCCTGCTGGAAACTACGATCGACAAGATCGATCTTGTTCATGCACCCAAATGCTTGGGCATTTATCTGACCAATGATTTCATTCAGGTGGAACATTACTCCTCAGCAGTGCCTCCCATCGTTCAGTTTGAGGATCGATTCCCGATTCGCGAGTGTTTGTGGCAGCTGCAACTTGCCCGCCCGGTATATGTACTTTCTCTTTCTGAACATCAGATTCAGATGCATCAAGTGTCGAATGGACATTGGATGGAGATCCAAGATCATTTTTTCCCCTACCGGATGGAGGACAGTTATGAATACTCGAAGCCGGTTCGATCCAGTTCCTATGCCGGTCACGCACACGTAAAAATGTTCGAGCCGGATAAGATCGAAATGCAGCAGATACGTCTTCGGGACGCATATCGAAAAACGGATGCGCCGCTGAGCCCTTACCTCATGAATGGTGAACCGCTCGTGTTGGCCGGTCCAGAGCGCGACATGTCTCTTTTCAGTCAGGTTAGCCGCCACGTCAATCGGGTGGTCGGACAGATCAATGGGAATTACCAATTGGCACATCGAGAATTGTTTGAGGACAAGGTCATCCAAGTCATCCAAGAATATCGTCGCATTCAGATGAGCAAGCAGATCTCCTCATTTTTTGAGAAATGGGGAAGTGGTCTAGGTAAATGCGGTCTGCTGGATTGCTGGAAGGCGGTTGAATCTGGCCAAGGGTTGAGGTTGTTGGTAGAACGCGGTTACCGAGAACCGGTATACATGTCGGCAACCGGGCAATTCTCGGCTGAAAATACCCAGCTTGCCGCCACCTGGATGCCCGACGCAATTGATCGCTTGATGGAAATGACAATTGAGAAAGGAGGGGAGGTGTTGCTGGTTGACAACAACATGCTGGGTTCTGCACAACGTTTGGCATTGATCCTTCGATATTCCTAATAGTATGACGTATCCAGGTACATATAACCCCATGGCCACCCGGAGATCCCCTCACAAGAGGAATATGAATGGCGACACAGCGGTTCCTTGGGAAATTTTACGAAAAGAAAATGCACTGATCGTTCGTTGTTGGATGCCGGGCGTGAAAAGAGAGGACATCGAATTGACCATCCGCAATCACCGACTTTCCCTGTTTGCCCTTTCATCTTTTCCTCAAAATGGGGGAGAGGTACATGCATCGATCCGATATCAAGAAGAGATTCACATCCCCAACGATGCGGATACCACGTGGTTTGCCGCAGAATATCATCGCGGTTTATTGACGATCGAATTTCCCCTCTCCGATCCAATCTATGCGCAGGGAGAATGTACGATTGTTGTTTATTGATTGTGGTGACCGATCAATGATTGTAGAATTACTGACCACGGTTCTTTTTGTGCGCTGATCCTAGCCCTAAGTTTATTTCCTAAAAAACAAACTATGAGTACAAAAACATTGGTTCGCATGCCCGCATTCTTCGACGATTTTCTTAAGCCATGGAATGAGTGGTTCGATGACGGCCCCACCGCACGCATGGGCCGCGTTCCGGCGGTCAACATTGTTGAGGAGGATGCCGCATACAAGCTTTCCGTAGCGGTTCCAGGCATGAAAAAAGGTGATTTTGAGATCGATGTGGATGGAAATCAATTGACCATCGGTTGCAGCAAAGAGGAGACACAGTCGGAAAAAGAGGCTCGGTTCACCAGAAAAGAATATTCTTATCACAGTTTTGAGCGCAGTTTCACGTTGCCCGATGAAGTAAATAAGGACAAGATCGACGCTTCTTATGAAAATGGAGTGCTGACGATCATGCTGCCCAAAAAGGAAGAGGCACGAAAGCAGCAACTCAGTAAGCACATCGCCATAAAATAAAAACTGCCCGGTTCATACCG
>Ga0209229_10000841_pt1 | contig 12774 bp, 13 predicted proteins | sample SanBayMetagenome_FD_187466 | JGI IMG/M metagenome (GOLD analysis project Ga0209229, IMG submission 187466) | Freshwater and sediment microbial communities from dead zone in Sandusky Bay, Ohio, USA (SPAdes) (version 2) | ecosystem: Environmental > Aquatic > Freshwater > Lentic > Sediment... | reverse complement strand
AAAGAAGAAGAAGCAAGAAAAGAAGGTAGAAATTAACTAAAACCCCAAGCCGCTTGAAAAAGCGGCTTTTTTATTACCATATTTATATGCCTCTGTATACCTACGAGAACCCAAAGACTGGTGAGACGATTGACGTGTTTCAAGGAATGAACGAGGAGCACTCATACATCGACCAGGAAGGACTTATTTGGAAGAGGGTATATCAGGTGCCTAACGCCTCAGTGGATGCCCAAATTGACCCATACAGCAATACTTCATTCGTCGATGCTACAAAAAACAAGAAAGGCACCTATGGAGACTTACTGGATAAAAGTACAGAACTTAGCGAAAAGCGTGCAAAGCAAAATGGCGGGGTAGATCCAATTAAAAATAAGTTTTTAAAAGACTACTCCAAAAGAAGAAACGGCGCAAAGCACCCAAGCGAAAAGAAGACTTACGAATCAAATAGGGTTAAGGTTGAGTACTGATAATCTTATCAATTTGTTTTGTAACGTCTTCTGGCGTTATTTGCTTGGTGCATTCAAAGTCTTTATTTCTTGGGCACCATTTCCAATCTGACTTATCAAAAGCTAGACTTGGATCGTTCCAACAACCGTTGCATACAGATTCATTAATCACCCTGTACGGCGTATAAAACTCTGCAAACGCTTTGCTGAATCCGCTTATCAGAACTACTGGAACACCACAAGCCCAAGCCAACCAAGAAAGCCCAGAGCCCAAACCAATAAAAAATTCAGCGCCAGATATTTGCTCCATTCTTTGCTCTATCGAAAAATCTCCAGTTTTATCTATAGCCCCTTTTGGAATATTATTAAAATTGTCCTTATTGCCAAAACTTGAATATCTATCTATGCACCAAACCTCGTATCCAAGATTGTTTAAATACTTAACTACAGAGTTCCAACCATGTTTGTTATTCCAGTATTTGCACTGAGCCGTGCTTTGAACTGCTATGCAGACATATTTCTTATCAGACTTTTTTTGAACGGCCAAGCTTGGTCTTCTCTCCGCGACATCTAAACCAAGAGCCAACGCTGGAATATGAGTCAGAGATACTGTTCTTGGGTCTTTCTTTGTGAGCCCCTTCCAATTTTTAATCGGATACTGAATTTTATAAACAGCGTAAAAATCTCCAACAAAATCAAAATGGGCGAATCTAATTGACGGATATTTTTCTGCAAAAATCTTACAGAGATCTTTATTAAATACAACGCAAGAAAGATTACAACTGTGCTTTACTCTAAAAGCTTCGGCGCTTTCAATGTATGCAATAGAGTCTCCAAGACTGCCAGTATCAAATATAATTTTTACATTTTTTTGATCAAGATTTAAGTCATGTTGTCTAATTAACTGGTCGTCTTTAAAAACTTCGATACGCCAATTTACAAAATATTTCGCAATTGGCGAGGCCCACATCCCTGATTTTAGTACGGTTTCGTACACCAACTCAGACGAGTCTTGATCAATAAATCTAACCTTAAATTTGCTTTCTGAAACGCCAACTACGCTAATCTTTGCTCCGTCAGTAAAGCTAAATAAAAAATTAGCGTCATTCAAATTTCTTTTTGTATTTTGATAAGTATACGCTAATTGATATTTCATACACAGCTTTTGATCAAATTTATATTATATTGCTCATCGCCATCTTTCAAATACTCTATATTGGCATACTTGTCGTACATATCACAATATGAATTTAAATTATAAATTAGGGTTTTAAGCCTCCATCCAATCGCCTCTCTAATTACAAGCGGGGAACATTCCTTTTTGGAGGTAAACACCATCAGATCTGCCGCTTGATAAAATAAATCAACGTCAGATCTTTCGGCCCATATCTTGCAATTATTTGGCAAGTTTTTTGTTATCGGACCCCAATAGTTTTTGAAGTTAATCGCTAAATTACCAATAAAATGAAACTGAAAATCTGGTAGTTTTCTAGCTAATTCAATAAGCTCTCCCTGATTTTTACCCTGAGTAAATAAACCAACATTGATTACATGCTTCTTGTTTGGATCAAAGCCCAATGCGTCTTGAGCCATTTTCTTTTGTGGCTTTTTTAGTTCAATAGGATACTCAACTATTTCAAACGGAGCGCCTAAGTTTCCATAGAGCTTAGACTGGTATTCGGAGACGAATATAAACTTATCTGGTATAAACCTTTTATTTTGTGGATCAAAGTAAATACCATGTCCAGTTTCAAAAATTAGATACTTTCTATCTGAACTGTATATCTTTGAACAAATTTCATTTTCGAGAAATGTTTCTGGGAATTCCTCCAAATGAACTACATCTGGACTTATATCTCTTATAAGCTCAATCAGATATTCGTCTGGCCTTCCAGAACTAGAATAAAATTTATCTCCTAACAAATTTTTAATCTTATTTCTCTGTACTACATATGCGTCTCCCAAAAATTTATACTCTACGCAATAAATTTGAAATAATAAATTTAAACTTTCTATTTTCTTTAAAAGATATTGTGGCAAACCTCCAGTCGAAAGATGGGGAGTCACAAACAATATTTTCATTAAGAAGCCTGAGAATTAATATTTAAATTGCCGATGAACGGAGATAAATCTTTGTAAAAAGACATATCACATAAAGTCCCAATTCTTGCTATATTTCCAGTCGAATGTAAAATAACTCCATTTTTATTATCGTCTAATATCATCCAAACAATTTGCGCCTTATTCTTATTTTCCCATTTTACCAGTTTTCCTTGTTCAAGTTTCATTTTGTATTATAGCTGTATATGGATTATAGTTTCTAAACCAAATTATTTTTTTATTTTCTGTATATTCTATCCAATTTTTTTTCATACATAATCTACCAGCATTATGAACTACTACACTTTTACCAATCAAAAGCAATTTCGGAAGCATTTCAATTTTATCCTCTATATGCTGCTCCGTTTCAAACATAATAGTTCCATATTTTCCAGAAAAATCATAGTCTGCCCAGTCTTTAATAAAAGACCTATCTTTTATAAAATCAAATTTTTGTAAAAAATTTTTATTCGTCGAAACTATTTTTAAGCTTCTATTTTGAAATTTGCATATTTCATTCAATATCATAATTGAATAATCGTTGCATCCTAGTTGCAGGATATCTCCAGTTGTGGTTAAAGCAGAAAATACTAAAGCTTCTTGATGAGATGCGTATGAATCGATCATGATAAATAATTAATAGATGATAAATCCCAAAGACCAACGAATCTTTTATCAGAAGAATTCTCTAAAATTTCTTCTATTGGCTCTGGAAAAAAATATGGCTCTTTCATTAAAGAAACCCTTCTGAACTGCCCTTTTAAAACAGAGTTGTCTACGTGCTTGAAATAATTAATTAATAAATATTTTGAATTTGACTTTTTAAAATTATTGATCATTGATGCTATCATTTGTTCATTTAAATGCCAAATCACATCTCTGTTTATAATTAAATCAGTCTGCGGCAAAATCTGATTAGTTATATCAAAAAATATTACATCTTTATCTCTAGGAATGATGTCATATCCTTTGTATTCAATATTGGAGAAATCTAATAACTTCATCCAATGCTTGTCGCCACAACCAGCATCACTTATTGATTTGATATTATATTTTTCAACTACTTTTTGTATAAATTTTCTGACATTTTCCGTATACTTTATAGTAGAACCAGAACCACAGATTGTTCCATCTTTCATTCCGCCAGCCCAACCTGGAGTGAATCTTCTAATATTTTCTTTTAATGTTGATACATCAATCGCCGCTTCTTGTTGCATGGCTTGCAGTCCGCTAGATATTTTTTCAACTATCGGAGTTTTCATAGCAAGAATCACATTGTCGCCAGTCATCGACTTTTTTGAGTCAATCAATTGCCTGAATCTTCTACTGGCTTGATTTTGAGCTACAACGCAATTCTTTAAACCTATAAAATCACAATAAGCAAAAGGTAATCTTTTTATTTTGATGTTATTACGTTTTAAAACTCTATCTAAAATAGACTGGTCTAAAGTCAATGGATTTTTAAAATTTTCATCTATCCACTCATCAAGTAGCGAAAAAACATTGTGTGTTGGTTTAAAATATAAAGTTCCAGACATAACTTCTCCATATTTTGCTAGAGCAATATCTTCTTCTATGTCTTCAAATAACTTTGGATAACTTAATAAAACAGCATCTGCATCAAGCCAAACCACTGGAGAATTAAGCTCTTCAAGCTTACTTTTTATTATCACAGCCTTATACTGACAATTTTTTCTCCAAGTACCTTGGTTTTCGTATCCTACTATATGCTCATCAGTTAAAGAAAACTTTTTTAAAGATTCTTTAAGTAACTGTACCTCAGTTTCATATGGGGTTTTTAGAGTAAAACCGCTAACTATTGTAAACTTATTCATTTTTTTATATACCAAGATGGGTCTGTTTTTTCACAGGTTACATGGATCTTATACCCAAGCTCATCTTTTAGAAATTTATTTACACTAGAAAATGTTTTCGGCCATCTTTTTGGGCAATAATCATGTCCAGAAAAAATTCCGCCCTTTCTAAGTTTTGGAAACCACTCTCTTAATGTTTTGCCATTGTCTTGTCCAGTATGAGCATAACCATCTATATAGATAAAGTCAAAAAAATTATCATCAAATTTAAGTAACGCTTCAGAAAATGTAGAGTGAATTATAGTAATATTTTTTCGATCTTTAAATAAAAGCTCTACTTTATTTTTTTCACTTTCATTATGATGATCGTTCCATTTATCTATGCAATAAAATTTTTCAAAATTATGGCTATTATTAAGTCTATAACTATAAAATCCAGCGGCAACCCCAAGCTCGGCTCCTATTTTTATGTTTAACTTTTTAAATAAAGTTGGTAAAAAAACTCTATTTTTAATCATAAAAATTTTAATTTATTTTTGATAACTAATTTATCAATTAAGATTTTTTCAAGCTCTGGCTTATGGTTGTTTCCTCTTACTGCGCTGTCTGAGTAGTGATGAGCCTTTCTCTCCCACCAGTCAAATCCAGTTATTGTAACCATTTCATAATTTTTTAGCATCATCCATATTGCTATTGCACCAGTTGAAAAAGCCATATATTTATTTTCTATGAATTCGCTCATTTCAACGCATGTATGTCTTTTTGTTTTTTCAATTAATACATTTTGGTCTTTATAAAATTCTAAAAATTCTTTATAAAGCTTGTCTTTTTTTTCATCCCACTGCCAAGAATGCAGGTATATTTTATCATACTTTTTAGCCATTCTCCATTCATTTTGTTTATTAGAAAAGTTAATTACATTAAACCATATATCTGTACGTTCTCCAACATACTTTTCATAGTCTTTTATAGCATAAGAATTAAATCTTACAACTTTTTTGAAGGTATCTATTTTTGATCCATTTTCCACTTCAAGTACTGAAGTGCCGTTGCCGACTATTATTATTTCTTGCATAATAATAAATTTATTTGCCTACAGTTTTTAAATTGATTTTTTTCTCCTAGTTTTATTTTTTTACGAGTTACAAAGTTATCTTCAAGAAACTGAAAAAATTTGATTTGATCCTTTATACCTGGATGACCAATATGAGAAGTTGAAGAATGATCCGTGCCTAATAGAAAAAAACATTCATTTTTCATATAAGCCAAGCAATTTTTTAATACCGACTCCCAATCAAAACAGTGATCTAAAACATTCCAACATAAGACAAAAGAGGCTTTACCAATTAAATTCTCCTGCAAAGCTTCTGCCTGTTGTGAGATAAGCTGATCATTGTCAAAATTTTTCCAAAAATGATTGATCTTTTCTATTTTTAAATAATCTTTTAATAGAGGATCTATATTATATTTTTTGCCATTATAGAACCAATTTAAAGCTGGCTTTGATCCACAACCAACATCAATTAATACATCTTCTTCTGTAAAGGAATTTTTTTCAAAACCGCCAAACTTATGAAAAACATTATTCCATTGAAATTGCCATTTTTCTTCAAAAGACGGCCATCTAAAATTTGGCCCTTGATGATATTTTAACTCCCAAGGCTGATGAATATCCTTCCACTCTTGGTACAAATTATTTTGATGCATCTATGGCTTTTTTAAAAATTGATTTAATCAATCCAGACGGCATTCTTTCTTCAAAAGCTTTTTCTATAGAAATAAAAAATGGATCTTCTGGATTTTTTAATATTTCAAGCCATCCTATAAAATAATTCCAAATTCTATCTTCTATATAGTTTGGATATCTAGCTCCATCTGGCCTTCCAAATCTATGGTTCCATTTTAAATTAGGTAAACAAATGCATTTGCCGCCAGCTCTTCTAAACTTTTCGTGAATATATCCCTCTTCCCCTCCAAATCCTTTGAATTTATCATTAAAGCCTCTCCATTCTGAAGTCTTGCAAGAGAATAGGCCAAGGCCCATCATAGGTATTTCAAAAGGCTCTCCCTTTTCATACTCTTTTTTATTTGTTGCCCAAATTCCATACATTATATCCCTCCACATTGGGTCAAAATGCGTTGCATAATTTTTTAAATCATCATACCATAATGGACCAGAAATAAGATTTTTTGAATTTGGGTTTCTCTTATAATACTCTAAGAGATTTTGTATACCATCCTCTTGTATTAAAACATGAGAATCCATGCATAAAGTATATTCTCCAGAAGCATTTTTAAAAATTTCGTTTCTGGCAGAAGTACTCTTTTTTTCTGTATATGGAATATATTTTCCTTTTATCCAGTTTTGGACAAAATTTTTAGTCATTTCTCCATGTTTTGAATTTGGATTATTGTCTATTACAACAAACTCTATTTCATCCAAATTATTTTTTATATTAAACATTCTTATAGCTTGTATAGAGAAAAATACTCCATCAAAATCATCATAGGTTGCCATACCTATTGTTAAAATTTTTTTCATTTTTTAATTATAGTTTTAGACAGTAGTTTGTCCATATTAAGGCGGCTCAGTACCAGGAGGTTCAGTACCAGGTGGCTCAGTACCAGGAGGTTCAGTACCAGGAGGTTCAGTACCAGGTGGTTCAGTACCAGGAGGTTCAGTACCAGGTGGCTCAGTACCAGGAGGTTCAGTACCAGGTGGCTCAGTACCAGGGGGTTCAGTACCAGGTGGCTCAGTACCAGGAGGTTCAGTTGTGCTTGGCGGCTCAGTTGTGCTTGGCGGCTCAGTAGTATTGGGCGGCTGAGTAGTGACAGGAGGTTCAGTAGTGGGAGGTGGAGTAGTTGGCGCGACAGTTGTAGTTGGCGCGACAGTTGTAGTTGGCGCGACAGTTGTAGTTGGCGCGACAGTTGTAGTTGGCGCGACAGTTGTAGTTGTCGGCGGAAGAGTTGTAGTCGTTGGAGGTGGAGTCGTACTAGTACTTGTACTAGTGCTTGTACTAGTACTTGTACTGGTACTTGTACTAGTGCTTGTACTAGTGCTCGTACTGGTACTAGTTGTAGTGCTAGTTGTAGTGCTAGTACTAGTACTGGTACTGGTAGTAGTACTAGTCGTGCTAGTCGTCGTGCTTGTCGTTGTAGTCGTGCTTGTCGTTGTAGTCGTCGTAGTGCTTGTCGTCGTAGTCGTCGTCGTCGTAGTCGTCGTCGTCGTCGTAGTCGTCGTCGTCGTCGTAGTCGTCGTAGTCGTAGTCGTAGTCGTCGTAGTCGTAGTCGTCGTAGTCGTCGTAGTCGTAGTCGTCGTAGTCGTCGTAGTCGTAGTCGTCGTAGTCGTCGTAGTCGTAGTCGTCGTAGTCGTTGCTCCGATCCACTCAAATATATCACTTAAATCCACGCCCTCTGATTTAAAATTTGTATCATACGGCGGACCCATTATTTCAATAGGCTTAAAATAATTAGATATGTCAGTTCCGTCTACATCGTATCCAACATCTGGAGCCTTTGTATCTCCTTCTTCTAAAGGATAAAATATACCACTTAAATCTACAAATCCTTTTGTTTCTACATAAGCCCTATATCTAGTTTCTGGCGCCGCCATGATGCATTTTATTTTTTAATTTTTCAACTTCAGCGAACAGTTCCTTTACGGCCTGAATTAAAATTGGAGTAAGTTTTGAATAATCTATCGCGCAAGGCAGATCATTCTCATCTAGTTTTACAACAGAAGGTATTACTTTATATACTTCTTCAGCGATTAGACCAATGTCGTCTTTCTTTTCCTTTTTTTTCCAATCAAAAGTTACTGGTCTTAAAGAAGTTACAAGATTTAAACCATTCTTGAGATTTTTTATCTTCTTTTTAAATCTTTTTGAAGAAGTGGAATTATAACTAGAGGCAGTTATTTCGCCAGCGCCTCCATCAAGAGTTATTGTTACTGAATCAGTAGAGTCTCTTAAATAAATCATTCCATTATCGCTTAACTTTTTTATAACAACGCTTCTAACTGCATCTTTATACAAAGCAATTTCGGTATCAACCCAAAGTTTTCCATTATTGTCTCCGGAAGAGTTTTGAGTGTCCGGCAGCATTCCTATTCCTATATTTCCTTCTACATGAATACATCCTGCGCCCGAAGTTACCGCTACTGGACCAGGCGCATTTCCAGAAACCTCTATTCTTGCTTTTATTAAACCTGTATTTTTTATTACTAATCTCTCTGTTCCGCTATTTGGGTCGCCGTTGGCTACATTTGTATTTAATCTTATTTCTGAATTTACTCCAGACCCAGCTTGAAGAATTAAAAATCCTCCTAAACCACCAGCGGCACTTCCGCACAAATCTATTTGGGCTCCATTTGTAACTCCGTTTCCCTCTCCTCCTGTTATTGTTAAAACTTTATCATTGCCTTCTCTTCTGATTCCGAATCCAGAATTTATAATCAAACCAAATCCAGCAGCTCCAGAAGTTCCAGTTGCGTAAGCAGATAATCTACCATTGACTCTAAGATCAGTACCATTCCATCTTAAATTATTTCCACTAGGATCTCCAATAAAAAATTGATATAAGTTAGCCTGACCCTCTGCTTGAGTGTTTCCTAGAAAAAATCCACCACTTCCAGCAGTGCTTGTAAAATCTGTTCCGTTGTATCCAATACCGGCAGATTTTATCCTACCATCACTACTCATGGTCAATCCGCTACTATCAATTCTTACTGCATCTAATTTATTTCCAAAAAAACCTTCATTTGCAATAACTGCCCCTCTAAATAAAGAGCCGCCGAATTCGGCGTATCCATTCGCAACAATTCTAAATCCAAAATTTTGTACAGTTTTAGTTACTGTGTCACTGATTTTTAATTGAATTGTTGGGATACTACCCTCAGCTACTTCTATCCAATAAGTATTTTCTCCAGAAGAAGGTGGAGCGCCTGTAGCATTAGCGCCTTGATCTACTTTAGATCTAAATAATTTATATTTACCATCGTTTTGAAGCACCTTTACTTGAACAACATCGCTTGCACTCGATTTTCCTAATTCAGAATCTCCTCCATTATATACTCTAACCGTCATCTGTCCAGATACCCAAGTTGGAACAAAATTATTTGACTCTATAAATCCAGAGCACTGCGCTGGCTGAGTACTGTCCGCTGTATTTCCGAGAATAGAAATTACCTGAGAACTAATAAATCCAGCAGTTAATTTACCTACATTTAATCCAGCTAAAGCGGGATCATCTAGTTGATATGCCTCCCATGCTGATCCAGTCCACTTTGACATTTTATAACCGTTGTCTGTCTCATACCAAATATCATTCTGTCTTAATGCATATCCTCCAATTGGATTTGTTGGCGCCGTGTCTGCGTAGAATATTCTATTTCTTCCATCAGCAGTAGCTTGAGCGCCTTGTGCAGTCACTAAAGCAACAGCGGCATCATTTGCAGCAGCAGCAGCAGCCAAACCAACGTCATTGCCTTCTGGATCTATAACTCTTCCCCTTACTACAATTCCTCTACTGCTAAAAAAATTACCTCTCTTTACCTTTTTGGTAACTTTTGTTGAATTTTGGTAAAACAAGATCTCATCTTGATCATCAATGACCGTTGACTCTTGAAGATCTGCGATTGTGCGGCTCATATCTTTATTTACAGTTAATTATCTAGGATATGTGTTAAATGAATCAGTAACTCTATTACTAACGGTTGTTGGGGTTGGATATGAGCCAGAAAACAAAATGCCAGTAGAATCATTTATCTCAAATGACCAAGAGGTTGATATTATTGATCTATCTCCAATTGAAGAGCCGATTGAATATGAGTCTAATCTAGCGTTTTGTATCTTGACCCCAAATTTATTTTTCCCAGTAATGTTTGAAAACATTATGTCAAAATTATAACCACTTACAGTCCTATCTTCATTTGAGAATACAGTTACTAAATTTTGCCTCTGAAACGAATCGACCAGAGAGTCTAAATTAAACGTCCCAACTACTGGCTCTTGAATTTTTCTATAAAATGGATGATTGCTCCCAAAGCCATACAACGACTTTCTTTCAAATGGAACTGAAATTGTCATTGATTGGAAGTTTTCAAAATCAAGACCAAATGTTATTCCGCTGCCAGAAATTGCCGTTGATGTTATGGTGCAAGCGCTATATGGACAGCCGCCATTAAATTCAGCTTTGTAAAGATTTGGATAATCTCTATCTCTAAAGTAAGGAATTGAGTTTTTTATAATTCCAGTTGAAACATAAAGGGTGGCATCATTACTGGCTATAAATCCAGTTCCAGTGGTAAAAACTGCTGGACTATACAAATAGTTGTTTCCAAATTCAGTTGAATTTGTTCTTTCTATTCTTGCATTAGCTGCTACAAAAGATGTATTTACTTTTGCTAATTGATTTACAGCCACACTTATTTCAAAATTTGATATATATGAATTACCTATGCCTAAAATATTAAAATTATCAAATTCAGTATTGCTTCCAGTGTTTTGGGTTTTAAAAGAATTCGCATCATCTCCATTATCTGGAGAAATTAAAACATAAAAATTTCTGTCAGAATTAACATTGAAAATTTGATTGAACGGGTTCGCGTAAGCGCCGCTACTAACATTTAACCCAATAAAATTTTCATTCCATCCGTCAGTCAAATAGTATTCAAAATTAAAATTAACATCTGGTGCAAATTGCGTTTGTCTTGTTGCGAATGATCCAGTGCCCAATTGTTTTAATGCAGCGCGATCAATACTAAAAGAAAAATCATAGGACTGGATAAAATCAAGCTTTGCAAATCCAGTCGGATTTGTCGAATGGTCTGCGGCTCCGCTTGGACCAACAAGCATCATCAACATTTCATATGAAATTGCTTGTCTCATTAGATTTTGAAACGGTCCCTTCCAGCGTTAAAGTTAATTGTTATTTCTTCTTGTGTTAGAGCGCGATTATAAATTCTAAAAGCCCCAAGATCCATATTCATTTTGTATCCAGAATCGGCTCTCCATCCTGATATTCTTCCAACGCCACTATTAAAATTTCTTTGAACTGCGCTTTCAGCGGTAACTATTTGAGAAAGAGTTTGCTGTTGCCCATTGATATAAATTTTATTATTTGTATAGGAAACGTCAGAGCGCATCTCAAATACATAATGCTTCCAGTTGCCAATACATCCCAAAGAGGTTACTTGAGCAAATGGAACTCCATATAAATCGCTATTTGCAGTATTAAACCCAATTCCAGTAGCCCCAATTGTATATATGTCATAACGTAACCACCCCATAATCATTCCTCCAAGCGCATTTATTTTCGCCCAAACTTCAATTGTGGCAGTAGATGTTAATCCAGAAACAGAAAAATCAACATAATCATCCACTGCATCAAGAACAAATATTCCTCTATTTCTAGACGAATATACTGGAGTGTTATAAATAGTCGCCGCAGTTCCAGATCCACTTAAGTCATACCAAGAATCTCCTGTTCTATATGATGAAGTTCCAGAAGCTTCTAAATACAAAACTAATCCATTGGTAGATATGCTAGTAATGTCCTCGCTAACTCTACCAAGAGGATCTTCTACTAATGTTACAGATATATCATTTACATTTTTATAAACAAAAGTATGTGTCCATTGTGGCGCAAAAAACACCTTGAATTGATTATATATCTTTGGTATTTTATATTGGAATCGTTTATACCCTTGTCTACCTATTAAAAAGTGAAGAATGCATCTAGCTTCAGCATCGCTGACGCCTTTAAAATCTAACCTAAAAGACTTTAATGCGTTTGCATGAAGGCCAAAATTTGTTCTCTTTGTGAAAGAGTAAGGTAGTTCAGTTTTTATTACGGCAGTTTCTCTTGAAAGCGGCGTCGAATAAGTTGGCTGAAAAAAGAAGTCCTTTGACCACTTTACTGTATCAACTGAAGCTGGAGTAAGTGATGATTGAGAAGTATGAGCCTCTTTGCAGTAATAAAACGAATCGTACAGATTGCCAGTATTGCTTGGGAAAGTGGCATTACCTGTATACCTCACCACATCATACTTTTGATAACTTGTTGAAGTAGCCCAATTACCTTTTATATTTGAACCTGTTATCAGCGGCTGATTCCAATTTAAAACTGTTGAAATCTGGTCTGTTGATAAATTGGCATTTAACGAATATAGGTCATTTTCAACAAATGTATTATCAATGCTATTCAAAAATAAGTTAACTGGTTTATATATCTGGGCTGGATCGGTATATAAAAAATACCCAGTACCATGCAGACCTTCAAAAAAGCCAGCTAACTTTCGGGCCTCTTCTTGCTTTCTGTTTTCAAAAGGCATCGTGATCTGCATTTGCAGATGATTGAGCGCCTTTGGCATAGTATAAAGGTAATTATCAATAGTCCCATAATCAGCAATTTCT
>Ga0209229_10000838_pt1 | contig 12795 bp, 21 predicted proteins | sample SanBayMetagenome_FD_187466 | JGI IMG/M metagenome (GOLD analysis project Ga0209229, IMG submission 187466) | Freshwater and sediment microbial communities from dead zone in Sandusky Bay, Ohio, USA (SPAdes) (version 2) | ecosystem: Environmental > Aquatic > Freshwater > Lentic > Sediment... | reverse complement strand
CGATCTGATCCGATTGACGCGCGCTTCCTCGGCGTCCTCCCACTCCGTCAGAGGCTTGCGCACTTCCTTCTGCCAGGCATCGAGCGTCTCGCGGATGCGCTTGCGTGATGCGTCGATCTTCTTCGGCACGTCCTTCAGTTCGTCGGCGAGTTCTTTGCCGACGCCATCGAGATAGGTCTTGGACCGAGCCACGCGGTAGGCCATCGAGGCCACGTTGTCGCGACCGCGCTTCGACGATATGTCCGGCACGAATGCGTCGATTTCCTGCCGGATGCGGGCGAGGATCGGGTCGATTTGTTCCGGCGTGGTGAACACCGTCAAAGCATCCGCTTTGGGGATGCTGATCAGTTCGGTTGATGTAGCTCCGTCAGCCATTTTTTGTTTTCCTGATGTGCGCCAGCTTCGTGAGCAGATTGGACTTGATCTCGTTGCGCTGCTTTCCGTTCAAGTCGTCGAACGTCTCGACGCTGTAGTGCTCTAGGAACCAAGGCCGTTCCGACTTCGTGTCGTCAATCAGTTTGAAGATTTCGTCGAGCGTGGCCGGTTCTACATTGGCTTTGCCTGCCGCCGCTGAATTGCCGTCCGTGTCGTTCATCGTGGCAATGTCGAACACGGCGCACTTGGCACAGCGTCGGCCGTAGGTAATGGTTGAAGCGTAAGCGTGGGTTGCTGTCTTGTTGGGAGTACCCTTGAGCCCGGTTCCATCGGTTGGAATGTTGAAGTCGTACCCCTCGCTGTGACCGGCCGCGTGAGTGACCTTGAGCCGAACCCCGATGTGTTGCGGTAGTGCGGATTGGAACTCGCTCGAAATGATACCGAAGCCGTGCTTGTGAATAATCGGGTCGGCCGCTTCCGAGATTGCCGCTAGGTCGGCATATTTGCTGTTGGTCTGCGTATTGTTGAGCTTGCGAGCAACGGGCTTCAACTCAGCTTGTGCCGCAGCCATGGCCGTGTTGAATGCGGACTCCCTCGCCTTGTTCTCAACGCGTTCGTGCATCTGGAACAGCCGTTCCATTTTATCGATATCGACGCTCGGATCACGCGCCGCGCGCTCGATCATGCTGATAAGAGCCGACGTTTCCGGCTGGACTGCAACAGGCGCATCCGGCTCTATCTTTGCTACCGCTTCGCTCATTCCACGCCCTCGCTATTAATAGAAATTGTGGACCGGGCTTAACGCCCCGCAACGAAACGCGACTTTCGCGCGCCCGGTCCTTCCCCCGCCCCTGTTGGAAGGGGCGAGGTGACTAAATGGACATCGCCGGCTTGTATTCGTCGCCGCTGTATTCGAGATACTCGGCTGGCGTTTCTTCCGGGTGTTTACTGTCGTCGATTAGGTTTTGCAGCCGGTCGAACATCGCGTTCAGATCGGCATGGAAGGCGTACCAGTCGGAGGCGTTGGCCTCGGTGATGAACAGTTCGCTGTTGCTGAGTTCGTAGCTGGTCCCGGTGCAGACCTCGCCCATGTCTTGGAGCAGTCCTTCGATGCCGGCTTGTGTGGGGCGGTTTGGCTTGCTCATGCCAGCACCTGCTTAGCCTTGGCGCAGCGCTCGGCAACGGATCTGGATTGCGTGGTTTCCTCAAGGATCGTCAGCAGGGCGAGCACGTCAGCCTTGGCGGCGGCCTTCTCGATCAAGGACGCACCGCTCATGGCGTGGGCAGCGTGAAGGAATGCACGGGTTGCAGGCGATGCTTTGCGGAGGTCGTATTTAGCAGGGTCAATGACGGTCGGCGGCACGGGTGCCCGCTTGTTGGCGCGATACGCTTTGACGATCTTCTCGAAGAACTCAGCTTCCTGTTCCGTTCTCGACATCTTGGCCTCTCCCTCTTTGTGTTGGTCACCGCCGCGCCTACTTGGCCACGGCATCGAGTTTCTTGATCAGCTTCGTCAGAGCCAAAATGTCTTGCTTGACTTCGAGCGGCATCGTTTTCGAAGCCATCGAAAGAGCCAGCTTTGTCATGTCGGCCATCACCAGCACGGCCCGCTTTGCCTGGATCAGTTCGGCGCTGGTAACTTCGATGGACATAGCCGTCTCCTGTTTGAAGCATCACCGCCGCGCCTAGAGCTTCCTGGGGGCGAGCCGATCCGCGTTCTGGGCAACCTCTTCAGCGGTTGTTTGCGGCGGTGATAGATGCAACCTAATGGGTGAAAATACACATGTCAATATGAAATGTAGAAATCTACATTCTTGTGGATAAGCCACTCGCACCTTGACCTATGTATAAGCCCCCACTAAGGTATGGCACATGATCAGATCGACCGACAAGTTGCTGGCTGATATTGAGCAGTTCATCGAGCACAATTCGATGAGCGCGACTGCGTTCGGCCTAGCGGCGCTGAACGACGGGCACCTAGTGCGCAAGTTGCGGGCGGGTAATAGCGTAACCCTCGACACGGCGGATAGAATCCGTGCGTTTATGGAGGGAAAGTCAGTGCGCCGGCATGTCCGAAAGGCCGAAAGCCGCGCCGCCGCGTAAAGTAGCGTCACCGTATTGTTGCGTCTGAGTAGCTGCCCGCCGTGAGCGGTGGGTTGGTGGATGCTTGTTGCCGCAAGGTGCGGGAGTTGGCGCTTTGTTCAAGCTGCCGTGTAGCAACGTCCGCCGATCCTCCGCTCGCTGTGAGCATCTGGTGCCCTCCAGACGGGGCCGACCGTACCGCATTCGGTCGGCCCCAACTGGAAGCCTAGAAACGATTGCGCCGATGGCGAGGGTCACACTCACTACCGGCGCTTACGGAGACGGCTCGTGGAGCATGCTCCGACGTCAACGCGCAACCCCGTTGGGAGGGGCTACCTACTATGACTAACGTTGTATCCAAATCGTGCCCGGATGGCAACACGCACGGCCAAATGCGCCTCGTTATCCACGGGCCGGGCAATCCACCGCGATGGAAAAACACCATGGACTACGACGCCCACGCTATGACCGTCGTAGTCCCAGACCTGACGCGACACGGCTGGAAACTTGAGGCTAACGATCGCCTCAACCGCTTTGATCTGTACTCGCCCTGGACGGAGGCGCTGTCATGACCTGGGATGAAGATAAAGTTTCGAAGCTCAAGACCTTGGCTCAACAGACCAGCCCGCCGCTGTCGGCGTCTTCGATCGCATATTTGATGGGTGGCCTGTCGCGAAACGCGGTCATTGGAAAACTGCACCGCATCGGCGTTCCGCTGTTGCTGCGCCCCATCGATGGTGCCTCACGCCGCAGCTACGAACGCCGCGCGCCAGCCCCGAAACCCGTCAAGCGGGCGCCCCGCGTCGGAAGCGTCACCGGCCTGCGTTACCACCACGACGGCGCACCGCAGCCAGCATCGCTACCGCCCCCGAACATCGACGACGTTCCACGGGTCGCATTCGCTGATTTGGAGCCCTGGCATTGCAGGTTCCCAATCGGTGATCCTCAGAGCCCAGATTTCGGCTACTGCGGGCTCAATCGCTCAGTTGGAACGTCCTACTGCCCAGCTCACGTCCACCGCTGCACTGGCCATCCAGAGCCCAAGACGAGGCAATCGGTGCCCACGGTGCAGCCGGTGAAAGAACTCGTCGAAGCCTGAAAAGAAAAGAGGCGGGAATTGCCCCGGCAAGGGCCCCGCCTCAAAAGATCCAAACACAAGGAAGACGATAATGAAAATCAACGGCAAAATCAAGGCCAAAGCGTCGATTTTCGATGATATGCGCGCGATCGTTTCCATGGACCTGTCGCGCAACGAAGCCAAGGTGCTTTCCGTCTATCGCCTGGAGATGGACGAGGAATCCCGCCAAGTCCGCGGCAAGAGCCAGGACCAGCTTCGCGAACTGTGCGGCCTCTCGGAACAGCAATTCAGCTCAGCCAGCGGCAGCTTGCAACGGCGCGGAATCGTCACCGCAAGACGGATGCGAAACCAGCCCCAAATCATCACCGTCGAGCCGTTTGAAACCGCCCCGGAAGTGCACGAGCAACCATGCCTTTTCGTTGTTCCAAAGATCGGGAACTCCGGAAACAGGAACCCTGAAAATCCGGAAACAGGTTCCCCGGAAACATCGGGGGATGATAGTAAGTCGGCTCCATTGTCGGCTCCATTGTCGGCTCGATCGGAAATCGACAGGGCCGACGAGCTCGCCAGCCAAGCCCATCTCGCCGGCCTCGCCATCAAGGCCGGCAAGACAGCCAAGTCGGCTCGATCGATCCAACGCACCAAGGGCGAACTTGACGGCAGCCGGGGGATCACGCTGATCGACGGCAAGCTGACCGTGGTCAACGGCAGCGCGGCGACGTTGGCTGAGGAATTTCCGGGCATCGACCTAACGGCGGTGTGCAACCGTGCAGCCCCGGACCTCTCGAAAACCCCTTACCCGAGCCACGGGGATGCCATGGCGGTTCTGCGCAAGTGGGCGCAGATCGCGATAGAAAACAAGGCCAGCGGGCGTTTCGGCGCTCCCCGCAACGTCCACCCGGCCGACATCCCGCACGTCGTCTCGTCCGACACGATCCGCTACGCCAAGCCCGCCCGGTATGAGTTCTGACCATGTTCGACGCAACCCCTCAAGAACCGATCAATATCGACGTTGAGCAAGCCTTGCTTGGCGCGATCATGATCGAGAACAGCTTGATCGACACGGTGGCGGGTATCGTGACGCCCGACGACTTCGGCGACCCGATTCACCGGCATGTGTTCGCCCGCGCCCTGGTGCTTCGCGCCGAGCAATCCCAGGTCACGCCGTTGACGCTGAAACCGTTCGTGGCCGATCTGCCGGACATCGGTGATTTGCCCGTGTGGATGTACCTGGGCAGCGTTGCAGCCCGCACGCCGACGATATCGGGCGCTGTCGGCTATGCTCAGGCCGTGCGCACGATCGCAATGAAACGCAAGCTGCACTACGTCGGCGCCGATCTGATGGCCGCAAGCTCCAATCCCGAAATCACGATAGCAGCACTCGCATCCGAAGCTGTGGCCTCGATCGACCAGGTTCTCGCCCTTGCCAACGCAGGCCAGCGCCAATCGATCTCGATCGGGGATGCGATGTTCGACGCCATCGACGCGATTGTGAACAACGACGGCAGCGACGTGTTCACGTCGGGCTTCTTGGATCTCGACAAGCGCATCGGTGGAGGCTGGCGGCGCAAGCAGTACAGCATTCTCGCCGGCCGGCCTTCTATGGGGAAAACCGCGCTCGCGATTTCGTCGATGTTAAAGACCGCGCGATCTGGAAACGGCGTGTTTTTCTTGTCGATGGAAATGCCGACCGATCAGATTACGCATCGGGCTCTAACCGATCTGGCGTATTCTTCAAATCGCCGCATGACTTACTCGGCATTCGGCGCGAACAAAATCGGCGATGGTGACTGGTCGATGATCAACCAAGCCGTCAAGGAATTCAAATCTCTTCCGATCCAGATCGACGACAGCTCGTCACTCACTGCGGCCGAGATTGGAAGCCGTATCAGAGCGGAACAGAAGAAATTTGCAGCTCGAGGCAATCGGCTCTCTCTGGTGATGATCGACCATCTCGGATTCATCAAGGCGTCGGATCGCTATCGCGGCAGCAAGGTCAACGAGGTCACGGAAACGTCGGCAGCGTTGAAGGGCATCGCCAAGGATCTCGACATTGCGCTGGTGTTGTTGAGCCAATTGAACCGCGGCACGGAAGGCCGGGAGAACAAACGACCGTCGATGGCCGACCTTCGCGACAGTGGAGCCCTGGAGCAAGACGCCGATGTGATCCTGTTTCCGTACCGGGAAGCCTACTACCTAGAACGCACGAAACACGAAGCTGGAAGCCACGCCGAACAATGCCGGCAAACGGAATTGGAAGCGGCGCGAAACGTGATGGAAGTTATCGTTGCAAAAAGCAGGCAGGGCGAGCCTGGAATAGTTTCGCTTTATTGCGACATGGGATCGAACGCAATCAGGGATTTAGCGCGATGACCTACGAAAACCACTGGCACAAGCGCGTGCCCCTCGACATGGCCAGAGAGTACATCGCCAAGGGCTGGAAGGTATGGGGAACCGAGGGGAACGCTGTCGTTCTCGTCTGGCTGCACGATGAGGTTCCCGCATGACCCCCCTTTCTATAGAGGCCCGCTTAGACCTAGCCCGCTATCTGACTGTCCTTCGTTCCTACAAGCCTAGGACAAGAAAGTCCCGCCGCACCAAGTCGGACAGAAGACGGCGCATCGTGAAGCAGCTCATCAGGAGGGCAGCGTGAAACTCCAATCAGACTTCGTTCTTCTCGACGTGAAGCACGGGCGCAAGCAGCTCGACAAGATCATTGAGAAGCGCGGCAAGGGCCACGATCTACCCGAGCGCATTCCGGTTGTGATTCACGGCTTCATTACTGGTCGGCACGGCTACGACGACGGAATAAGCCAGGAGTTTACCGTGCAGGTGACGAAGGTTGAAACCTCATGATCGGACAGACCCAAGCCCTTCTCTACCAGCTCATAGAGGACGCCATGGCCAAGAAACCGACGCCTGCTCTGAAAGGCATCCCGATCGGCGGCTCATTTGAGGCGATTGCCGATCAGATGGGATCGATGAAGATCAAGCCGAAGCGCAAGCCGCCCGGCCGAACCTTGAACCAGGTCTATCAGTCCGCCAACAGGAAGAAATACAAGGGGGTGGCCAAGTGACACTCGAACGCCTCCACGCCGAACTCGACGAGATCACCGACGATCGGACCGAAGCCGTGATGCTGATCGTGGTTTCAGCCGAAGAAATCCGAGCCCGCGCCTTTGGGTGCAAGGATCTCGTGAAAGCAGCGCTGGAAGACTTGCTTGAGGACTACGACAGCGTTCGCCCGACTCCAGAGGCATACGCCCACTGACCTCCTACCGCGTGCAAGCGTCCCCGATGAGGGTACATCATGAGAAGAGGTAACGAAGTCGAGACCGCATCCTGCGCCGGGAAGATCCAGTACCGTGATTACTGCGCCGCCGCGCATCGCGTGAAGAGGCAGCGCCGACGTTTTAAGGACAAGCGACACGATGAGGCGCGCGTCAGTGTGTATCGGTGCCCGTACTGCCGAGGGTTTCACGTCGGCGGAAGCTACGAGAGGTTGATCCGATCATGAGCAATCGAGCCGTCGTCTACCGCACCGCCCCGAACTTTGAGCACAAAGCCGCTCAGGAGCTTCGTGAGGCCGGCGCCCGCGCTTACGTGGCCCGTGATAGGTCCAGCAAGCGAAACCCCTTTACCGGCAAACCTCGAGCCACGGCGCCGGGGTACGTGTTCAGCGATCGTGTGTGCCACATCATGTTCGCCAAGCACGTCAAGCCATCGATCGGCAGCGCCAGCAAGGCGGAACTGGCCAACCTCTACATTGGCCGGCCACAACGCCGCGCTGATACCGATCAGAACCCCTACCACGCGGGTCAGCCTGCATTCCGGGGGGAGATCGCTGTCACGGTCAAAAGCACGTCGGGCCGGTTTTGCTGCGTCGAGTGGGACATGCTCGGAAAGCGCCAGACGCAATCCATCCACTACACCCAACTTCGACCGGGTTGACGATTGTGGCCGAATGTGGGATTGTGCAATTCAGGATGAGCGTCAAATTTCAGCGTAGCGCCCCTTGGCTCCGTTTGATTGTGGGAAAATCCCACAATACGTAGAGCTACCCAATCCAGAATTGCGCCCGAAGCACTAAGCCAGCCACACAACGGCTGGCCGCTTCCGTTTACGCCACTCACACACGCGATACGCCGACCTGAAACCACCCTACAGCAGGGAAGGTGAACCCGACATGACGATGGCTCTCACCTTCTTCGCGATCAGCGCTTTCGCCTGCGCTGCTGTCGTAGCCTATACCCGCATGTCCCGCTGATGTCGCTAAGTCCATCCGTGAGCGTATCTCAGACCCCCAGCGCTGGAGAGAACGCCATGAGCACGTTGCAATTCCTCAAAACGCGAAGCCTATCCCAGCTTGCTGGAATCGGCATGATCGTGGCGGGTATCGCAGCTTTCGGATATCAGGCGACCAAAAACGCCGTCGTCGCATCGAAGTTCAGCACCGGCTGGATGGTCTACGTTGACGCCATTGGTGGCGCAGCCGTCGAGCTATTCGTGGCTGCTGCAGCGATTGGGATTATCTCTCTCGCCAACCGCGGCAAGGTCCAGTCAAAGCGTGCTCTCGGCGGCCTCATGGCCCTTTGCGTCTGCTTCGGCGTGTTCGCTGCTTCTCAGCAGATCAACATGGGCCGCGCTGAGCGCTCTGCCGGCCAGGGCATCAATCAATCCAACCTCGCCGCGCGCCAGACCGAGCAGACCCGCCTTCAAGCGGAACTTGCCACCATGGCCGCAGTCCCCTCGGTACTGACCGCTCAAAGCGCACTCGACAAGCTCAAGACCCGTAAGGGATGGGCTGAAACCAAGGGCTGCGCCGAGCCCGGCCGGTTCTCGGTTCTCTGCCGTCAGGTAGCCGACGCAACCGCCACTATCGGCCGTGCCAAGCGTAAGGAAGCCGTCGAGACTTCAATGTTGGCTATCTCCAGCAAAAACGAGGGCACACTAGGCCAGCACGTTGCTTCTGCCGATCCTATGGCCGAGCTTATCGCCAGCCAGATCGGTGTCAGCCTCATGGCCGCTATGACCCTGATCGCGGTGTTTAACGCCGTGACCATGATGTTGTTGGGCATGTTCGGCATTCACTTCGGCCTGATCGTTTACGGCATGGAGCACGAAGACGCACCGGCCGTCGCTGCCAAGACCGCCGAGATCCTGCATCCTCAGTTCGCACAGCCCAAGCCTGCACCGATCGACGGATCTCGTTCTATTGCCGACGCTATCAAATCTAAGCTTGCTGCAGCCTAACCAAAAGGAACCCGACATGCCCATGAAACCCAAGCCTAAGCCTGCCCCGATGAAGCCCAAGGGCGGGAAGAAGTACTAATATGACCAACGACGAAGCGCAGAAGGTTCTCAGCGCCCTGCCGGACGATCGCAAGAGCGTGCTAGTGGTGCGCTCCATGCCGTTCGGAGCGATCATCGAAGACGACACGCGCAAAGTGCACATTGAGGCCGGCGATCTAAATCCCGGCATTGACCCGTATGTGCTGGTCCAAAGCGTCAAGACATGACCGACACCAAGACGAAAGCAAAGTCGGCCAAAAGTCAGTTTGCTGAAAGCCTGCAAACCATTATGGCAGACTACACCACACTGCCGGATGAAGACCGCTTCGCAGTAGACCGCGCCATCACTCAGCACCTCGACATAAGCCCCAAAGACTGGGTGATGGCTATGAATGCACTCACAACAGCGTTAAAGCGGTAGCATGAGCGCAGACGGCAACGACACACCAAAGCACGCAGGAGGTCGGCCAACGGACTACCGCCCCGAGTATTGCGATCGAGCTATTGCTTGGGGGAAGTCCGGAAAAAGCCGTGCTTGGATTGCAGCAGAGCTTGGAGTTTGCAAACGAACTCTGGTCAATTGGGAAGAAGCGCACCCAGAGTTTTTATCCGCCTTACAACGCGCGAAGGTTTTGGAGCAGCAGTGGTGGGAAGACGCAGGCCAGTCAGGAATGGTCGGAGACAAGTTTAACGGCCAAGTGTGGGGACGCTCAATGGCTGCTCGTTTCCCTGACGATTGGCGCGAGAAGACCGAGAGCGACACTACACTGAAAGCCGGGGGCGATCTCGCTGCGCTTCTGGCGCGTGTAGCAACCGGGAACGTCTTTCCTAAAGATGACAACGGCTGACGCTTTGGCCGATCTTCTCGGCAACCGCTGGTGGCGGCTTTGCAATCTCTACCGGATAAAGGACGAGGAAGGGCGCGAAGTGCGCTTCGTTCCGAATGAAGCTCAGCTTCAACTCTGGGATGATCTGCACCCGCTCAACGTGATCCCCAAGGCGCGGCAGCTCGGCTTCTCCACATTCATCGCGATCTTTATTCTCGACACGTGCCTGTTTCGGCCGAACACCGCTGCTGGCATCGTCGATATCACGATTGACGACGCCAAGGGGAAGCTCGACAAGATCAAGTTCGCCTATGACGGGCTACCGCCAGAGCTTCGTGAGCAGATCAAGCTAAAGAAAGAGAACGCGCATCAACTTGAGTGGACCAACGGCAGCAGCGTGACTGTCGGCACCAGCCATCGCGGCGGCACCCTCCAAATCCTCCACGTGTCAGAGTTCGGCAAGATCAGCGCTCAGTATCCCGACAAGGCACGAGAGATCAGAACTGGCGCATTCGGCACCGTGCACATGGGGCAGATGATATTCGTTGAGAGCACGGCGGAAGGCGTTGGTGGAGACTTTCACGCTATCGTCAAAGAGGCCGATTCACAGCAGAAGATCGGCCGCAAGATCAGCCGGCAAGAGTTTAAGCTGCATTTCTTCCCGTGGCACAGAAAAGCCGAATACACCGATGACGCGGACGTGACGATACCGCAGGAGTTGGCTGAGTATTTTGCCGATCTGGAAGCCAAGCATGGCATCAAACTCAGTCAGGGGCAGAAGAACTGGTACACGATTAAAAGGAAGCTGATCGGACCCGACGACATGGGCCGGGAGTTCCCGAGCTTCCTCGACGAAGCGTTCGCGGCCAGCGTCGAGGGCGCCTACTGGAAGACGCAGATGAGCAAGGCGCGCGAGACCCGACGCATCGGCAAGGTGCCGCTTGATCCATCCCGCCCGGTCAACACGTTCTGGGACATCGGCAAGGACGATAACACTTCGATCTGGTTCCACCAGGGACACGGCCAGATGCATCATTTCGTTGACTACTACGAGAACAACGGCGAGGGCGTCGAGTTCTATGCCCGCATCCTGCGAGAGAAGGCTGCGGCGCGCGGGTGGAAGTACGGCAAGCACTACGGGCCGCACGATCTCGATAACTCGCATTGGATCTTACCTGGCGCCAAAGCAACCGTGGACGTTGCCCGCGATCTTGGTATTGACTTCATCGTGGTATCGCGGATCGACAACAAGATGAACGCGATCGAAGCCGCCCGCAACATGCTGGCTATGAGCTGGATAGACGAGGAACACTGCACACGTGGTATCCAGTGCTTGGACAACTATCGCAAGAAATGGGACGAGCGCCGCGCCACGTATCGCAGCGAGCCGGAGCACGATTGGGCTTCGCATGGGGCTGACGCTTACATGACCGGCGCTTGCGGGTTTACGCCCGACTACATCCCAGAAGCAAAGGATCGCTACACTCGACGCCGGGGCGGAGGCAGCGCGTGGGCGGCATGAGCGACGACGAAGGCGACGACATCGAGACCGAAGCCGGCGAAGATCTGGAGCACGAGGACGAGGAGCTCGTCCGCAAGCTGCAGTCGTGGGAAAAGCAGGCGCGGCAGCACTGGTCATCGTGGCGGGTAGAGTCGCGGCGCGCTTACGACTTCGTGGCCGGCAATCAATGGTCGTCGGATGACAAGGCAGCTCTGCTTGAGCAGATGCGCCAGCCGATCGTGTTCAACCGGACCGGGCCGATGGTTGACGCGGTGCTCGGCGCCGAGATCCTGAACCGGCAAGAGGTTCGGTTTGTTCCACGTGAAATCGGGGACGTGCAGGTCAACGAAGTTATCAGCGCGGCCAACGATTGGGCACGCGATATCTGCGATGCTGAGGACGAAGAGAGCGATGCATTCTCTGACGTGATCGTATGCGGGATGGGTTGGACCGAGACCCGCATGGACTACGAGATCGACCCCGAGGGAACTATCCGCATCGACCGCATCGACCCGTTCGAGATGTGGAGCGACCCAAGTTCGCGCAAGCGCAACCTGGCTGACCGTCAGTTCTGCTACCGGGCGCGCTATCGCAACCGCTCCGAACTCCCCAAGGAATGGAAAGACAAGCTGCTATCGTCGGGCAACGACGGCGCCGATCAAGACATGATGATCGGCCGCGGCCAATCCGGGGCTGGCGACGACTACGAGAACGGCGACCCGGAAGTTACGGGGGAAGATCAGCACAAGGGCAAAGTCTGGATCAAGCATTTCCAGTGGTGGGAGCTGGAAGAGGCGTTCAAGATTTCCGATGAGCAGTCGGGCCAGTCAGCTACGATGGACCCCGACGAATACAAGGCTATCGTTCAGCAGTTCATCGCTGTGGGTATGCAGCCGCCTCCGGCCGTCAAGCTCAAGGTACGCAAGTACTATCAAGCGTTCACGTCGGGCAACGTGCTGCTCGAACCCAAGAGCAAGATCGATTGCAATTCGTTCACGTTCAATTGCATCACCGGCAAACGGGATCGCAACCACGGCACGTGGTACGGCATCGTCCGCGCGATGATGGACCCGCAGATGTGGGCTAACAAGTGGCTAAGCCAGATCCTGCACATTCTAAACACGTCTTCCAAGGGCGGCGTGCTGTATGAGAAAGATGCGTTTGAGAACCCGCGCAAGGCTATGGAGGACTGGTCCAAGCCTGACGGGATGATCGAGGTAAAGGCGGGCGCTCTCGGCCGCGGCTCAATTCAGGAGCGCGAGGCTAAAGCGTATCCGCAGGGTCTGGACCGTTTGCTAGAGTTTGCCGTGGGATCGATGCCCCAGGTCACGGGCATCAACCTCGAGCTGCTCGGCCTCGTGCAGAAAGAGCAGGCCGGCGTTTTGGAAGCTCAGCGCAAACAGGCCGGCTACGCGATCCTTGCCGTGTTCTTCGACAGCCTTCGTCGGTATCGCAAGATGCAAGGCCGGGTAATGCTGCACTTCATTCAGGAGTACATCAGCGACGGTCGATTGATCCGCATCGCAGGCGCGGACGCAGGCGCTGAGCAGTACGTTCCTTTGATGAAACAGACGGGCACAGCTTCTTACGACGTGATTGTGGACGAAGCGCCGATGTCGGCCAATCAGAAGGAAGCCGTT
>Ga0209229_10000837_pt1 | contig 12805 bp, 23 predicted proteins | sample SanBayMetagenome_FD_187466 | JGI IMG/M metagenome (GOLD analysis project Ga0209229, IMG submission 187466) | Freshwater and sediment microbial communities from dead zone in Sandusky Bay, Ohio, USA (SPAdes) (version 2) | ecosystem: Environmental > Aquatic > Freshwater > Lentic > Sediment... | reverse complement strand
TGGCACCAATTTGTTCAATAGAAAGTTGCGAAGTACCAAAAGGAGCCGTTGTGCGGCCAATTGATACTTGCCCACTTGCGTTGACAACAAATGGAGTAGCGTCTGGGTTTGCGCTATCCTCAACCAACAACGCATTGCCAGCACCTGTTTGGGTAATGCGAAGGGCCGCTGAAGAACTATTGACCTCAATCAGATTAGGCTGATCTTCAACATTCGTTTTGCTGGCAGGAAGGCTGATGAACACATCCTTGGTGCCAGCGCCAAAGGTGACAACGCTACCGCCATTGCTGGATGATAGAATAGTGGTGCGCGCCAATGTAGATGGGCTGGTGAATGTACCAATACCCACTTCCCAATTAGCGCCACCCTGGTCGGCAATGGTGTAGTATGTGGTATCGCTTGTTGCCATAACAGACGCAAAGGTCTGATAGCCAGTTACTGCCCCACCAAGCGTGAAGTTTCCCGTGCCTGTGCTTACACTGCTTTCACGAACCCGGTCTGCAATAATAAAGGCCATGTCAGTTGATCCTTATGATCGCGCTGAGATCAGTGATCTGCGGGAACTGAACGCTAAAGCTGTTATTCACAGCAAACCGGGTGGTCCCGAAATCAAGAACCAAGCACACGGGATTTGTGTATGTGTGGGCAGGGGTGGTGTTATAGATCAAAGCACCACGCGCCGAGAACGAAGCGCCAGCCCATGTGGCGGTCTGAAACGAACACACCCCAGCCAGATTGTATTCAGACGGAGCAATGTTGGTCAGCGTCAAGCCACCAGCGGTGTAGCCAGTTCCACTGATCTCGCCAGTGGTGGTGTATTGAGAGGTCGTTACATTGATGTTCGCAGCCTCAGTGTACAGCGCAATCTTAAAGACATCGCCGCCAACGACACGAAAATCATGCACCCCTTCCAGAAGCTGCTTCTTGAAGCTTGTGCAAAACGCCTGAACAATCATCGTTCATCCTATGTCGGCATGATCCGAGGCAGATCAAGGCGGAAGTTATCCCGCTTATCCTGACCTTCGCCCAGAACCTTCAGCCGTCCAAGAGCTTCATCATACCGCGCACGATACAGGGCAGTCAGATCAGCGTCACCCTTCATATAGGTGTACGCCTCAGACAAACACCCATAGAACAACACACTCTCAGTGTTATCCCCAAGCCAAGAATTACCAGCCTCCACAATGCTGGGAGGCTCATAGAAGTAGTGAAGTTCTACTTCATAGAAATCATTTGGCGTGGGAGACACCACAAAGGTAGCATCATTGAATAAGGCATAATACCTCGGCACCCCCGTTGCAGACGGGTTTGGAAACGCCTCATTGATGTACCCAACCTCCTTCTCAAGAAGGTATGAATAAACCCCTGTTGCGCTCTTAGCCGCCATTGAATAGGCCGCAAGGAAATCGGTGGGAGCAGCCAGATACTTATTGCCAGAAACAAAGTTCGATGTGGCATTACGCTTGAGAGCCGGGATCTGAACCGATTGATAGATTCGATCCTCAGCCAGCTTCACAATCTCAGGAATAGCGGCAATGAACTCAGACGAAGAGTTCTGCGTGTAATCCTGTAATAGGGTTACAAGAGTTGCGTAGTTCATTGCTGCCTATCCCTCAGCCCATTGGGCCGCGAGCCATAGTACCCTTTGTGGCCGCGCCTGTCCCGCGAATTTTCGTGGGCTTGTAGGGAGCAACACCCTCATCCACAATGGCTTGATCCGGGGCCTTGGCGTTCTTGACCACCTTGCCAACCGCGCCAGTGTTGGAACCCTGGTCAGCCGAAACCGACTTGAATGGGTTGCCAGTGCTGGGGCCTTTGGCCCGACCACTCTGGTTCATGGCACGAGCGATATTCCGCCCGTACTTCTTCATGTTTTCGCTTGTCACTCCAGCCATTTGCTTCGTCCTTATGAGATGTAAATGCTGACAATGCCAACATTGCCGTTTGAGGTGGTGGCTGAATTGCCCACAGGATTCCAGCCAGGAAGGCTCCTGCCCGGATTGATGTCGGGCCGTGGGTCTTGAAGAGCTACAGGATCATTGATTGGGAACTTACCCAACTGATACTGAGGATGGTCAACGTCATTGCATTCATTGCAAACCTTCAGCCCCGTTGGCTTCTGGTTGACAACTTGCCAAGTCAGATCCTTCAGGTCGGCGCGTTGATAACAACGGTCACAAAAAGCATAAGCTTTATTCCCCCGCGCAAACTTAACTGCCATTTGCGTACACCTTTACTGACTCACGAAGAGCAATAAGGTTATCACGGATCTCAGCCCTCAAAGCCCTTTCCTCATCCGGAATTGAGTTCCACCTTCCGCGATATTGTGTTCCTTCATTCACAGGCCATCTGAGAGCCTCAGTGACTTGTTCAAACTTAACGACACAATAAGGCTGAATTGCTTTCAAAAAATTGACAGCATCAGATCCTGACAAAACAAAAGCCCATGTATAGATATGGTCTTTCTTTTTTTCATACGCTGCTTTTGCTTTATTCAGTCTAATTGCGCCACCAAATTTACTGTTGATTAACTCAAGCGGCCTTCTGTCTTGTTGAGCAATTGAAACCTGAAGATAGTAATTCCAACCGCCCTTAACGCCATTATTCTTGCATTTAGCGACAATGACGCAGCCTTCTCCATCAAAAAAACCCGCTGCCCATATGTTAAAATGGGGGCTGTTTACGTCAATCACGGATAGGAACTCCAAGGCACAAACCTAGCTGGTTCACGCCCACGGTCTTCATCTGAGGCAAGCTTCCACTGCTCTTCATAATCAGCCTTGAGGATCTGCAACCTTCCTGTGGCTTCTGGCCGCTTCAGAGCAATCTGATACGCCAACGCAGCCGACAGTGCCGGAACAAATCGGACGGGCATATCCATGACATCGGTGGCAGATGTGGCATCCTGAATGCGCCTCATCGTCCAGTATAGGATAGTGTAAGGCAAATCCGGCACAGGCCAGAGGGTGTACTCAGGATCAACCTGACGGTTCACATAGATCTGAAGAGGGCGACCCGTGGTGTTCTTGTTTGGCAGGGTGGCATAATCCCCAACACCAATACGAGACACCGTGTAATCAAGAGCAGATCCGCTGGTATTCACCCGGATCATGGTCTCAATAATATCAATGGTATCAGCAGGCAATGAATACGTCTTAACCCCAGGTGTTAAGACCAAGGTATTCTCCTGAACGGTCCAGAGGTTGAGACCCCTGTTGGACCACTCAGCCGAGATCATGTTTAGGGACCGACGAGCCGTGCGGAAATCATAACCCGTCCGGGCTTCAAGGCCCGCGCGTTCATACGCCTCCTCAATGAGGTCAGCGATGTCAAGATTCCAGACTGCGGTGCCAGAGGTTGTCATTACTTCTTCTTCCCGCTGGGAGTTATGGGCCAACTCTTACGGGCTGGTCCAGTTTTCTTTTGAGCCATGGTCGCCTTCTGGCTCGATGACATCTTGGCAGCAGCGGCAGCAGGACGACAAGCGGGATACCCCCGCTTTGACTTCTCAGAACCGCTACGCCCGCAGGGCTTCCCGGTCTTTACATCAACCCACTTCTCACCAAACCACTTACCAAGACCGCCCTTCATTTCTTTGTGACCCTATTATCAGGTCCACGCCAAGTACCACCCTTCTTCTTGTACTCCTTTGATGCCCAGGCATTCGCATAGGCAGAGGGGTACACATCGAACTTGGCCTTGGCGGCACTCTTTGCCGCAGCCCATAGCTTTGGGTTCTGAGGCTTTACCCGCCCACCCTCTCTCATGCGGGAGGCTTCAGAAAGCGCAATCGCCACAGCTTGCTTCCGGTTTGTCACCTTCTGCCCACTGGATGATTTAAGATCACCTTCCTTAAACTCCCGCAGAACCTTCCGAATTTTCTCGGGCTTCTTCAAATCATCCGGCCCTTGGTCTTACCGCGAGAAGCAATCCCGTCACCACGGGTGCAGCCACCGCCAGCCATCTTCACGGCCCCACCCTTAGCCATACGCCGGGGAGGCATAGGCGGGGGAATGGGCGGAAGGGGCATAGGCTCACGGGATGGCCGCATCATACCACGAGGAGGCGTGATGTCCTCTTCATAGGATGGGATCTCAACTGGCGCACGGCGGCGCACAGCAGGCTCCTCACCGCCCGGCAGGGTGCGAGGACGGAAGTTACGCATCCCCGGAGGAGGCGTCATGTCTTCTTCATAGCTTGGGGCAGAACGAGCGCGACCACCATCGGCGTATTTCTTTTTCATACCATTCGACCTTTCGTTTTGCCGCGAGAAGCGCAGCCATCACCACGCCGAGAAGCAGAAGGAGCCTTGACGGCGCCACCTTTAGCCATCTTCTTGACCTTGCCGCCCTTCTTAAACCCAAGAGACTTGCCAAGCTGGCGAAGGTCTTCACGGAAATCACCCGTGCTTGGGCGACCTTCCCCGGTCTCATTAGTGCGGCGCAGGCCAAGGCGCTCCAAGAAAGAACGCTCGGCGGGAGGCTGAATATCCCCGCCTTTCATTATGTCACCCAACTGATTGCCAAGGGCAATCCGATCAAGTTCACGCTGATTGAGCGCATCCGCTGGAGATGGAGTTGCGGTCATGCGGGTATTAGGACGATTACGCTGCCGTTGCCGCTCCATCCTTGTCCGAGACATAGCTTCTTGGATCTCGTTTGGAGCAAAGCTTGTCCCTGGCGCAGGAATGTTCCCTGGCATATCTGCATTCTGCATATCCTCCGCGCGCATGATGCCCTCACGCGCGCGTTGAATATCAGCCTGAGATACGGGAGGAATGTTCCCCGGCATATCTGCCTCTTGCATGGCATTATACCGCATGAGGTCATCTCGCGCTCGACGAACAGATGCCGCGCTCGGGCTAGATGGAATGTTGCTCGGAACATCTGCCATTTGGCGGTCAGAAGCCATGGCATTGCGGCGCATGGCGTCAGAGGTCTGACGAGGACCGCTTACTCGGCGAGCCGGGTCAACACCACGAGCGCGAAGCGCGCGAAGCTCATCTACAGGAATTTGAAGACGATAAGCGTCTAAAACTTCCTGATCTTCGGGCGACCTCTGGAACGCGCGTCCAAGCCTCGCGCCAATAGGTTCGTTGCTAATGGGCATTAGATGAACTTCCCTTTGGTCTTGCCCTTGGTCTCAACGCCGCCACCGCGAGCCATCTTAACCTTACCGCCCTTCTTCATGCCTTCGGACTTCTCTTCCATCTTCTCTGCACGGGCGATCTCTTTGCGGATAAGCTTCTTGTCCATCGCCGCATCGGCGTGAACATTGCCACCCTTCTTCATGCCGCCTGGACGCATGGCGCGAGAGCCAAACTTAGGCATATCCATGCCACCCATATCGGGCGTCATCTTTGGCATCTTGGGCTTCTTCATACCGTTCATGATCAATCTCCTGTCATTTCAAAGGCTTTGGATTCACATTCATCAGTGCGACGAAGCCAGCCACGCCCAAATGTCTCAAAGGCTTTCAGCCCTTTATAGAACAAACGGCGCTGTTCAGAGAAGCGAATTATCATCTGCTTCACTGGAACTTGCGTAACCAAAGCCATGGTCTTTGGGCCAATAGCTCCGTCTTCTACTGCCCCAACGCAACGCTGAAGGATCTTGGCCGCGCGACCCACGCCACCATTCACGGCAAGGTCAAACACCACCAAATCAAGCCCGGCACCCAGGTCATCACACCGAGCCTTATCCCAATACCGAGTCCTATAGAGGTCCATAAGATGCTTGTCTGGAATGTTCCGCAGTTCATCCTTGCTGACATCCCGACCAAGGTATTCTTTATACACCGCCAGGGTTACGCCTTTCATAGTGGCGCCGCCCGGATCTCGCGGATCATCGGACCACAACCCCTCGTGGTGTAGGACAAACTCAAGGCATGGCTCAAAGTTGCTTTTCATTTCCGCACCATCCGGTTCATAGCCTCGGTCTTTTCTTTAGACCCAGCGGAAGAACCAAAGTAATAAGCCACAACCCCACCCCAAGCCGTTCCCAAAGCTCCAAGCATAACCAGAAGCGCCTCTGAGCTTCCGGTATTTGGTAAGCCAAAACGAAGCATCCAGAACAGAACTCCAAAGTACCCAACGGTAATCAGGCCAGCCAAAACTCTAGGGGTCCAATCCCTTAGAGACACTTCCCGGTTCCGCGCGCTGTCGCGGTCCTCATTTGAGATACGCTCAAGGTCAATGTCCAACTCACGCATCTTCACGGCAAACTCTTGTTCAGCCTTCTTCAGAGCCAACAACTGCTCTGGGGTGGCAGAAGCAACAGCATTCTCAAGCTCCTGCTCGGTGCCATCCGACTTGCCAAGCAAAGCTTCCGAAATGGCACGAGTAGCCATACCCGCAAGAGGACCACCAACAGCACTCGCAATGGATGGAGCAACAGTCCTGACGAGATTTAGAAGCTGCTCCATCTATCTCTCCAACATAAAGGTAAGGTTCTGGTGGCGAGGATAGGTTACAACCCGTTCACCTTCTGGACATTTATACTTGATGGTCGCCAACAAAGTTGCCTTTCCGGGAGCGGTGGCTTCTTTGTTTGAAATGGTTAGCAGATAAGTGAAGGTATCAATGTCAGGGCCAGCAGGACCTGTGAAGCGCGTCATGCTTGGTGTCGCCTGATGAATAACACCAGCGCCATCGCGCACTGTCACCTCAAAATTCTCAACCGAACAGTCATCCCGCTTCTTGATCCGAGCCACTGTTACGGTAACAGGATGACCAATCTTAGCTGACTCAATCCTGAAATGCTCAGGAGACCAAACCAAGATCTCATTCTTGAACCACCCAAACTTCTCACCCGCGCTATAGCCACCAACTGCCAACGCAAAAGCTGCGGTAGCAAACTGGATTACCGGAGTGATTTTGGGCAGTTCCATGAGCTTTGCCCAGCCAACTCAGTCTGTGCCGGCATCTGGAAGAGGCTTTTTCCCCAGAAGCCTCTGAACCGTATCTGTCTCGTAGATGCGGATAACGGTCCAAACAATCGTGAAGATTGCAGCAATGCTAGGTAGAATGCCAGCCAATGTAGCCACCACAGTCCCTATTGAAAGGGCGTCCACCACATTCTTTGCCGCTTCATGAGTGTCAGTCATGTCAGCATTTCCATCTACGGCGCGCTTTACAAATGGGCTTTTTAGGCGTCTCAGAACAACTAATGTTGTGCATTTTACGCTGCCCATCAGACCTAGCGCAGAAGCTATCTCGCCTTGGCCCACCCTCGGGTTGCGGTGGCTTCAACCCAGGTTTCCCTGGGTTGGCCCTGTTGTAAGAAGCCCGACCCTTGGCATTCAATCCGCCAAGTTTGCTCTTCCCTTCCTTGCGCTGCCAAGCTGGGGTCTTAGCCATAGAACACCATCACAGATGCTACATCGGTGATGTCGGCATAAACACCCGATTGGAACAAAAGCCCCTCACCTGGGAGAAGGACATAGTTCGTGCTTGTGGCACTGGCGATTGTGTTGACCGTGACTTTGGTTGCCCCACTAGCGGAACCATCCTTCAGGACAACACTACCAGCACCAGCCGCAGGAGCAATATAAATTGCCTTCACACGGCAACGCCCAATGGCATTACCCGCTTGGTCGTTCATTACGCCGTCATTTGTCCTGACGGCGCTTGCAAGAATATCTGTCTGCATGACGCAGAACCCTCCTTAGCTATTAGGCGCTGGTGGGATTCTGAGCGCCGTTAGATGCCCGCTGAATATAGGAGACCGTCATATAGAACTGGCCAGCCGTGAGGGTGGCAGTGCCAACCGCAACGCGCACATAAACCGTGGTGTCAGCGGTGGTGGAAGTCTGCCAAGCAGCCTGCGTAGCGGCAGTGGCAGTGCCACGGAAACGCCCGCCAGCCGTGGTGGCAATTGCTGCCATCAGTTCTGCGCCACCAGAGGTGCTGCCAACAGAAACCGTGGTGGTACCAGCAGTAGCCGCAACAACCTGATCAACAACAATGTCAATGATCTGAGAGCCTTGCGGGATAATGAACGCCGCAGTGTCAATGTTGCCGACTTCATCCCCGGTCAAGTCGCCACTGTTGTAGGACTGAGCGAGAACTACAAGACCCGTGTTACGGGCCGCGCCTTCGCGAATGGTGCCGGAACGAATAGGACCGGAGAACGTGGTAAAAGCCATTTTACCCTCTGCACATCTAAGCCCTACTGTTTGTGCTGATCTGCCGGGACAGTCAGTAGGACCGGATTACCCCGGTGGCATGGACATTATGCCTGTCTTCAAAGCATTCCCGCAAGTGAAATGTTTAGAAGACAGGGGGATTTCTCCCCCTGTCCCAGCCGTCAGGTTGAACCCGGCGAGCCAAAGATCCCGAGCGGATCGGACACACCGAAGCTATAACGCTCACGAGCCTTATAGCGGGCGTTGCCCGTGTCGAAGTCACCGTCCATGGAGGTCGCCAGCGGAGAGCGCACAAAGTGCTTCATGCCGTTGGGAACATCCGTGGTCAGGAACCACGCATTCGGGTCGGTCAAGAAGTGGTTGACCGTGTAGCCTTCCGGGATGGACCCGTTGGACTTGATCGCGTTGATGTCGTTATCAGCCGTGCCGACACGGAGTTCCGTTTCGAGCAAGCGAGTGGCAACGAACATATTCGCGGGCGGGATGATCAGCTTACGCGGGCGAGCCGCGATGAGCAGACCACGTTCATCCGTCCACGCCGCAATCTGAATGACAGCCGCCTCAAGGGAGGTTTCATTCAGGTCAGCAGCGGTGGCAGGACGGTTGCTGTTGTAGCCACCGGACACCAACGGGTGCGCCGTGCTGAACAGGGTCACGCCGTCACCAGAGTTGTAGCTGGTGAAGCCGTTGTTCAGCGGATACGCCGCCTTGACTTGCTTCGTGTACGCCATGGAGCGTGCGAGCGCCTTGGTGTAACGGGCAGACAGGCTGTCATACAGGTTATCTTCCATCGCTTCTTCAGTGATGGAGAACCCATACGCAATCGTTTCATGCGTATAACGCGCGGTCCAGGCTTCCTGGCCGTTGTCATACGCAATCGCGGCGCCTTCGTTCTTGACCGGGGCGGCAGCGAAGCCAGACAGCTTCACTTCTTCTTCAAAGGAACGCTCCGAGGTTTCGGTCTCGTAGATTTCCTTATGCTCCTCAGCGTACCGCTTGTATTCCAGACCGAACAAAGCGTTCAGACCCGGAAGCAGTTCCTTGAGTAGCTGTGCGCGACTAATAGCCATAGGTCACAGCCTCCTTTACGATACGGCGGTACCGGCAGAGCCGGTGTTGCCAGTGCGGTGGAAGTGCGTGTTGATACGCACGATCACATCGGTATACGCATCACCAATCTGGCTGGTCGTGCTGTTGACAAAATCAACAATACGAACCGGCAGAGTGTTGGTGGTAGCGATGCTGGAGGCGTCAAGCGCAACACCGGAATTGATGTTGGCGCCGGAGTTACCAGCAACCGTCTGGATCAGAGCCGCATTGCAGCCCAGAGCCGTTTGCGCGAGGGTATCGTCAGCCTGGATCTGGAACAGCGCATCCGGGTCATCCACGACATAGCCTTGGATGTCAGAGGCAGTGTTGCCAGAGGTATAGTTCTGACGGAACACCTTCCCGTAGGTTGGGTCAGTGAACGTGCAGCCTACAAACACGCCAACAAAACCAAAGCCGCCACCCGTAGAGGTGACAGTCGTGGCAGTGGTGGTCGCGTTAAAGCGCGCCAGATAACCACGGGTAGAACCCGTGTTGGTGATGATCACCGGATCGCCATACTGGATGTTCACAGCGTAGCTGGCAGGAATCGCGTAAAGGCGAGTCGAGCCAGCATACCCTTGACCACCCAGAAGGTTGATCGGGCGAAGCCCGTACGGAGCAAGCGTAGCAGCCATTTTCCGTTACCTTTCTAGGATATGGTTGAGGATAAAGGCCAAGAGATTATTCCCTTGGCCCACGGCCAAACGTGGTCCGAGAGGAACGCTCTGGTTTCAGCAGCGGCATCCTCGGGTCGTTCTCGCGCATCAAATTGTTGTCCACGCTCTCCATCTGCTGCTGCGCCATGTTTCCGTAGTAAGCCTCGCGCTGCTTGGCAATTTCTACCGGGATTTTGCAGAGAAGGAGACCACCAACCTCGACATTGCCTTTGAAGCGTCCGTCTTGGTCGGCAAACAGCATAAGCTCAGGATGATCCTCAGCACGAACAGGCACATAGCCCTCGCGCATTTGCCTGCTGACATTGGTGTTGTCCGCATTATTCATCATAGATGTGCGAACCCAGCGGAACACATACCCGTCCTGTGGCTTCGGGTCGGGGAGAATGGAAGGAGGCTTCCAAGAAGGGACGCGGGTTTGGTGTTCCCGGGTTTCAAGGTCGCGGGGTGTGCGGTCAGCCATTACCGTACTCCTTCAAATACTGAGCAGCATACTGCTCGCGTGTTAAACCCAGACGACGAGCAATGGACTCCTGCGTCGAGGTCATCTTTAGTGAGCGAGTTCCCTTTGTCGTCCTGGTGGCAGGAGCGACAACACTCGCAACCCTAGCCTGGGCGGGGGCCTCGGCGCCGGGTTCTTGGAAATACTCCGAGAATCGTTTTCTCACACGAGAGTTGATTTCGTCAAAGTATTTATTGCTACGCGGGTCAACCTTATGATCCCGAATCAGCACATCGCTGACCGCAAGAGCATAACCCGTCATCTCTTTTTCAAGTTCACTGCCACCCTCGAACCATGGATTTTCCTTGGCCCATTTGAGGACTTCAGCTTCCGGCCCCTGGCGCTTCGGCGGCTCTAACCGCTGAGGCTCAGGAATCGGCTCCGGCTTGTAAGCAGAATACCGCTCATGCTCATTAACCAGACGCTGAAGACGCTCTTGGTGTTCAATGAACTTTTCCGTTTCGCCGCCCTCAAACGCCTCTTTCATGGCGCGTTTGGTGGCATTGATCTCGGATTCAGCCCGCGTCTTGGCCTGATTTACAGCAAATTGCTCACTGCTACCGGCTAATTCACGGTATTTCTTGTTTTCTTCAGCCAGCCGATTAGCCAACTGAATAACCTCATCCCGCTCACGAGCAGCAAGCTCTTTAGCTCGGCGCTCCGAGTGGGCCTTGAAGGCTAGCTCCCGAACCTTCTGTCGGGACTCCTCACGGTATTTGGAGATTTCTTCCTCGGTAAGGGTGATGTCATCATCACTTTCCGTTACCTCGGGAGCAATGGGCCGACCCCGATCCTCTTCGGGCATATCGTCCACGACTTCAATCTCAAAGCCTTCGTCTTGATCGTCTGTTTTGCGAGCTTCACTCATACCCGTGAAATCCCCCGTGGATCTTCGACAACCGCTTCCACCATGTCATCGTTGATCAGGCGGAACTCTTTGCCGTGAATCTTGATTCGCGTGCCACTAAAGGCGCGGAAAAGAACCCAATCCCCCTCGTTACACCAGGGGCCATTCGGGAATTTCTTCTCGTCTTGGTAGCACAAATCACCCATCTTCATGACAAATCCAACAACGGTAGCAAGGGCTTCCGTGCTGCGGACTTGTTCCGGTAGGTAAATGCCCCCGTCAGTCTTTTCCTCAAGCTCTGGGAGAGCAATGAGAATCTTAAAACCCTTGGGTTCCGGGAGTTGCTTGGCTCCTCGGACTTCTCCTTCAGGCATCTTAATATCTACGTTAAGCATTTTAGTCCTCTACGCGCATTCTGGCTGCGCGATGCCCACCGCCCGGTGCGGGCGATTAGTCATGCTCTTTTAATTTCTCCACCATATCGAGCAATTCTCTCTCGGCTTTCGCCAAACCTTCAATAATCCCCACTTGATACCTATAGTCTGCCCAATCAGCAGCACATCCCGTGGCAATATGGTCCGCGTGTTCATTCATGATATTGCGAATCTTAGACCGCAAGTATTCCAACATATTGTCCGTAACTGCTGCCATTACCGATTCCTCATGAGATCAACGCCAACCTTGAAGGCATCAAGCTTTATCCTTGACGCCTCCGCATCACCTTTCTGATCATTAGCCTGCTTCTGAGCAGCGGCCTTGATCCCAGCATTAACCCCAGCAATACGCTCCTGAGAATTAATCCTCTCAAGCTCGATCTGCTGCTGTTGCTGCCTGAGAGCAAGATCAGCCTGATCCTTCATGGCCTTACGCTGGACTTCCTGCCCCTTAATCTGAAGTTCCTGCATTTGAGCCTGGAGAACAGGGTCTTGAGCCTGCTGCTGCGCCTGCATCTGCTGGGCTTCAGCCTGATCCTTGGCAAGAAGCTTTTGGGCCGCATCGGACATTAATTGAGACAGAGCGACCTCGATGTCTTCCGGCAACGGCTCTTCTGGCGGCGGCAGTTCAACACCAAGCTGTTTCTCGATCTCCTTCCGGTATTGGAAGGCAATATGCTCATTGATATGCGCCATGGCCGCAGCCTGAATAGGCCCAGCTTGCGGACCCTGCCCCACCAACTGAAGGATCTTGGGGTCTTGCATTGCAGCCATGTGTACTTTGATGTGCGCTTCATGGTCCTGATAAAGGAACGCCTTAACAGGCTTGCCCGCAAGAATCGCCATGTTCTCCGATACCGGGTCCATGGGCTTCTTTTCTTTATCAGATGGAATGATCTTGTCTGGATCTTGAATCCCCAAAGTTAGAAGCATCTGCCGATGAAGCTCCGGCAAGTCATACATCTGGGGCGCTTGTTGGGCCAACTGGAGCGCAGCCTGATACTGCACCACGCGCTGAGATAAGGACGCAGCATTTGGATCAGTGACGGGGATTACATCAATCCTGCCATCATAATCATCCGTGCGGGTGGCGCCCATGTCGGTTTCATAGTCA
>Ga0209229_10000835_pt1 | contig 12821 bp, 10 predicted proteins | sample SanBayMetagenome_FD_187466 | JGI IMG/M metagenome (GOLD analysis project Ga0209229, IMG submission 187466) | Freshwater and sediment microbial communities from dead zone in Sandusky Bay, Ohio, USA (SPAdes) (version 2) | ecosystem: Environmental > Aquatic > Freshwater > Lentic > Sediment... | reverse complement strand
ATATATATATATATATATATATATATATATATATATATATATATATGCTCTTACATACATATATAGTATATACACTTGTATACATATTCGTATGCTAAATAAAATTTTCCCAAATTCATAAAACTACAGTATTCTCATTGATTCAATCATTCATTGAACGGGTTAATGGATCGCTCCCCACTGGCTATTCTGAATCCACAATTCACATTTCCTCGATTGAAAGCCAAATAAAATGTATAACAAAATGAAATGGATACAGCTGATTCAAGAAAGTTGTTTAGTTTTCCTTAACGCCAATTATTTCGTATTAGTGTGCAGGGTTGAGTGGGATTAGTGGGATATATCGTCGAATTGAACATATTTTTCAAACAACGGATTCGTTTTATCCAGCGATATGTTTAATAAATCATTGATTTTATCATAATGCATACATCCATTCCTTCGGGCGTAGAGGCAAATGTCGTATTCTCCCCAAGTTTTCCTGTTCGGGATTCTGAATTCATCTTTTCTGAAGTCATCCGTTTTCGCCAAACTTCGATTGTTGACGTGGTGGAAGTCGGACCTCGGGAAGACTACATACTTGAAGTCCTCGGATATCCATGTGTTGGGGACGATGGAGACGACTCCAATTATTCCATTAGCCCTCGTCTGGTCACTCTCCCACGTGTAAAGAGGGATGAAGTAGGTGAGTTCCTTCTGGACGTAATTCCCTTTCCAACATGAGACAGTCGTGTAACGCGGTCCCACCGTTTTGATAGCACTGTCGTCTCCTGGCTGAAATGATAATTGACATAAATTGATTTGACTCACGGTCTGATTTCAATTTTCAACGACTGTTCGTATGTCCAAATTTTCAATCAGTATAACCCAAATGAAATCTCGTTACCCGTTCGCATCTGAGTGACACCTAGAACAAACAAGGTGCACATCCAACGGAGGAAGAGAATTCTTTCAAACCAAACCAACTCCTAGGTGTCGCCCACAACTTTCCAACTAAGACCAATTGGTATTCCGTGATATAATATTACTGACCGGAACGCTACGCTACTCATCATATGTTCGTCCCAAGCAGCGTGAGAACCAATGCCGTAACATGGCGGACGCGTTGAAGCCTACGGGAGTTCGCATACGCTGTTTTTCGACATGTCGCAAGAACAGTACGCGAACTCCCATAGGCTTCAACGCGCCCACCATGTTTCGGAAATGGTTCTCTCACCCACTTCCGCAAAAGTGGGACCAATATTTGGATGTTGACAAAGCCATTCACGCGAGACGAATATTCATTTGAACAGAAAGTCGCCTACGGGAATTCCAACATGGCCACTTTTCAAATTGATTTGTCCAAAATATCAAGAAAAAACCCCGGTATTTGCTTTCATCCTATATGATGTGTTCCATAGACTATATACGTTCGTAGCACTTTTTCAGCACTGTGCGTGTTCTCCAATGCGGCACCATGGCGGACGCATTGAGGTCTGCGGGAGTTCGCGCAGAGTTATTCTACCCAATCCGGAATGCGTAGAACCACTCTTCTCGAACTCTCGTAGACTTCAATGCGTCCGCCATGTTACGGTATGGGAAAAACCCTACCTGGGGATTGCGTTAAGTTGTGTTGCAAGTGACGTATACTGTCCTTGTATGCACATACATTCATGATGCAGGTGTTGTTTCAACCATATTCAGCTAAGAGATGAAAACAATGAATAACAATAAGTGCCACATATCAGAATAACAATGAATTTTGGTTACTTTTTTAGCAAACACGTATCAGTTTGAATTTCCCAGCTAGTTTTCAATGCACATTCTTGGATGGAAGACATGAAAATTATTCCAGAAAAACCACCCAATAATCCTCAAGCCGACCCAGGGTGGAGTTTGGGGTCTTGACATACAACCGAAAAGTGCATGACTATTGACGATATCCAAGGTCGTTCACAACCCCCGTTTGCGAGAAGATAACCGACTTCAAGTAACTGTCGCCCATGGGAATTCTAAAATGACCAGTTTTTGGTGAAGAAGAAATCCCAAATTTCATCCTACGACTCAAATCAAAAAATGCATTTTGATTTCCTTGAATATGGATTGTCATGAATATGGCAAATGAAAATCTGTTGTCTGGTGAAATTTGAGGTTTTTTTCTTCTCCAAAATTGGTCGCTTTCGAATTCCCATAAGCGGCTGTTACTCAAAGTCGCTTATCTTCTCCCGAACGGGGATTGCCAACGACCTTGGATATCATCCATAAGCGGAATATATGTTAATTATCGGTATGCTTGTGGCCGATATGGCTTTTCATTATATTCTATGTGAGAAAAATCGGGACCAACCAAAAGCTATGCTTATTTGTTAGCGGAAAATGCATGTTAGCGGTATGCTTTGCACCTTGAAGAACTGTCACCTTATAAAGCCCGCAGGCCAATTTCGCCGAACTGGCTTATTTTCCTGATCGTGGGGTTGCCAACTGCGGATTCAATGTCGTCATTAGAGCACTTTCGCGGTCACAGCAAGAATACTTGCTCGTCAGCTCTTGTTCCCGTGGGTCACAGCAAGTTAACTTGCGTGCACCGGTATTTTGAATTTCGCGGGGAAGGGAACCGTATGACCCAAACGGTCGAGTAATGACACCTATTTGTGCAAAAAATAACATCAAAAAGAATGTCATAATGTCTCGCATAGGTGTCGCTTGCAGTATCCCCGACACAATATTTTTCAATAATGAAATGTTAGGTTCGTTACCAATGAAATTGGAAAAATCATATCAAAATCACTGTTCGTGACCCTTGGCACCGCCAAAGTGTTACCCGATGATGTCATAGTATATAAAATCATTGGTGTTACCGTTAGTTCATATTGTCAAAGAGGAACCTCATTCTGGGGCCGTACCGGCACACATTTGGAAGACCACACCCATAAGTTACACTGCATAGTGAATTCTGTGCCGCTAACTTGGGATTTTTGTCATGTACGATGTAGGCCATACAAAAAACCCCCATACCTTTCAAACGCCTATAGACAACATCCAAGCAGCTGTTGGCAACCCCAAAATCAGGAAAACAACCGACTTCCCCTTTATTCGGCCTACGGACTTTATAACGTGGCTCGTCTTCAAGGTGATAAAAACCTAGAATTTCGCCCGACAACAAAATTTGTTCAATGATGCGCCTTGCTTTCAATATCGCCTATCTTCTCGCGCGCAGGGGGTTTCAACGTCTTTGGATATCGTCCATATCTCAGGAACCGATAATGGTAGGGTGACAAAAGAAATGCCAAGGTAAAGCTGATTCATTTTCTTTTGAATTGTATATGTGGTTTTATGCCTTTCCAAGCCATGCAAATAGACGATGAAATGGTATTGTTTCAAATGCAGTGATGTTCAAATAGGAGCCCAGAAAAGTTTTCAGACGCATGCAACTCTAGGTTAGGCATAAATGGGTTCGGATTTTCAACCAACCATTCCTCGCGAACCATTGAAGCTGGAAAGATTTGAAAAAAAACCAAACTGTGTCTCATCGAATTCTCTCTCGACAGGTAGTGACACCTACTCGTACACAAAAGCAACATCACAAACGACGTTAGGATTTCTCAAACAGGTGTCGCTCGCAGTTTCCCCGGCACATTATTTTACAATTTGCTTCAAACAGATTCAAACAGACCGTGAAAGCATTAGTTCATATACGTTCGTTTCACTTTTACAGCACTCCAATGCGGCACGCCATGGCGGACGCATAGAAGTCTACGGGACTTCGCGCAGAGTAATTCTTCGCAATCCAGATTGCGTAGAATTCAATGATTTTATGTACTACAACATCATTGGCAGAATTACTCTACTCGAACTCCCGTAGACTTCAATGAGTCCGACATGTCGCGGCATGGGAGAAACCCTGCCTGGGGATTGCGATGGGTTGATTTGCAACTTGCAAGTAACGCATAGTCAAAGAGAAACCTTAATCCGGTGCCATACCGGTACACATTTAGAAGACCACACCCATAAGTTACAATGCATAGTGTATTCTGTGCCGCTATTTGCGGTCTGTCATCACTCAATGGATGCTTCATATACCGTAATTATTGAGCTAGGATTTCAAAAATAGTTTTCAAAGTTTCAATCAGTACTTCCATTAAAATGAACAACAGCAGAATACAAATGCCTCGTGAAATGTATCATTTTTAGGTTTGCAGGGTGCCGGGCCTAAAAAAAATGCCCCTACCATTTTTTCCCCAAATATCTAACGAGTCACGTCACAAAAAATATCAAGTCACCGGGCACCTGAATGAAAAAGCAACCAAATCAAAGCTGATTCAATTCTCTTTCAATAGTTTCAAATGATGTATGATTTCATGCGCTTCCGAGCCATAGAAGCAGCCAAAATGTCCGTTGGGGAAAAATCTACCCAGAAAACAATGGGCTCCATTCAGTTTTCACAGAACTGTTTGAAATTGGTGTCAATCGAAAGGTCTTGTTTTTTTATGGCCATAACTCCGAGGGCAGCTTTGTTGGTGCACGCGTCGTCGAGAAATCGACGGAAAAGGGGGTTGAAAAGTCTCGTCTACAGGGATTTCCCATAGGGCCTATGGAGAATCCCATTGACTATCGTTTCAATGGGCGATTTTCGACCCATCACGAAATGAGTCTGAACTCTGAAGTGGTGTCAATCGAACGGGGGATAAATTTCACTGGGAGAGCCGAACTTTTGAGGTTCAAATCGCATTGGTTTAAGAAATATGACCATTTTTAGCACCCGACTTAAACTCACAGAGGACGTTACCCATTGAAAATTTGCATTTTCCAGGGCTCATTTCTCCCGAACTATGACAGGAAAAAAGTTGCCCTCCTGGTTTTCCCATTATTTTGGGCTCCTCTTTCAAATGAGACCATTTTTGACCAATTCTGTGAAAACTGAATAGACCCCATTTGTCCAACTTTTGAAGTTACTATTTCTCGCAAATCCTTGAAGTTACGATGATTAAAAAGCCATCAAATTGAATTTCAATAAGTTAACTTTTTCATTAATTTGTAATGCTTCGGGAAGTGTTAATGTTTGACGTTTTTCGGCGACCCGGACAAAAGATCAATCAGGTTCCGTTTTCAGAGAGTTGACCATACTGCTGGTACGGATGCTGTTTATGTACCATCCGCAGGAACCACTTAAGATTTTTTTTCTTTTTACTTGGGATGCCTGTTATGTACGATGTAGGCCATACAAAAACCCCCTACCTTTCAAACGCATATATCTCAGGAACCGATAACACTAGGGTGACAAAAGAAATACCAAGGTAAAGCTGATTCAATTTTCCTTCGAACTGTGCGTGGTTTTGTGCCTTTCCAAGCCATGCAAATAGACGAAGTGGTACTCTTTCAAACACACTGATGTTCAAATAGGAGCCCAGAAAAGTTTTCAGACGCATGCAACTCCAGGTTTGGCACAAATGGGTTTGGATTTTCAACCAACCATTCCTCGCGAACCATTGAAGCTGGAAATATTAAAAAAAAACCAAACTGTCTCATCGAATTCTCTCTCGATAGGTAGTGACACCAATTCGTACAAAAATTAAAATCACAAATGATGTTATAATTTCTCACATAGGTGTCACTCGCAGTTTCTCAGCACATTATTTCACAATTTGCTTCAAACAGATTCAAACCGACCGTGAAAGTATTAAAATTCAAAATTCCAACTCTTGGCCTAGCCTTTTTTAAGGGGGGGTTCTTGTGTTTTTTAAGGATTGTATTGCTATACAATATATCCCATCTTTAGATGGGGTTATGTTGTTGGAGTCGAAACATTCAAGTCCCAAAAAAATGAGCTTTTTCAAGCTCCAGAGGAAAAGGCCACGCCAACAGCACAAAACACACATCACACAGAAGGGAAGAATCAAAAGGCCACGCCAAGAGAACAACAAGTTTTATAAAAAAAATGAGCTTTTTCAAGCTCCTTAGGCAAAGGCCACGCCAAGAGCATAACAAGTCTAAAAAAAAAGGAGCTTTTTCAAGCTCCACAGAGTGAAAGGCCACGCCAAGAGTGAAAGGCCACGCCAAGAACGAAAAGCCACACCAAGAGCACAACAAGTCTCAAAAAAGAAGCTTTTTCAAGCTCCACAGTGAAAGACCATGCCAAGAACGAAAGGCCATGCCAAGAGCACAACAAGTCTCAAAAAAAGGAGCTTTTTCAAGCTCCACAGAGTGAAAGGCCACGCTAAGAGCGAAAGGCCACGCCAAGAACAAAAGGCCACGCCAAGAGCACAACAAGTCTCAAAAAAGGAGCTTTTTCAAGCTCCACAGAGTGAAAGGCCACGCCAAGAGTGAAATGCCACGCCAAGAATGAAAGGCCACGCCAAGAGCACAACAAGTCTCAAAAAAGGAGCTTTTTCAAGCTCCACAGAGTGAAAGGCCATGCCAAGAGTGAAAGGCCACACCAAGAATGAAAGGCCACGCCAAGAGCACAACAAGTCTCAAAAAGGAGCTTTTTCAAGCTCCACAAAGTAAAAGGCCACGCCAAGAGCCAAAGGCCACGCCAAGAACGAAAGGCCACGCCAAGAGCACAACAAGTCTTAAAGGACATTGGGCTTGCAGATTTTTGCCTTTCCAAATGAGAAAATGACATTTTGGATACTTCAATGATCCTGAACGTGCGTCTTGACTCTGCCGTTTTGAGCTACAGCTTGGCAACAGTTGCTACTGGTACATCGGCGGTCTAACTCACCCTATGCTGCCTACTATAGTTAGACCGCCGATGTACCGGTGGCAACTGTTGCGCAGCAGTAACGCAATACTGCAGAGTCAAGACGCGCATTATGGATCATCAAAGTATCCAAAATTTGTCATTTTATGATTTAGAATGACGAAAAACTGCAAGCCCGTTGCCCTTTAAAAAAAGGAACTTTTTCAAGCTCAAGAGTGAAAGGCCACGGCAAGAGCGAAAGGCCACGCCGAAAACGAAAGGCCACCCCAAGAGCACAAGGCCATGCCAAGAGCACAACAAGTCTAGAGGGGTCAAGGCCTTTTCAGACAGTATTCTAGAGGGGTTTCAGCAAGTCTGGGAGCATTTTTTGACTGGGATAACCCCATCTAAAGACGGGAATTCATATATGTTTGTTTCACTTTTCCAGCACTCCAATGTGGCACCATGGCGGACGCATTGAAGTCTACGGGACTTCGCGCAGAGTAATTCTTCGCAATCCAGATTGCGTAGAATTCAATGATTTTATATACTGGGTGATTTCATCTAAAAGATGATCATTTTCAAACTATCTCTTAGTTGAACTAGCTCTGAGATAGTTTGATTATCGCCGAGGGAGATATCTATTCATGAACGTGCAAAATGGCACACAGTGCTTTGATTCAGGTATGTCTACCAGTTTGCACATTCATGGATAAATGTTGCCCTCGGCGATAATCGAACTATCTTAGAGCGAGTTCAACTAAGGGATAGTTCAAAAATGATCATCTTTTAGATGAAATCACCCACTACAACATCATTGGTAGAATTACTCTACTTGAACTCCCGTAGACTTCAATGAGTCCGAAATGTCATGGCATGGGAGAAATCCTGCCTGGGGATTGCGATGGGTTGATTTGCAACTTGCAAGTAAAGTATATGCTTGTCTCATCTCAACACGCCGCAATCCCCGCGGGCAACGTGATAGCCAATTGCCCCAAGACGGCGGACGCCTTGAAGCCTACAGGAGTTCTACGCAATCCAGAGTAATAGACGCTTTAGCAAAGTATGGCGTCGCTTCTATCGATCAGGAGCAAGTATTGTCAACGCCCCATCTCGAAGTATGGGGAAAAGTTGAAAAAACGTGATTTCTTAGCAAATTTTCTGAATTCCCCCAAATTACTCTTGGGTGATATGTGGTATTTTTGTCCACATATCACCCAAGACTTATTTGGGGAAATTCTGAAAATTTGCAAAGAAATCACATTTTTTCAACTTTTCCCCATACTTGGAGATGGGGCATTGACAATACTTGCTGCGGCCTGATAGGAGCGACGCCATGGTCTGCTAAAGCGTCTATTCAGAGTAGAGTAATTCTACTCAATCTGGATTGCGTAGGAATACTGTATATGAACTCCCATAGGCATAAACGCTTCCGCCATTACACCCCTTGGCTATTATGCCGAGGACTGTACGGGTGGGACAAACGTATAGTCAAAGAGAAACGTTAATCCGGTGCCATACCGGTGCACATTCAGAAGACCACACCCATAAGTTACAATGCATAGTGTATTCTGTGCCGCTATTTGCTGTCGATCTGTCATCATTCAATGGATGCTTCATATACCGTAATTATTGAGCTAGGATTTCAAAAATAGTTTTCAAAGTTTCAATCAGTACTTCCATTAAAATGAACAACAGCAGAATACAAATGCCTCGTGAAATGTATCATTTTTAGGTTTGCAGGGTGCCGGGCCTAAGAAATGCCCCTACCATTTTTTTCCCCAAATATCTAACCAGTCACGTCACGAAAAAATATCAAGTCATCACCGGGCACCTGAATGAAAAAGCAACCAAATCAAAGCTGATTCAATTCTCTTTCAATGGTTTCAAATGCTGATGTATGATTTCATGCGCATCCAAGCCATTGAAGCAGCCAAAATGTCCGTTGAGGAAAATTCTACCCAGAAAACAATTTGTCCAACTTTTGAAGTTACTATTTCTTGCAAATCCTTGAAGTTATGATGATTAAAAAGCCATCAAATTGAATTTCAATAAGTTCACTTTTTCATTAATTTGTAATGCTTCGGGAAGTGTTAATGTTTGACGTTTTTCGGCGACCCGGACAAAAGATCAATCAGGTTCCGCTTTCAGAGAGTTGACCGTACTGCTGCTACGGATGCTGTTTATGTACCGTCTGCAGGAACCACTTAAGATTATTTTCTTTTTACTTAGGATGCCTGTTATGTACAATGTAGGCCATACAAAAAACCCCTACCTTTCAAATGCCTATATATCTCAGGAACCGATAATACTAGGGTGACAAAAGAAATGCCAAGGTAAAGCTGATTCAATTTTCTTTCAAATTGTGCGTGGTTTTATGCCTTCCCAAGCCATGCAAATAGACGAAATGGTATTCTTTCAAATACACTGATGTTCAAATAGGAGCCCAGAAAAGTTTTCAGACGCATGCAACTCCAGGTTTGGCACAAATGGGTTCGTTTTTTCAACCAACCATTCCTTGCAAACCATTGAAGCTGGAAAGATAAAAAAAACAAACTGTATCTCATCCAATTCTCTCTCAAATTATGTATAGTTTCATGGCCATCTGAGGTGACGAAATGGTCAAAATGGCCTTCCAAACGAGATCTTCACCAACGTTTAAATCGTCGCAAAAAAGTAGGGGTCGGATTTTTCGTAAAGGGGCACGTGTTTATAGGACGAATCCCGCACTTTTTGTGTCTTAGGATGAAAACGGGTGACTACGTGTTTTCGTTGCAAAATCATCTAAAATTGGCAAAAAAATTTTTCCCTTAACATTTTTCGTCACGACATGAATTTACGAAGAAATCATCATATTTGAGTCCCAATTTACGATGAAATCATCGTAAATTCAAGCTATATTTACGACAAAATCATCGTAAATCGAGGTTATATTCACGACAAAATCATCATAAATTTACGGCGTTTCAATTCTGAATAAAAAAGAACAAAGTTCAAAACATTCAGGGATTTGAACACGGGGTCCCTCGCATGGTGCACTCTTGTGATACCAGCTGAGCTATCATGGCTTGGCTGATGAAAGAGTTGGTGGTTTCATACCTCTTCATTAAAGCTGCAGCGGTAATTATGATTTCTGCTGTTAATATGGCAGGTCCATTACGAAGAATTTACGACAAATTTGTTGCAAATCGATTCATGCATTTATGACAATTTAATTATTCGTAAAATCTTGCCATTTTATGAAGAAATCGTAGTAAATCTCCAAAAATTTACGACAATTTGAAAATCTTCATAAATTTACAAATTTTCATGAAGAATTCTTTGAAAAACACAAAAAATTCACGAAGACAATGAACTCTCCGTTAATCATACCTGGTTTACGAAGATATCGTCGTAAATTCAAAAAAAATTAGGACAAATTCTTCATAAAACAAAAACAATTTACAAAGATCATGTACTCTTTGAAAATCATACCTGGGCCGCGTTCACTGGGAACCATTCTCCAAAGAGCGGGTGGGAGAGCGATCTCTGATTGGTTCAGAGGACCCATTCTCAGGAGAACGGTTCCTCTGAACCAATCAGGGATCGCTCTCCCACACGCTCTTTGGAGAACGGTTCCCAGTGAACGCGGCCCACGTTTATGACGAAATCGTCATAAATCCAAATAATTTTGCAACGAATTCTTTGTAAAACAAAGACAATTTACGAAGATCATGTACTCTTCGTAAATTATACCTGGTTTACAAAGAAATCGTCATAAACCAGGGAACTTATTTACAATGATTTCTCTGGATTTACGACGCTGTTACGATGATCTCAACAACTGTTACCACAAAAAAGTGAACAACTTTTTGAATGGAAATTTCTCGTTTGCAATTGAAACTATCAAAGTGGAAAAAATAGCAAAATGAAAGCTCTGTCGCACACATGCGACAACGTTATTTTAGGGACCTCTTTGATTAGAAGGCCATATGTATATAAAATCACTGAATGCTTACGAAGGGAATTTTGCATACTCAGGGTTGAAACTGTCACCATAAGACTTCTTTAATATGCTGTTTGGCCTTTTGAACAATTTTGATTTTTGAAATTCATAATAATATAACATTGAAAATTTCACCAAACAGTCTGTTAAACCGAAAGTGAATCAAAGTAGGAGGCAACCATGGCACTTCCTATATATATCGTCATGGCAAACTAGTAGAAGGCTGTAGAATCCCAGCTTATATGCATGCAAACAGTCGGTCAAGAATCATTTGGTGACCGATGCACTGCTGGTTTCTTTGAATTCGCATCTATTTAATGTCATATTTTTTATTAAATTAATACGCACTATTCTTGAAATGTGGCATTTTCAGCTGCCATGGGTGTCCTGAAATTGGTGCCCTTTTCATGACTCTACATCGCAATGGTTCAATTTTGGCTTCAAAAAATTTAGGCAAAATTGGGGGAAAAACATATTAAAATTTGAAAGAAAAAATTGTGCTGAAATTTGGAACCAACTTTGCCCCAATCCGAGCATTTTGAATATGGTTAAAACTTGACCAAATTTTCACTCATTTATAGGGCTTCTGCTTCACCAGTTATGCACCCTATTGTCACTGTATTTTGAGAACTGCAAGCAGATTTCCCTTGGAGCCTCAACAGAGGTCGTCTATCTCTAGAGTATATAAGATCATTGAAAATAATTGAACGGTATATCATTCAGGAATGGTTTGAAACTTTGACGCGAATCATTAATTCATTTGCATATTACAAAATTTCCGCGTTTTCAGTGGCCTCTGGGGGCCGCCATACTGTGGACTTGCACGATTTTTTTCCCTGGGCAGTGGGCGGCTAGAATTCGATTCAATTTGTACGTTCATTGTTCTTTGGATAAATTTTCAATGTTATATAATTATGAATTTCAAAAATCAAAATTGTTCAAAAGGCCAAACAGCATATAAAAGAAGTCCTATGGTGAGAGTTTCAACCCCGAGTCTGGAAAATTCCCTTCGTAAGCACTGCTTGAACAAGTTCATACATGACGACAGACTTTAATGAGCTAGCGCCAGCCGTGAGGAACTCGCATTGATCAATGATCAGTCGGTCTCGGGCTGGCGTGCGAGTAGGAAGTCGCGAGTAAATACAGGCAGGTAACCGGTAACCCTTGATTGAGAACTAGCCAGCAGTTATCCTCGGTTTACTTCATTTGCGCCGTGTCTGTACGATCCGTGAAACGTATGGTTCGAGGACGGAGTGGACTTATCGAAAAGTGCTCGATTGATTTTTGTTTTCTAACTGAAATATAGCTGAGATATATGGTTTCATGTACTCTTTCGATTCTCTTATTTTCTTTCTCGCCTGTGAGGTGGGGGACTAGAATTCGATTCAATATTTGTACGTCCATTGTTCTTTGGTTAAATTTTCAATGTTACATTATCATGAATTTCAAAAATCAAAATTTTTCAAAAGGCCAAACAGCATATGAAAAAATAAGTCGTATGGTGACAGTTTCAACCCCGAGTCTGGAAAATTCCCTTCGCAATAAGCATTGCTTTAACCAGTTCATTCATGTCGACGGACTTTAATGAGCTAGCGCCAGCCGTGAGGAACTCGCATTGATCAATGATCAGTCGGTCTCGGGCTGGCGTGCGAGTAGTAGGAAGTCGCGAGTAAATACAGGCAGGTAACCGGTAACCCTTGATTGAGAACTAGCCAGCAGTTATCCTCGGTTTACTTCATTTGCGCCGTGTCTGTACGATCCGTGAAACGTATGGTTCGAGGACGGAGTGGACTTATCGAAAAGTGCTCGATTGATTTTTGTTTTCTAACTGAAATATAGCTGAGATATATGGTTTCATGTACTCTTTCGATTCTCTTATTTTCTTTCTCGCCTGTGAGGTGGGGGACTAGAATTCGATTCAATATTTGTACGTCCATTGTTCTTTGGTTAAATTTTCAATGTTACATTATCATGAATTTCAAAAATCAAAATTTTTCAAAAGGCCAAACAGCATATGAAAAAATAAGTCGTATGGTGACAGTTTCAACCCCGAGTCTGGAAAATTCCCTTCGCAATAAGCATTGCTTTAACCAGTTCATTCATGTCGACGGACTTCCATTAGCTAGCGCCGGCCGTGACGGATGGACGCGCGTTGATCAATGATGAGTCGTTCTCGGC
>Ga0209229_10000832_pt1 | contig 12833 bp, 12 predicted proteins | sample SanBayMetagenome_FD_187466 | JGI IMG/M metagenome (GOLD analysis project Ga0209229, IMG submission 187466) | Freshwater and sediment microbial communities from dead zone in Sandusky Bay, Ohio, USA (SPAdes) (version 2) | ecosystem: Environmental > Aquatic > Freshwater > Lentic > Sediment... | reverse complement strand
ACACATGGCCGGATACCAGATTTTAAATCTTGTGAACTTATTGCCAAACAAATAGGGGATAGTCTGCCAACTAGGATTAAGCCTTATCTTGATTTTGAAAATTAATCCAGGAAATCCTCTTCCTGTTCGGGAGCGTATTTGTCAAATAATTTATCGATGGCACCCTTGAGCAACGGAAATTTAGTCTTTGCGTATTCTTTGATGAGGTTAACAGACTGCCATGCCTGTTCCTCGCTTAAACCGGCTTCATTTTGGAGTTGCTCAATCAGTTCTTTCATGGGTTAAGCAACCTTGAGCAGATTCATCTTTGCATGATCAAACTTATTAACGGCATACTCCAGTGTGAGTTTGAAATGTTTCTCTGAGGACGATGGCAGTTCAAACATGGCATCGGTGAGGATACTTTCACATATAGATCTCAAGCCGCGTGCTCCAAGCTTGTATTCCATCGCTTTTTCTACCATGAAATCAAGCACAGGTTCTTCAATTTCAAGTTCAATACCCTCAAGGGCAAACAACTTGTTATATTGTTTGATGAGCGCATTTTTGGGTTTGCTGAGGATTGCCCGTAAAGTATCCTTATCGAGCGGATCCAGGTAAGTAACAACAGGAAGTCTTCCAAGCAGTTCCGGGATCAGTCCGAATGTTTTAAGATCCTGTGCATTAACAAACTTCAACAGGTTGTGCTTCATGGCATCCTGTAGATTCTTGTTTACATTGAAACCAATGGCATTGGTATTAACGCGGCGGGCAATAATTTTATCGACGCCATCAAAAGCACCGCCACAAATGAAAAGAATATTTTGGGTATTGACCTTAATCAGTTTTTGATCTGGATGCTTTCTACCTCCCTGAGGTGGAACCAGCACTTCTGTTCCTTCGAGTAGTTTAAGTAACCCCTGCTGAACACCTTCGCCGCTCACATCACGGGTGATGGAAGGGTTATCGCTTTTTCTGGCTATTTTATCTATTTCGTCTATGTAAACGATACCTGATTCTGCAGCTGTCACATCATAATTGCAGACCTGGAGCAAACGTGTAAGTATACTTTCCACATCTTCACCAACATAACCTGCTTCAGTAAAAACGGTTGCGTCAACAATGGCAAATGGAACATTCAATAACCTTGCAATTGTTTTGGCTAGCAGTGTTTTCCCGGTGCCTGTTTCGCCCACCATGATTACATTGCTTTTTTCTATTTCTATTTCTTCTGCCGGCTCTTCGTTTTTCTGTTTTTTAGTGGGTTTGGGTTGATTGAGGCGTTTGTAATGGTTGTAAACACCTACAGAAAGTATTTTTTTAGCTTCGTCCTGGCCAATAACATACTCATCCAAGTGTTTCTTAAGCTCCATGGGCTTTCTGACGGTGAGCTTGAAGCCTGACTTTGGATCCTGCTTGGATTCCACTTCCTGGATTACAATTTCCCTTGCGTGATCAACACAGGATTCACAGATATGTCCTTCCTGCCCTGCAATGAGGATTTTAACTTCATCACGGTTTCTGCCGCAGAAAGAGCAATGTAATGTTGATTTGGCCATGCCGGTCTTTTTGATAAATGGATTAAAGCGAATCTACTATTCCGTCTACAATGCCATAATGAAGAGATTCTTCAGCTCCCATCCAGTAATCGCGGTCAAAATCTTTCATCACCTTTTCAAATGTTTGTCCGCAGTTATCTGCCAGTATTTTAGCTCCCAGGGCTTTGATTTTTTTGATTTGTTCTGCCATGATTTCCAGATCTGCAGAAGTACCCTGTCCTCCGCCTGAAGGCTGATGAATCATCACTTCCCCATGAGGAAAAATGAATCTCTTCCCTTTTTCGCCACCACTCAGTAGAATGGAGCCCATTGAAGCAGCCATTCCCATGCAGATTGTTGAAACGGGCGACTTGATGAGTTGCATGGTGTCATAAATAACCATACCACTGGTTACAACCCCACCCGGACTATTGATATAAAATTTTATTTCCTTACCAGGATCAATAGCATCTAAAAACATCAGTCTGGCAGTAATGTCTTTGGCTGATTTATCATCCACAACACCCCAGAGAAATATTTTTCTTTGGTCAATGAATTTTTTGTCGAAGCGGGCACCAGAAACCATGTTCTCCATCATGTTTCCATTATCCGCTGGCTCATGTTCTTCATCCATCCGGGTTGAAAGCAATTGATTTATTTTCATGGCATTCTGTTTATTGTTTCAATTTTTTTTTGGGGTTGAGCAGTAAAACCTCATCAACGAGTCCGTACTCCTTTGCCTCGATGGCTGTCATCCAAAAGTCGCGGTCAAAATCGCCTGCTATCTTTTCTACAGCTTGTCCGCTGTGCTGGGAAACAACCTCATACAATTCCTGTTTGAGTTTTTTAACCTGCGAAACGGTAATTTCTATGTCACTGGCTTGTCCGCCTGCACCTGCACTTGGTTGGTGCATCATGATTCTTGAATGCTTCAGTGCTGTTCTTTTGCCTTCAGTACCTGCGCACATCAAAACGGCTGCCATACTGGCGGCTACTCCTATACAGATAGTTGACACATCTGGCGTTACGTACTGCATGGTGTCGTAAACACCCAGTCCGCTGTAAACAGATCCACCCGGACTATTGATATACATTTGAATGTCTCTTGTTCGGTCTGTACTATCCAGGAACAGCAGCTGAGCTGTTATGATATTTGCCACTTCGTCAGTTATGGGATATCCCAGAAAGATGATACGGTCCATCATCAGACGGCTGTAAACGTCCATCACAGCCACATTCATGGGTCTCTCTTCAATGATGTTAGGGGTTAGATTCGTCACCATATGGTTGGTGTATCCATGCAGTGTATTGCTCGAAATACCCCTGTCTTTGATCGCAAATTTTTCGAATTCTTTTCCGAGGTTCATGGTGATCGGTCTTTTGTTGTTGAAAATTACTACAAATACTGACCAAAATACGTGCCTGATCCAAAAGCGGACAAAATGCCATATAAATCATGCTACTCAGCCAGTTTGCTGGCGTGGCACAATTCAACATCTATTCCCTTTTCCCTCAATGTTTATGTTTCTCCTGTAAAGCAGCAAATTCAGCTGCTGTTACAAGCTGTTCAGTTGGTTTTGCCTGGCTAGCACCCCATTCCAGTATTTTGGTACTGAATACACGCTGGTAGGCTGATTCAACCTGCTGCTTGTCACCCATCATTCGCTCAACATAGCTATCGAGCCAGTCGTAATTCCCGCCCATATTCATGGAACCAAAATAACCCATGAGCTGCTGACGCATGCTGTCCATTATTTCCTCACGGCCTACCTGAATGTTGTTTTGTGTGCCAATCTCATTACTCACAAGCGTCCACCTCAGTTGATTGAGGAAGGCAGGAAATTCCTTTTCTACACTCTCTTCAGTTTGTTCCTTTTCGCCGCTCTTAAGGAGCCATTTTCTCAGGAATGTCTCCGGGAATACCATCTCCGTTTTTTCAGAGAGGATATGGAATATTTCATGCTCCAGCAGGTGCATTGCCTGATGTTTCCAGTAGCCTGCTATCTGAGTTTTGATTTCAGTCCTGAAAGCATCTTCGGTTTCAATTTCTTTACCGGGTATAGCCTCCTTGAAAAAGTCGGCATCCATTGCACGTTTTTCAACAAATGCAATCTTGTTGATCGTCATCAGGAAATACTGGTCCAGTTCTTCCGCACTTTCCTTGTTTACACCAAGATCACCAGCAAGCCAGTCTCTTTCTTTTTCTTCAAATGCTACAGAGAGCTGAATGGTAATGCTGTCGTCTTTCTTTTTTCCTTTCAATTGTTCCTGAACAGTTTTGCTGAAGTAGTTCAGTAACAGAGAGTTATCTTTTTTTGGTGCATCTTCTGCCACCACTCCGGCAGCATCTGAAAGCTGGAATGAAACATTAAGGACATCCTCATCGTTGGATATGACCTCAGGTTCAGTCATCTTGCCTAACCTGCGGGTGATCCTGTCAATTTCTTCGTTGATCATCTCTTCAGTTGCTTCAACAACATGAAGGGTAGTGGAAGCAGACCCCAGGTCTGGTATTGCAAATTCAGGTTTCAAACCTATTTCAAAGCTGAAACTGTAGTCTTTGGGTTCATGTTGATTGAAAAGCGCAGGGTCGTTACCATCTTCGGGGAGGGGTTGCCCCAGGTAGGCTATATTTTCCTGCTGAAGATATTGCATCAGCTCATTTTCAATGGCCTTCAGCACTTCCTCGGTAAAAACAGAAGCACCGTACATCTTTTTAACCACACCGGTAGGAACCATACCCTTTCTGAATCCGGGAATGTTGGCGGTTTTGGCATATTTCTTCAGAGAAGTTTCATAGTTCGGATTGTAGTCAGCCGGTGATACAGTTACGCTGATTCTTTCATGCAAGGGAGCTAGTTGCTCCCGATTGATTTGTGCCATGGTAATTTTTTTGGGAAAAGAGCTGTGCGGGTGGAGGGACTCGAACCCCCAAGCCTCGCGGCACCAGATCCTAAGTCTGGCGTGTCTACCAATTTCACCACACCCGCATCGAGCTGTTTAAGCTCTATATTGGCTCTTTTCAAATTGGGCAGCAAAGGTAGGATTTTCAAATGAATAAAAAAGGCAATCAGGGTGTTTTTCGTTAAATTTGGTCTTAATGGAGAGAACAGAGAAAGATTTTTTACTTCCTCAATACGACTTGAATGAGGAACAGGAGAAAAAAGAGATTGTACGCAGGTACCGCGCACTGCTTCGTGCGCTGAAGCCTAAGCTGAAGCAAGGCGACAAGGAATTGGTCCGTTCTGCCTTCGAAATGTCTGTGGATGCACATAAAACCATGCGCCGTAAAAGCGGTGAGCCTTATATTTTTCATCCGCTTGCCGTTGCCATGATCTGTGTAGAGGAAGAAGGACTTGGTGTCCGTTCCTGTATCTGTGCCCTTCTGCACGATACGGTGGAGGATACAGATATAACACTGGAAGATATTCAGCAGGAGTTCGGTTCTGAAATAACCAGAATCATTGATGGGCTGACCAAAATATCCACGGTAGTGGACAATAACACCAGTCAGCAGGCAGAAAACTTCAAAAAAATTCTACTTACACTTACAGATGATCCAAGGGTAATTCTGATCAAGCTGGCAGACAGACTGCACAATATGCGCACACTTGATAGCATGAAGGTTGAAAAACAGCTTAAAATTTCATCGGAAACAGTTTATGTATATGCCCCGCTTGCACACAGAATGGGACTTTACGCCGTAAAGACTGAGATGGAAGATCTTTCCATGAAATACCTGGAACCCGAGGTCTACCATCAGATTGCAAGAAAGCTGTCTGAAACCCGGCGTGAGCGATCCCGTTACATCAATGAGTTCATCAAACCGGTTCGGGAAAAGCTTGAGAAAAATGATTTCCCTTTTGAGATTTACGGGAGGCCCAAATCCATACATTCTATCTGGAACAAGATGAAGAAAAAGAATGTGGAATTTGAGGAGGTATATGACCTGTTTGCTATCCGGGTAATTGTTGATGTTCCACATGAGCTGGAAAAGGAAGCCTGCTGGAAAGTTTATTCATTTGTTACGGACATGTACAATCCGGCTCCGGAAAGACTCCGCGATTGGCTGAGCAATCCCAAATCCAATGGCTATGAGGCGTTGCATACCACCGTAATGGGCCCGCAGGGCAAGTGGGTGGAGGTGCAGATCCGGTCTAAACGGATGAACGAAATTGCAGAAAAAGGTCTGGCCGCCCACTGGAAGTATAAGGAGGGGGGTGCAGAAGAAGACCGATTTGATAAATGGTTTTCTCAGATAAAGGAAGCGCTGGGTTCGGAAGACCTCAGTTCTATTGATTTCCTGCAGGATTTTAAAACTTCATTTCTTGCGGAAGAAATTTATGTATATACGCCAAAAGGTGATGTAAAAATGCTTCCGGTGGGTTCCACTGCCCTTGATTTTGCTTTTTCAATTCATACAGCCATCGGGTCTAAATGCATTGGTGCCAAAGTAAATCATAAGCTGGTGCCGATCAGTCACAAATTACGCAGTGGAGATCAGATTGAAATCATCACCTCCAACAAGCAGAAACCCGGCGAAGACTGGCTAAGTCTTGTGGTTACAGCAAAGGCTAAAAACAGGATTAAAGATGCACTCAAGGATGAGAAACGTAAAGTTGCAGAAGACGGAAAGTATTTTCTCGAACGCAAGATGGCATCACTCGGAGCTCCGGTGAGTACACAGAATATTGACGAACTTGTGTTGTTCTATAAGCTCCCCTCTGCGCTTGACCTGTTTTACCGTATTGCTGTCAAACAAATCGACCTCAGAGAATTGAAAGAGTTTGAGGTTCGTGGAGAAAAGCTTGAATTGATTAAGGCACGCAAGCAGGAATCTAAGCCTGAGCCAACTTCTACCAAGCAGGAGACACATAAAGACACCGAGCTTATCATTTTTGGGGAGAGTAGTGACAGGATTGTTTATACCCTGGCTAATTGTTGCACGCCAATTCCGGGTGATGACGTGTTTGGATTTGTTTCAACTGGTAAGGGTTTAATTATTCACAGGACAAATTGCCCCAATGCCACGCGTTTGCTGTCAAGTTTCGGACACCGAATTGTAAAGACAAAATGGGCCAAGAATAAGGAGATTTCATTTTTAACCGGATTAAAACTTACCGGATTGGATGATGTTGGCGTTATTCACAAAATAACAAACCTCATATCAGGCGAGTTGCGTATCAATATCAGTGCCCTTACCGTTGAAGCAAAGGAAGGTATTTTTGAAGGCAACATCAGGCTGTATGTTCACGACAAGGATGAGCTTGAAAATCTTTTCTCCAGATTAAAATCCCTTTCGGGTATACAAAGTGTGAGCCGCTACGATGTGGATGAGTGAGTAATATTTATTTTTTCACCTTTAAAGTCATTCAACTAAATTTGCGGCTTAACATCCAAAATATTTTATGGTTGATGTACTCTTAGGCTTGCAATGGGGTGACGAAGGGAAGGGTAAGATAGTTGATTACTTTGCTCCAAAGTATGATATTATCGCCCGATTTCAGGGTGGTCCGAATGCGGGTCATACGCTTTATGTGAATGGATCAAAGATTGTGTTGCATCAGATTCCTTCTGGAATTTTTCATGAGAACGCAGTTAACCTGATTGGAAGTGGGGTAGTGCTGGATGCAGTAACGTTAAAAAAGGAGTTTGATAAGGTCGCCTCCTTTGGTGTGGATGGCCGCAAAACGCTTTATGTTTCTGAGCGCACACATCTTATCCTCCCAACGCATAGGGCGCTCGATAAGGCATCTGAAGTTTCCAAAGGAAATGATAAGATAGGATCTACCTTGAAAGGTATTGGTCCTGCTTACATGGATAAAACAGGCAGAAACGGTTTACGGGTGGGTGATTTGTTGGATAAGAATTTCACTACCCAATACATCAAGCTCCGACTTAAGCATCAGCGTATGCTTGATTCATTTGGTTTCAACGACGATATCTCTGAGTGGGAAGAAGAATTTTTTGAGGCTATTGAATTCATGAAGAGTCTCAAAATTGTAAATGGAGAATACTTCATCAACGAACAGATTCGAAACGGCAAAAAAGTGCTGGCAGAAGGCGCACAGGGTAGTATGCTGGATGTTGATTTTGGCACTTTTCCTTTTGTAACATCTTCCAATACCATATCCGCTGGTGTTTGTACAGGATTAGGTATTGCTCCTCAGAAAATCAAGGAAGTAATCGGTGTTACCAAGGCTTATTGTACACGTGTGGGAAGTGGTCCGTTTCCAACTGAACTGCATGACGAAACAGGTGAGCGCCTGAGGAAGATCGGCAATGAATTTGGAGCAACTACCGGCAGGCCACGCCGTTGTGGTTGGATAGACCTGGTAGCGCTGGATTTTGCCTGCATGGTTAATGGGGTTACCCAGATTGTGATGACGAAATCTGATGTGTTGGACGCTTTTGAGGAGCTATCAGTCTGTACATCCTATGGCATAAACGGAACCCAACAGAAAGCAGTTCCTTATCAGATGTCCAAGTTGCCTATTGAGCCTCATTATGAGCATTTCCAGGGCTGGCAGACTGATATAACACGTATTAGGGAACATGCTTCTCTGCCTGCGCCTATGAAACAATATATTGATTATATCAATCGTTTCCTTGGAGTAAACGTCAGTTATATAAGCAATGGTCCGGAAAGAGACCAAATTATAAGCGCTTTGTAATTGATGTTAAAAAATTGTTACTGAATTATTTGGTCATATAAAAAACTCTCAGAAATTTTACGCTGTAAATCCCTAGTAGACATGGCAAAGTCAGAAAAAGAAAAAAAAGTTACCAAGAAACCTGCTGGCGACGATTCTTCTTCTAAGCCTAAGAAAGCCTCATCCAAATCCGCAAAGGAAGATGATGGCGATGACGAGGATCTTGAATTGGATGATGAAAAACCAGCTAAACGTGCAAAGAAATCTTCAAGTGAGGACGACGATGAAGATGATGTAGACGTCGAAGACGATTGGGAAAAGGTTGAAGATGACGACAACTGGGATCCCGATTTTGACGAGTTCGACATTCCCAAGTCAAAAACCAAGAAAGCTGCTCCCGGAGGCGCCAAGAAGGCCACTGAGGAGGACGACTTCTCCATTGACGATGAGTTCAAGGATTTGGGCTATTTCGACGACGGGGGTGGAGGTTTTGACGATGACGATGACTTCTAGAAAAGAGTATTAACGGAGGAGCTGTTGTGAGAATTGCAACAGCTCTTTTTCTTTAAGCCTGTCCGCGTGCACCTGGATGCCAAAAGGCATACCATTGGTATGTTTGAACAGGGGAAGTGAAACGCCTGCAATGCCCGCAAGGTTTGCATATACGGTATAAAGGTCTCCCAGGAACATCTCCACTGCGTCATTACTTTTCTCTCCGAATTTAAAAGCTGTTGAAGGGCTCGTAGGCATTATGATGAGGTCAAAGCTGTTGAAGATGTCTTTGGTATTGTCTGCAATCAACTTACGTACCTGTTGCGCTTTGGCATAGTAGGCATCATAGTAGCCCGTACTGAGGACAAATGTTCCCAGCATAATTCTTTTCTTGACTTCTTTTCCAAATCCTTCAGACCTGGTCTTGCAGTATAATTCCTGGAGATTATTAACGGCTGAAGGTGTTCTGTAGCCAAATTTTATGCCATCATAACGCGACAGATTCGAGGATGCTTCTGCTGTTGTTAGCACATAATATGCTGGAACAATGTAATCTAGGTATTTGAAATTTACTGCTTCAATCGTGTGGCCTGCCTTTTTGAGCATTTCAAGTTTCTCTTGAATGGCCTCTCTAATTTCAGGATCCAATGACGGATGATCAAAACATTCAGGGAAATAAGCAATTCTGAATTTTCTATCGTTATCCAGATCCTGAAGGTAATCCGGAACAGGTTCAGCTGAGCAGGTGCTGTCAAACTCATCTTCACCGGCAATAACGCCTAATGTAAGGGCAAGGTCCGAAATATTTTGGGCAAAGAGACCTATCTGGTCAAACGAAGAGGCATAAGCAAGTAATCCGTATCTCGAAATGCGTCCATAGCCGGGTTTCATGCCTACTATTCCACAAAAATCAGCCGGTTGCCTCACAGATCCGCCTGTGTCTGAACCCAGACTTACCATGCACAGATTTGCCTGTACAGCTACCGCAGATCCACCTGAAGATCCACCAGGTACCCGGGTTTCATCAGCTGCATTCAGCACTTTACCGTGAATAGAATGCTCATTGGAAGAGCCCATCGCAAACTCATCGCAGTTCAGGTTACCAATGATTATGGCATCTTCATCCAGCAGTCTTTGAATAGCCGTTGCGTTGTAAATAGCCTGGTATCCTTCAAGGATTTTGGAAGAAGCACCAACATGGTGACCATTGTAGCATAAAACATCTTTTATACCAATAACCACACCATAAAGCTTTCCCCAGCTTTGCGGCTTATTGTTTTTTTTATCAAGCATACGAGCCCTTTCCATGGCTTCAGCTTCATATACTTCTACGAAAGCATTAAGGTGTTTGTTGCTGTTGATGGCTTCGAGATAAGACGCAACAACAGTTATGCAGTCAAGTTCTCCGCACAGGAGTTTCTCCCGGAGATCCGATATGGATTGGTGAATATACAATGTAAAGGAAGGATATTAGTGTGCAGCCTTTTCCTTATCCTTGTCCTGCATGCCTTCTTCTATCTCCTTTTTTACATTAGACTTCGCGTCATTGAATTCACGGATACCTTTACCGATACCTCTCATGAATTCAGGGATTTTACGACCTCCAAACAGGATGAGTACAGCAATTATGATAAAGATCCATTCTGAACCACCAGGCATTGCCAGCAAAAACGTGCTATTGGATAACATATCTGTATTTTTTGATAGATAACAAATTTAATGAATTTTTATCGCAACCGGTAATCATTGACATAAAAAATCCCGCACGAAGGCGGGATTAACAAACTTATATGTAATAGATTACCTGATTCTTTTTTCTTTAATCCTTGCACTTTTACCACTTCTTTCTCTCAGGAAGAAGAGTTTAGCACGGCGGACCTTACCTGTTTTATTCAGGGTTACTGAATCAATGTTAGGTGAAGCAATTGGAAAAGTACGTTCTACGCCGATACCATCGGAAACTTTTCTTACGGTAAAGGTAGCTGTTGCACCTTGTCCCTGACGCTTGATTACATCGCCTTTGAAGCTCTGAATTCTTTCCTTGTTACCTTCAATGATTTTATAATTAACGGTGATGTTGTCACCAGCTTTGAAGTTAGGTAGGTTGCCGACTTTTGTCAACTGCTCATGTACGAATGCGATAGCCTGGTTCATAATCTGTTCGATTTGGGGGGCAAAGGTAATCAATGCCCTTGTTAAAACAAAATCTATTTCAATAAAACCTTATAATATGCTTATCTGGCAACATTGACAGTACGTTTTTCACGGATTACAGTTACCCTGATTTGTCCGGGATAGGTCATTTCTGTCTGTATTTTCTGGGCCATTTCAAAGCTCAGTTTTTCGCTGTCGCCGTCACTAACCTTATCTGCTTCCACAATAACCCTCAGTTCTCTTCCTGCCTGAATGGCGTAAGCTTTTTCTACACCGGTATAGGTGAGTGCGAGGTTTTCCAGGTCTTTGATACGCTGAATATACTGTTGCATGATTTCTCTCCTGGCTCCTGGTCTTGCGCCGCTTATGGCATCACAGGCCTGGATGATAGGGGAAATGACATACTGCATTTCTGTTTCATCATGGTGTGCTGCGATGGCGTTCACAACGGCAGGATTTTCACCATACTTCTCAGCCAGTTTACCTCCAAGCAATGCGTGGCTCAGCTCGGTTTCTTCATCCGGAACTTTTCCAATGTCGTGTAACAGACCTGCACGTTTTGCCAATTTGGGGTTCATGCCGAGTTCTGCTGCCATGATGCCACAGAGGTTAGCTACTTCACGGCTGTGCATAAGCAGGTTTTGTCCGTATGATGAACGGAACCTCATCTTACCAACAACCCTTACCAGTTCTTTATGTAGACCATGAATACCGAGTTCAATGATGGTTCTCTCACCTATTTCCATCACCTGCTCTTCAAGCATTTTTCTTGTTTTCTCAACCACCTCTTCGATTCTGGCAGGGTGGATTCTTCCATCGCTTACCAGACGTTGTAAGGCCAGGCGGGCGATTTCTCTCCTGAGCGGGTCAAATGATGACAGCACAATTGCTTCAGGAGTATCATCAACTACAAGGTCTACACCAGTAGCTGCTTCGATGGCTCTGATATTTCTTCCTTCCCTTCCGATGATCTGGCCCTTGATTTCGTCACTTTCAAGTTGGAATACCGTAACGGTATTTTCGATGGTCTGCTCTGCAGCCGTGCGCTGAATGCTTTGGATGATGATTTTTCGGGCTTCCTTATTGGCTTTTTGCCTGGCGTCTTCAATTATTTCCTGCTGGAGTGAAAGTGCCCTGGTTTGAGCTTCCTGTTTCAGACTTTCAATCAACTGGGCCTTCGCTTCTTCAGCACTGAGTCCGGCTATTTTTTCCAGTTTTCTGATGTGCTCTTCCTGGTGTTTCTCCAGTTCGGTCCTTTTCTGGTTAACAATCTCAATCTGTCTGTTCAGGTGTTCTTTAATGGTGTCATTTTCCTTGACCTGCTTTTCAAGGTTCTCCATTTTCTGGTTAATGGATTGTTCCTTTTGTTTGATCCTGTTTTCAGCATCGTTGATTTTTCTGTTCTTTTCCAGGAGTTCCTTGTCGTGGTCAGCCTTTAACTGAACATACTTTTCCTTTGCTTCAAGCAGTCGTTCTTTCTTGAGGTTCTCTGCTTTGAACTGTGCATCTGATAGGATGTTTTCTGCCTGCTTTCTTGCTTCTTCTACCTTATTTTTAGTGTCTTTGGCAAAGATGGTCTTACCCAGACCAAGACCAGCCAATGCGGCTAGAATCCCGGTGATGATGGGTATAATGAGTTGCGATTCCATGAATGTTTTGTTTTTGCTGTTTCATAATCAATCCCTTCGAAATAAATTTCATACGGGGGCAATAGTGTGTAAAGTTAGCAAAAATTAGGCAATTGACGTTTTCAGTGGCTTCCTGTGTCTTCGAGAGCCCTGTCAAGCTGACTTTCAAGTCTAACGAGGCTTAATGTCAATTCTCTGTCATCCAGGGCTGGAGCAGCCGATTGTGTATCTGTTACATAAGACAATAAGACCATTGCCATATAGTCTTGCATGTCTTTTCCGGCATATTGTGATTTGAATTGAGCGATTTGTTCGTTGAGTTTCTTGGCTGTTTTTCTCACAACTTCTTCATCCTCAGCTTTCAGGCGAATTCTGTATGTTCTATCTCC
>Ga0209229_10000831_pt1 | contig 12835 bp, 10 predicted proteins | sample SanBayMetagenome_FD_187466 | JGI IMG/M metagenome (GOLD analysis project Ga0209229, IMG submission 187466) | Freshwater and sediment microbial communities from dead zone in Sandusky Bay, Ohio, USA (SPAdes) (version 2) | ecosystem: Environmental > Aquatic > Freshwater > Lentic > Sediment... | reverse complement strand
TATTACATCGTGTACAAATACATCGAATCCTTCAGTCATGATTGGTGCTGCGTTACTGGCCAAGAAAGCAGTTGAAAAGGGACTTCATTCCAAGCCGTGGGTAAAAACAACACTTGCTCCTGGTTCTAAAGTGGTCACCGATTATTACGACCGTGCCGGATTAACTCCCTATATGGAAAAACTTGGTTTTAATCTTGTTGGCTATGGCTGTGTGACATGCATCGGAAACTCTGGACCATTGCCAGTAGAAATCAGCAAAGCAGTCAACGAACATGATTTAGCAGTGAGTGCAGTACTTTCTGGAAACAGAAACTTCGAAGGTCGCATTAGCCCGGATGTGAAGATGAACTATCTAGCATCTCCGCCGCTTGTCGTTGCTTACGCACTTGCAGGAACAATGGATCATGATTTTGTTAAGGATTCACTAGGTGAAGGAACTGATGGAAAGCCAGTTTATTTGGCAGATATCTGGCCAACGCCACAAGAAATTCAAAACGTGATTGACTCATCAATCTCATCAGAAATGTTCAGTAAAGATTATGCAAGCGTCTTCGATGGTGATCACCGTTGGAAATCACTTGATACACCGGCAGGTAAAACTTTTGAGTGGGATTCAAAATCAACGTACGTACGCAAGCCTCCATACTTTGACGGAATGCCGTCGCAACCAACTCCAGTGACAGATATTTCTGGTGCGCGAGTTCTTGCAATTCTTGGTGATTCAGTGACGACAGATCACATTTCACCTGCAGGAAATATTAAAGCTGATTCACCTGCGGGTAAGTATCTCCAAGAAAACGGCGTTGATCGTAAGGACTTTAATTCTTATGGTTCAAGACGTGGAAATCACGAAGTAATGATTCGTGGAACATTTGCAAATATTCGTCTAAAGAATTTACTTTTAGATGGGGTTGAGGGTGGCTTCACACGCAACTTCTTAAATGAAGGTGCGCAAGCAACAATTTATGACGCATCCATTGATTATCAGAACGCTGGTGTTCCACTCGTTATCTTGGCTGGAAAAGAGTATGGCTCTGGATCCTCGCGAGACTGGGCAGCAAAAGGAACAGCGCTTCTCGGTGTGCGTGCAGTAATTGCTGAAAGTTTTGAAAGAATTCATCGTTCGAATCTGATCGGTATGGGCGTACTTCCATTGCAATTTAAGAATGGAGAAAGCGCTTCAACTCTTGGATTAAAAGGTGATGAAATATTTGAAATTGCAGGAATTACTGAACTCAATTCAGGTAAGACACCCAAGGAAGTCACGGTCAAGGCTGGGGATAAAACATTTAGCGCAGTGGTGAGAATTGATACTCCAGGAGAGGCGGATTACTACCGCCACGGTGGAATCATGCAGTACGTATTACGTTCACTTCTCGCTTAGTGTGCTAATTCTGTATTCGCGTTCTAGAATAAGAATGTGATTTCAGATATTAAATCGCCCCAGGATTTAGGGCGCCTTAGCCACGATGAGCTCAATAGTCTCGCGGCTGAAATCCGTGGTTTTCTCATTGAAAAAGTTACAAAAACGGGTGGACATCTAGGTCCAAACTTAGGTGTTGTTGAATTAACAATTGCAATTCATAGAATTTTTGAATCGCCTAAAGATGTCATTCTTTTTGACACAGGACACCAGAGTTACGTTCATAAGATTTTAACTGGCAGAAGCGAAGGCTTTGATTTACTGCGCCAACGCGGGGGACTCGCCGGATACCCAAACAGATCCGAAAGCGTTCACGACGTCATTGAGAATTCACATGCATCGACAGCACTTTCTTGGGGAGATGGAATTTCTCGTGGATTTTCTCTAAGCGGTCAAGATGATCGATCAGTGGTCGTCGTAGTTGGCGATGGCGCTCTTACGGGTGGAATGTCTTGGGAAGCACTTAACAATATTGCTACTTCAAAAAATCAGAGATTAGTTATTGTTGTTAATGATAATGAACGTTCATATTCGCCGACAATTGGCGGATTAGCAACGTATCTCTCTACATTACGAGCTACTCGCGGCTACGAAAAATTCTTAGATTGGGGCAAAGAAGTACTTGCTCGCACTCCTGTTGTTGGAGGTCCTATTTATGACACTCTGCACGGAATGAAAAAAGGAATTAAGGACATTGTTGCTCCACAAGGAATGTTTGAAGATTTAGGTTTGAAATATCTTGGTCCATTCGACGGACATGACATCGAAGCCATGGAGAAGGCTCTCCTTAAGGCAAAAGAATTCGGTGGACCGATTTTGGTACACACAATTACAGAAAAGGGTCGCGGATACGCTCCTGCAATTGAAGATGAAGCTGAAAAGTTCCATGCTGTTGGTATTGTCGATGCTGAAACTGGAATGCCAGTTAAGAAGAGTGCGGCATCATGGACCAGCATTTTTGCAAATGAATTAGTTGAAATAGGCCGTGAACGTAAAGATGTTGTGGCAATAACTGCAGCCATGCTCGGGCCAACTGGTTTGGATAAGTTTCAAAAAGAGTTTCCGGAACGAACAATTGATGTGGGTATCGCCGAACAACATGCGGTTACGAGCGCGGCTGGCCTGGCTTTCGCCGGTATGCATCCCGTGGTCGCTGTCTATGCCACATTTCTCAATCGAGCTTTCGATCAGATGCTCTTGGATGTGGCACTTCACAAGGCCGGAGTTACATTTGTTTTGGACCGCGCTGGCGTTACTGGCGATGATGGTCCTTCACATAATGGAATTTGGGATCTTGCTCTGACCGGAATTGTTCCAACGTTGCAAGTTGCAGCGCCGCGAGATGGTGCGCGCGTGAAAGAAACCCTGCGCGAAGCGATGCAAGTAAAAGATGCTCCAACTCTTATTCGATTCCCTAAAGGGGCAGTAGTTGCTGACATACCAGCGTTTGAACGACGCGATGGTGTTGATGTTTTGTATCGCGGCGAGAGCGCTGATGTATTGCTCGTAAGTATTGGAGCAATGGCGCACATGGCCGTTGAAGCAGCGTCCCAGGCATACCGTGAAGGTGTCGGCGTTACAGTAATTGATCCACGTTGGGTAAAACCGTTGCCGGAATCATTAATCACTATGGCGCAACGTTATAAGAGCGTCGTAGTTCTTGAAGATGGAATTCGCCATGGTGGAATTGCAAGCACTGTTTCTGAAATGTTCAGAGATGCAGGATTGCAGGTGCCAATTCACTCGATTGGTGTTCCACTTGAATTCTTGGAACATTCAAAACGCGATGAAGTTTTGCAAGACCTCGGCATAACCGCGCAAAATATTACGCGATCAATTGTTGAGTGGAGCAGCTCCCTTAAGGAAGGGATGCAATTCCCGGTTGATGAAAACGTTTCCCGCACACAGCTTCGCTAATTCCTTCGCGATCTAGGTACGGCAATATTCCACCAAGGTGCATTGGCCAACCTGCACCGAGCAACATGCATAAATCAATTTCAGCAGGTGTTGCAACAACGCCTTCATCGAGCATCATGCGCGCTTCTTCCGCCAGTGCTGTGAGTGCGCGAGAGCGAACCTGTTCTGCTGTAGATGAATTGCTCCCAGAAACAATCAATGCAACTGCTTCAGGATTAGCGATCAAGCCACCTTTGTCATCTTTGATGTAGAAGGTACGAATACCAGCTTTAACCATGGCAGCCATAGTTGGAGAGATCTTGTAGCGAGGTCCAAGGTTCTTATTCAAAGTTTCAGAAACATGTAAAGCAACTCCAGGACCAACTAGACCAAGTAATTCAAATGGCGACATTGGAAAGCCAATAGAGCGCATTGCATTATCGGCAACATCTGGGGGAGTTCCTTCATCCATCGCATCTGTAATTTCACCCATAAAACGAGTGAGCAGACGATTAACGACGAATCCTGGAGCATCTTTTGTGATGACCATGGTCTTCTTGAGTTCTCTACCTACGTTTACAGCTGTTGCAGTCGTTGCATCATCTGTCTTAGTTGTACGTGCAACTTCTAGTAGCGGCATGATTGCAACAGGGTTGAAGAAGTGGAATCCAACCACGCGTTCAGGATTTTTCAATCCTTCGCTCATCGCTTCAACAGATAGTGATGATGTATTTGTAGCTAGAACACACTCAGGTGAAATTATGGTTTCTAACTTCTTGAATAATTCCTGTTTGAGTGAGAGTTCTTCAAAGATAGCTTCGATAACAAAGTCACATCCTGCAAAGACGCTCTGATCTGCTGAGCCAGAAATAAGGGCTGAAAGTCGGTCTGCACTCTCTTGTGACATGCGACGTTTTTCAACAAGTTTCGCTAATTCTGCGCGAACCCAAGCAACACCTTTATCTGCGCGCACCTGATCGATATCAGTCATGACAACAGGGCATTTCAGATTTCGCACAAATAAGAGTGCAAGTTGCGAAGCCATTAAACCTGCGCCAACGACTCCAACCTTGGCAACTTTTCTACCGAGAGCTGGCTTTGGTGCGCCCTCAACTTTCTTACGCTTCTTTTGAATGAGATTAAATGCATACAAGGACGCGCGCAATGGATCTGACATCGTCAGATCAGCTAAAGCTTGATCTTCGGCATCAAAGCCACTTGAACGTGTAGCAGTTTTTGCAGCCGCTATTAGTTCGAGTGCGCGAGTAGGTGCTGCAATTTCAGCCCCACCATACTTCTTAAGAGCAGCTGCGCGGCCAGTAGCAATTGCGCTATCCCATGCAGGATCATTTGAGAAGTCTTTACGTTCGATCTTTGTTGAACCACTGAGAACGGATGCTGCAAATTGAACAGATTTTTCTAAGAAATCTGCTGGTTCATATACGGCATCAACTACACCAAGTGAAAGCGCATCTTTTGCCTTCATCATTGTGTTGTTGTTCAGCGCATTGAGCATGATTACTTGAACTGCTTTTTCTGGTCCAATCAATTTAGGAAGAAGTGTTGCACCACCCCAACCTGGAACCAAGCCAAGGAAAACTTCAGGCAATCCGGTAAAGGCTGTAGATGCAAGCGTTCTGTAATTGCAGTGAAGGCCAACTTCAAGGCCTCCACCGAGTGCTAATCCATTAATGAATGCGAATGTAGGAATTTCGATTTCACCAAGTCGGCGGAATACATCGTGACCGAACTTTCCAATAGCTAATGATTGTTCACGTTTATTTAGAAATGCCAGTGCAGACAAATCTGCTCCAGCAGCGAAAATAAATGGCTTTCCAGTGATTGCAATGGCAGCCGGGGCGGTTGCAACCGCTGCTGTGATTGCTTCATTAAGTGCTGCAAGTGATTGTGCGCCGAAAGTGTTTGGACGGGTGTGATCCAATCCGTTATCCATAGTGATTAAAGCAAGCGTGCCCTTAAATCCAAATGGTGTGAGATCAACTGGGCGCAGGATTGCATGAGTGATGACTTCTTCAGGAGCACCCTCTGGAAGTGTGAGATCTGCAGGAGTAGTCATTACTTAGCACCCTTCGTAAAGTGTGGGTTTTCCCAAATGATTGTTCCGCCCATACCAAGTCCAATACACATTGTTGTGATTCCGTAACGTACCTCTGGATGTTCTTCGAAGCCGCGAGCCAAATTAAGAGCTAAGCGAACACCCGAAGATGCAAGTGGATGTCCAACAGCGATTGCACCGCCAACTGGATTAACACGAGGGTCATCATCTGCAATTCCAAAGTGATCGAGGAATGCCAGAACTTGCACGGCAAATGCTTCATTGATTTCAAATAGACCAATATCTGAAATTGATAAGCCAGCCTTCTTCAAAGCTTTTTCAGTTGCAGGAACAGGACCGTAACCCATCACTTCTGGTTCGACTCCAGCGAAAGCAAAAGTTACAAGGCGAGCTTTAATTGAAAGTCCTTTTTCTTTTGCAAACTCTTCACTTGCTAACAAGGAGACAGTCGCTCCATCGTTTAGACCAGCGGCATTTCCTGCAGTTACGCGACCAGCAGGACGAAATGGAGTCTTAAGTGCAGCAAGTGCTTCCATAGTTGTACCTGGACGTGGTGGTTCATCAACTGTTGCAATACCCCAACCAAGTTCGGCACTTCGAGTTGCAGTTGGGATTAAATCTTTCTGAATTGTTCCTGCTGCATAAGCCTTGGCTGTTTTTTCCTGAGAACCGAGTGCATATTTATCAGCGCGCTCTTTTGTAATTGCTGGAAAGCGATCGTGCAGACGTTCTGCTGTGTTTCCCATAGCAAGTGCATCTTGTTCAACGATTTTTTCTGCGAGGTAACGCGGATTTGGATCCATGCCTTCGCCCATTGGGTGATTTCCCATGTGCTCGACTCCGCCAGCAATTCCGACTTCGTAAGCACCCATCGCAATTGATCCAGCGATTGTTGTCATTGCAGTGAGGGCACCAGCGCACCAGCGATCGATTGAATAACCAGGTACAGAATTTGGGAGCCCAGCGAGAAGTGTCGCGCTTCTACCAATATTCATTCCTTGGTCACCGCTCTGTGTTGCAGCAGCGATTGCAACATCATCAATGTCAGTCGGAGCGATCTTTGGATTACGTTCTAGCAAGCCACGCATTGCGCGAACGATTAAATCATCGGCGCGAGTACCGGCGTATAAACTTCCGGCTTTTCCAAATGGAGTGCGGACTGCATCTACTAAAACCACTGAACGTGACATCTAAAACTTCTCTCTATGAGCTCCTGTATTAGGTGCTCCTAGGTTACTGGTCAGTAGTCAAAAGTAAAAGATTTAGGCTGAAATCAGATCTTTCTTCGATGCTCGGGCAGGCTTGAGGTAGAGCCAAAGAATGGCACCGATGTATGCGCCGGCGACAATGAACTGCAACCATGATGTCGTCGTATCAAATCCAATTGAACCCGCAAGCACAGTGGCAAGAATCGAGTCTTTAGCCATCCAGCTAGTGACATCCCAAACGTAAGCGTCCACACCTGGAAGCCAACCGAGCTCTTGGTATTCGTGAATTCCGTAAGAGAGAACACCAGCTGCAACAATGACGAGTGCTGTGCCAGTTACTTGGAAAAACTTGCTGAGATTAATTCGCACCGAACGGTTGTAGATCAAGTAACCGAGAGCAATAGCTAACGCCAACCCGAGGACTAATCCCACAGTTGCTGATGATGCCGCCCCCACAGTTTTGAAGTTTGTATACACAAATAACGCTGTTTCTAAGCCTTCGCGAACAACTGCGATAAATGCTGTAACAGCAATGGCTACGCGTCCAGCACCGATTGCTGCATCAACTTTTCCGTGAAGTTCATCGCGCAATCCGCGTGCTGCGCGCTTCATCCAAAAGACCATCCATGTTACGAAACCAACTGCTAAGAATGATGTTGTACCTGCGAAGAACTCTTCACCACGAGCAGATAATTCAGCAGATGTGAATGAGAGGAAACCACCGAGAGCAAGACTTGCCGCGATCGCAACTGACACACCAACCCACAGTGGAGCCAGTAAATGGTTGCGTCCAGTTTTAACCAAATAGGCAACGAGGATTCCGACGATTAGTGCGGCTTCTAGGCCTTCGCGTAGCGCGATTAAGAATGTGCTCAACATGGGAATAACTTAGAACAGGGTTTGGATTTACGCAACTCAAGTGTTGCGTAAATCAGGGGGTTTCAGGGACCGTTTCAGAGGCCTCTTCCGCCGGAATTTCTCGTGGTTCGCGCTCAAGAAGGGCGTTTGCCACAAGCGGAGCAACCACATCAACCTGCCATTGGCGGGCACCGAGTCCGAGCATTGCTGTGGCAACGGCCTCGGCATTGAGGTTCTGCAAGGAGTCAGCAGGCGGTGCCCAACAGATGCGTCGGATGATTTCCGGAGAGATTAAATTTTCGGCAGGAATTGATAACTCCTGCGCCACAGATTCAACAGCAAAACGTGCATGTGTAAGCGGTGCGTATTTATCAGCAAAACGTTCTCGCCATAATTTAAGCGGAGGCAGAGTGTCGGCGCCAGATTTCATTGGTGGCCATTGATCTTCAGGAGTATTTAGCGCAGTTTCGGTGGCAGATAACCAAGTAGGCATATTCTCAAGCCATCGCGCTCGCATGCCGATGGGACGCAGAGCTTTTTCTGCATCTTTTTTAGTCAATGGTTTATGAATTGCAAACTCAATAATTGCAGCGTCATTGAGTAACTTGCCGCTTGATACATCGCTTGCTCGTGCGATCTCATCTCGCGCATGCCATAAATTTTTTATAACGACTAGCTGATCTCGTTTTTTAATTTTGTGCATGCCAGAAGTTCTTCGCCAAGGATCTATCCGTGGGGGAGCGGGCGGCGCAATCAGGATTGATGCAAATTCAGCCTCGGCCCATTTCCATTTTTTGGATGCACTTAGAAGTTCATAAATCTTCTGACGTAATTCAATGAGCAATTCGACATCTAAAGCGGCGTAGTTCAGCCACTCTTTAGGTAATGGTCGAGTGGACCAATCAACAGCTGAGTGCTCTTTAGCGAGTGAGACTCCCATTAATGATTCAAGAAGTGGCCCTAATCCAACTCGAGGTAATCCAGCAATACGACCGCCTAATTCAGTATCAAATAGGCGAGTGGGATTTATTCCAACTTCTCTTAAGCAGGGCAAATCTTGGGTGCTCGCGTGCAGGATAACTTCATCAGTATTGAGTAAATCATTGAGTTTCACAAAGAGTTCGTGGCCTGGACCAAATGGGATTGGATCAATTAGATGGAGGCCACCATTGGTGCGTTTTATTTGAATTAGATAAGCACGCGCACTGTATTTATAACCAGATGCGCGCTCGGCATCAATGGCAAAGGGGCCGTTACCTTTTTTTAACTGAGCTAGCGCGGATTCAAATTTTTCAGGTGCATCAATGACATCCGGCACTCCCTGTGCTGGTGCCAGTAAAGGCACAGCAACAGGAACATCAGGTGTTGTTTCACTCATGACTATTTACGTTTAGCAGATGTAATTGCAGATACGCCCTCAGGTATTGGTGGCAAGCCAGAAACTTCTGCAATCAAGTTACACCAGCCCTCGATGTGTTTGATTAGCTCGCGAGGATCGGTAACGATTGGACTCCACGAAGCACGTATTTCCATTTCAGATTCATCATGACGTGGCGATAATTTTCCAAAGGATGCACTAGAAACTCGAGTCACAGTTCCACTTGGGGCGTTGAATTCACATCCCGCGTTGCTTATTGATTCAAGGAACCAACTCCAGCCCACCTCAGGCAATAGCGGATCTTCTTGCATAACAAGATCAACATCTGCCCGCACAAAAGTAACGCAGCGGAATTCACCTTCCCAGGTGTCCTGTCCACCTGGTTCGTGCAAAAGTACGAAGCGCCCGGATGCGATTTCATCTTCAGCATCACCTAGCAAGCCATTACTTACGTCAGCTGAAAAAGCGAAGGAATAAGCAGCAAGTTTTTGAGGAGCAGGAACTTCCTCGAGAATAATTTCTGACCGTGGAGTAAATGAACGTAAGTGATCAATTAACTTATCAAATTCAAATGATTCCACTGGCTAACTCTAAATCGCGTAATCCCAATTGCGTGGGAGGCGGGGCTGTACTCTGCGTTAATGGGTTCACTGCTAGCACTCTTGTCCAGCGCTCTATGGGGTGCAGCTGATTTCTTCGGCGGAAAATTAAGCAAGAAATATGCGCCGATTGTCGTACTCGGTATGACGCAAGCAATTGGGTTGTTATTTGGAATTACACTGGTGTTATTAACTGGTGAATTATTTGGATCTAATCCACCTAATGCTTTTGGAGATGGTGGATATTTCTTTGCTGGTGCTATCGCAGGTGTAATGGGTTACATCGGCTTGATTTGCCTGTACGCAGGTTTATCAACTGGGCGCATGGGAGTTGTATCTCCAATCAGTGCTTTGAGTGCTGTAATTCCGTTAACAGTTGCATTAGTTTCAGGTGAAGTTTTAACACGCAATCAAGGCATTGGCGTGGTCATTGCACTGGCTGGTGCATTTTGCGCAAGTGGACCCGAACTCTCCCAAGGTTTATCTCCCAAGCCAATATTGCTAGCACTCGGCGCTGCAGCCGGATTTGGTACTGCATTAACTTTTATGTCAATCGGCTCTGAATCCAGTGCGCTCATGACAATGGTCATGATGAGAGCAACAACTTTCATATTTACAATTATCTTGGTCGTTAAATTTCGAAACGTAGGAAAATTTGAAAAATCAGAGATTCCAGTGTTGATTTTCATCGGAGTCTCGGATTTTCTTGCGAACTTACTTCTCGGAGCAGCAACCAATTTTGGATTAGTTTCACTCGTTATGGTCCTTGGATCGCTCTATCCCGTAGTAACCGCTTTGATGGCATTTAAGTTTTTAAACGAACGTTTACACCGAGTCCAGTACGTAGGCATAGCTTTAGCTGTTACTGGAGTTGCTCTTATTTCAGCGTCTTAAACTCCGCGGTATAAAAAGTTGTATCGGATACAACTTTTTCAGTAACCCTGTGGGCTAAAGATAAAAACTTTTTGTAGTCGAAGATATCTGCCCCACCAGTTGAATTAGTAACACTGAGTTCAAGTACATCAACTAGATTTTGTTCAAGTAGATATGAAATAAAGGAAGCGCCACCCTCGATAAGAATATTTTCGCCGAATTCTTGGCGCGCTCTAGTTAAGGCATCCTTAGGATCTAGATCCCACACATTGGCTGAAGGCAGCTGTGGATGCTCTTGTTTTGAAACAACGACAAGTGGCACAGGAGTCTTTGAATATGGTTCGTTGCGAGCAGTATTTCCACCGATGATGATGCAGTCGACAAGACGGCGTCGCTGCAGGAAAGTGGCTCTATCGGCAGTTGAGGTTACTTCTGACGAAGATCCGTTTATTGTGCTGGAGCCGTCAGCGCCTACAACGATTGTGGCAACGATGCTCACGCCTGGCCCCTTTATCTTGGAAAGTAAATGTCAGTCCCTATCTTTATCGTAAGGCTCATGATCATTGACTGCGATACATGTATTAAGAAAGATATTGAGTGTTCAGAGTGCGTCGTCTCATTCTTCATAGGCACGCCTACAAAATCAGAGATATCCCCACAGATAATCGGTGCCATCACGCTTTTGGCATCTCGGGAAATAAGTAAAGAGCTCAAATTCGTGCCTAAAAATGATGAGGCTCAAACGGGGTAATCACCCGCCAAATTCGCTCATTCTGCGCAATTTCTCAGGCTTGTAGGCGCGTTTGAGGTTGAGGCGCGCTCTTGTGACAGGTTAACCTCATAACCATGTATTTCAAGGGTAAGCGAGTGGCAATCATTGGTGGGCTAACTAGCGCACTTATTTCCTCGCTACTCCTTGCTCCAGAAGCACAAGGCGCTCCAACTCTGGCTGAAGTTCAAGCCAAGGTTCGCCAACTTGAAGAGGATGCAACGGCTGCAGCCGAAGGTGCTCAGGAAGCAAAAGTTAAGCTCGCTTCTCTGACTAGAACTCTTACAGGGATTAAACAAAAGGCGGCAGTACAAGGTCAAAACGTTTCCCAACTCTCAAAATCCCTCGGTTCAATTGCAATAGATCAATACAAAAATGGTGGATTAAGTCAGAGCCTCGAGCTTCTCTTTTCATCTGATCCAACTCTGTATCTATCAGCCGCCGGTTCCCTAGATGCGTTAACACGTCGTAAATCCATTCAACTTAATAAATTTGAAGCAGCTGAACAACGGCTCAATGCAACAACGCTGACAGTTGCTGACAAAGTTGCACTTATTGCAGCCACGCAAAAAAAGTATCAAGCGCAAGCTCGCTTGGCTCAGTCAAAATTAGCTGAAGCTGAACAATTACTCGCGCAATTAAAGAAAGAAGATAGAGAACGCTTGGCGCGCTTGGCCGAAGAACAAGAAAATGCTGATCAAGCTTCTTCTTTAGAGGCGGCAAAGAGTGCGAACCGAGTTTCGGGTCGTGCGGGCGTTGCTTTGAAGTATGCACTCCAGCAAATTGGAGATCGTTATGTTTTTGGTGCTGATGGAATGACAACGTGGGATTGCTCTGGACTGACAATGAGAGCATTCCAATCAGCGGGAGTTTCCCTTCCGCACTCTTCTGCTGCGCAGTTTCGTTATGGAAAATCTGTCAGTAGATCTAATCTGCGAGCAGGCGATTTAGTGTTCTTTGGTTCGCCAATTTCACACGTTGGAATTTATCTTGGCGGAAATAAAATGGTTCATGCCCCACGATCAGGCTCCCGAGTCAAGGTAGCGACCATGGATATGGGTCGTAAGAAATTTAGAGGTGGAAAACGTTTATAAGAAAATTCTCCTTGTAACAAATGATTTTGGACCACGCGCTGGTGGAATCGAAACTTTTGTTATTGGATTACTGGAGAGAATTAAGGGTCACGAAGTCACAGTCTTTACATCGCAACAAGGTGACACTTCTGTATATGACCAACAATGGTTAGATAAATTCGGAGTCAGAGTTATTCGCGATCAAAGCAAGATTTTACTCCCAACTTGGCGCGTAACGCGAGCCGCACAAAAAATTGTTGCAGCAAAGAACATCGACGTCGTTGTTTTCGGTGCAGCGGCCCCACTTGCTTTAATGAGCCCTTCATTACGAAAGTCGGGCGTCAAAAAAATCATCGCACTTACTCATGGCCATGAAGTGTGGTGGGCAAGAATCTTTCCATTTAATTTCGCTATAAAACGAATTGGCAAGAGCGTTGATCACCTTACATATTTGGGTGAATTTACCCGCCAGGCAATTTCTAAAGCTCTCAGTAGAAAAAGCGCCACAGAGATGGTGAAAATCGCTCCAGGAATAGATACTGCACACTTCATTCCTCAACCGGATGCAATGCAAAAAAGAAAAGAATTAGGGCTACAAGATAAAAAGATAATTATTAGCGTAGGTCGCTTGGTGCATCGAAAAGGTCAAGACAATCTCATACAAGCGATGCCTGCGGTCTT
>Ga0209229_10000830_pt1 | contig 12838 bp, 13 predicted proteins | sample SanBayMetagenome_FD_187466 | JGI IMG/M metagenome (GOLD analysis project Ga0209229, IMG submission 187466) | Freshwater and sediment microbial communities from dead zone in Sandusky Bay, Ohio, USA (SPAdes) (version 2) | ecosystem: Environmental > Aquatic > Freshwater > Lentic > Sediment... | reverse complement strand
AGCCATACGACGAACGCGATTGAAGTCTGTCATCACCTTTGCTTTTACTTCTGGTGATGCTTTACGAATATCAACGCTGTTATCAAGCACAACGAATTTATCATTACCGAACACCTTCTGAAGTTCACCAATGTTCTCTTGTGCTAGTTGCCACTTTTCTGTACGAATGTCTTCAGAATCATCTGGCACACCACTATCATCTGTACCGTCTGGAACTTTACGCCCACCACCTTGCCCTCTTTCAAAGTTTCTTTGCTTAGAAACATCGTTTGATGTATTGACAAAGACCATCATGGTTTCATAACCGTCAGATTCTAATTCTGACTTGACTCTCTTAATCTTTTCTAGATCGTCTGCTGTACCGTTGATAATAAGCCCAAGACGCCCAGCAAGTGAAAGCTCTTCTTTTTTCTTTGTAGTTTTCTTTGCTTTACCACGAACAATATCGCGTTCAACTTTCTCTTCTTTAGGCATCTTCATATTCAGCCCGTGCTTCTTCATCAGAAACTCAAATGCTGTATCTGAATTGATTTCTCTCAAACCTTCACCAGCTAGAACAGAGTTCATAACAAAGTCTTTACCAGAACCAGGACCGCCAGCTAAGAAGATAGCTTTGAGTTTGCCTGGATCGTTGATGCCTTCTTCTAGTCTCTGCCCTACATTTGGATTTACATTAAGAGTCTTTATTTCTTTTTCTTTTCCACCCATCTTCATTTTGATTGTATCTGTTTTTGATCCAACGTATCTGTTTGGATCAGCTCTTTTACTGATCACGGGAGTGCTTGATCTAAATTTGTTAGGGTCAGCATTAGGTACTCTTGGTTCTGGATCATTAGATGCACCTGGTCTTACAAAATGCTGACGAGACTCTCTACCTTGTCTCTTTGCTTCAAGACTTTTAGCAAGATCCTGAGAAGCTGGTGATGCCATTGTGACTTCATTCAACTGGGCGCGCATTGCTTTGAAACCTTTTACCGCTTTCACTCTATATTCTCCTGAACCTTTTTTATCTAACCAATAACTCTGAACGCCGTCATCAACCCAAAGCCCTGATGTGTTATTCTTTATTTGATTTGTATATGCTTGATTGTCTAAAACATATTGTGGCACATCTGTAGGTGACACTTCACCAGTTACATTGCCCAATCCACGAATACCACCGAATGATGTTGTATTACCCTCAACGACATAACTCTTACCGAACATATCTGGATTAGCTTTGGCAAACCAACGCATAATCTTACCAGCTTCTGCATTCGCTTCGTTCTCAATGTCAGAACCAGTCTCACCTTCTTTTGCTATGTCTATACCAATGCGCCCATCTTCGTTCTGCTTGTGATGCACAAGTTCGTGTGCGACAGAACGAAATATGTCCATCGGGTGTCTATTCATAGTATGTACGGAGAGTTCGTTTGATGAGGGATTGTATGCAGCGAAAGAATTGTAGTCATCATCATCTGTCTTGTATCTGACATTAGGCATTGACTTCAAACCTAACTTATCAGATGCAAATGATACAAATGAGTCTAGCATTGGTGCTAGTTCTCTACGAGTGACTTCTTCTGTCAAGTTCTTAGAATAGTGTTTTGCGTGATACAGCAAATCTAGAATAGGCATATTGCATACAACAGCGTCAGTCTTTCTGCCTTCTTTTTGATCAGCTAACCAACGATGATGCCCGTCTAAAATATGCCCATCGTTTGATACTATGATAGGATTTTTACTTGGATTCATTCTCAGAGATTCAACTTTGTCGTTGTCAAATTCCATCTGAGATGATCTTAGATCGTTTGGATCAACCTTTGTTCTTTGTGATTCTATATCATTGTCTCTGAGGTACTTCATGAATGAAGCTGCTGCACCAATCTGCGGCATCTCTTTACGAGCAAACGTCAAACCAATTTTTAATGATTCTTTGAGTTGCTTCACTGTTTTTGGATTCTTAAGCATATTACCAATTTTTTCTTTCATCAGCTTATGAATTGATGCATTATACTTACCAAACAAATCTTTGATGAATGCTTTTTGCTTTTCATCATTCAATGAAACAAACTGTTTGCGTAGTTCTGAAGCTGATGTGGCTGGTTTGCCAAGAACATCAAATGTAAATGTAGGTGTGACAACGACATAGCCCTTCGGCGACTGTGTGTCACCAAAGGGCTTTAGATTCTTTTCATTACCTTTATATGGTTGAAGGTAGCCAGGCTTGCCTGATCTTGTTGGCTTGAACGAAAAACGAGGATCTTCATCCATGTCTTTTTGCGACACAGCGAAGATTAAAACCGTCTTCTTTGGATCGTAGTTCTGAAGTATTTCTCTGGCTATGTAGGGATTTGTGACTTGTTGAACATCACTAGACGGCACACCAGCTAACATCATCATTCTCTTCTTTTCTTTGAAGTTGAATGGGCTTTTTGGTGCTTCTACTTTATCTGATGTTGCTATTACAGCATTACCAAACTTGTTATTTAACCACTGATAGACCTGAGCGTGCCCCTTATGAAAAGGTTGAAAGCGCCCAGGATAAACTGCTAATATTTTCATTTTCCCTCTACAGGAATGTTAACCTATAGAGTATTTAGTGTTTTTTACTGCTCAGATTCCATTGCTTTGTGCCAGTATCTTTTCAGAATGTCGCGACACTCCTCTATGGTATACTCTTTAGGCACATGCTTACCTTTGAGTTTCATCCATATATCGTCAGCAACTTTTCGTTCCCAGTCTTCAGACTTCTTCGTATCTTGCATACCTAACACTCTCTTTGATGGTATTTTTGATTGCTTCTTTTTGTGGTGTGTATTTGATCACACGCCCACCTTTGACTAGGTAGCCGATTGCTTCTACATTTGGATACAGTGCTGCTACTTTGTATAGCATATCAAGATTTCTTTCATGGTCGTCCCACATACGAACACGATCATACTTACCTGTCTTAAGATACTTCTTGAGGATGACACCCTTACTGACATGGGCTGATGCAGGATTGCTAGGTCTTAGATTTGATATGTTGCCTGCTCGTTCTACATATACATGATCAATAGGAAAACCGTGATCACGAAATGTCTGTAAGAATTCTTTGTGATCATTGAAGTCTGCTCTAGCTGTAAGAATGATAGACTTTGAGTTCTCAGATTGATTCATTACAATGTTACGTGCGCGATCAAGAACTGTACTGATAGGCTTGAATGTATCACGAAAGATTTTACCAGAACGAAACTGGGCAAAGTCAAAACTTTCACCTGATTTTAGCTGATACTTATTAAATTCACCTGCATCTAGAACTTTGACTTGTTTGCCACCTTTCATTACAGAAACTCTTGCATCTGTATTGCCTAGAGTAGCATCAATGTCCCACACATTCAATGTACGGACTTCGTTCTTATGTTTCTTGATATACGAACTAAATTTCATTTTGGTTTGAATCCATTTCTCAATGCTTCATCAGTTGCATCTTCCATGCTCTTATGCTCTGTATGACCTAAAGCTATACCTTTTTCATCAAAGTGTGTGATGCGATGTATACCTGGTTTAGACATATCAGGACCAACTAAGACTTTGTGACCACTTTCATGATGCATACGAAGAGACTTATGTTTTGATGCAAGGTCTTTGGCTAAAGCTTTACGTTCTGTTGCTTTAGCTTTTATATCTTTCATTAGATCAGCGAGTTTACTCATTTCTTATATGTTCTCATGTAGATGGTTGAATATTTTTCGCTATCAGGTTTGAGAATTTTGCCTTTGTTCCAAGAAACAGTTCCTTTTTTTGCTTCGGACATTTTTCTTCTGTGTTCATCTGTTCTTGGAGGCTTAGGTTTTTTCATCTTCTGCTTTGTTTCTTCTGTATGTTTCCAAGGAGGTATTATTTGTTTTGCTCTTGCTTCTCTCAATTTCTGTTTAGTCTCTTCAGAGTGTGATGTGCCTTTTTTACCCAACTTGGACTTTGATACTTTTTGACCAACAGTAAGTCTTCTTTTCTCATCAGTTGACCAGTGTCCCCATTTATGCTTTCTTAGGTTGTAGTATCTTTTACCTAGTTCAACATCTGGTATCTTCGACAACCATTTGTGTTCTTCTTCAAGCAATGTTTCTCTGGTAATATCCTTAGATACAACCCTTCGTTTGAAGTCATCTGGTCTTCTACGATAGGCATCTCTCATTCTATTAGAACTACAGATGTATCCGTCATCTTCTGTTCCCCAATGAGAACCAACGTAGAACATCTTTCGCTTCTTATCATACCAGACATAAATGAAGCCATACTTTTCCATAATCATACTCCTGTTGTTGAACAAGAGTATTTAGTAAAACCGAGTGTGCTACTTTGACCAATTCTTTGTTGCATTGAAGTTTGCTTGTGAAAATTCCAATCTGTCTACCAGTTTGACTGCATTTCCAATATGATCAATAGCTACGAAACCTTCCGCATTGGTAATCTTCAATCCTTTTTCATCAGTACGAAGGTATGTTTCCACTGTGTCTCTGGCTGTTTGCAGCTTTCTGACAATCATATTTTTAGCACGAACCAGAAGATTTTGCAAGTCAAAAATCTTCTTCAATTCGTTCCTGTTGTTCTTGTAGAAGTTCAGTACGATTGTCTTTTCTTTTTCGCGCTTCTGTCTGGTATCAGCTTTTTTGGCTTCAAGAATGGACTTGTTCAGCTTCTCTTCCACTTTGAGTATCAACCCAGTAACATGTGACGCTGTATCTGTTATCTCTTTACCTTCACGAACTTTGAGATTGTTCCATGCTTTGATTTCAATCTTATATGTGTCGTTTGTTGCTATCTCATTCATTGTTCTAGGAGATATTGTTCTGAACAACGAACCAGCTTGACTCAATATGCTTGTTATCTCTTTTGTTTCATTTGCTGTGAAGTTTGCTGTGCCACTAGCATCAACATAAGATGCGTCTCTGTACCATACATTACGTGATGGCTTGAGACTGGATATGTCAGCACCGAATGACGCTTTCATATCAGCCATCTTTTTGCCGCTGTATGTTGTATGCCATACAATGCCCATCTTTGCGCTTTTGATTGTCTTGGCTAGATTGGTATCGGTAGGTATAGCATAAACGATTGTGTTTGGTTGAAATGTGATATGTGCTTTACCATCAATGTTCTCAGACTTAAGATCAGCTTGAGTGAACATCATATCACCCTGTAGTACTCCATCAATGCCAAGTTCCTGTAGATACTTGAGTGCGATCTTGAGTTTGACATTCAATCCTTCACCAGGATGATTCTTGTCAATGTCTTCATTGGTGTAATTCAGCTTTGCGTTTTGAGCAAAGACGCCTTTAGTACCAACAAAGAACTTGCCGTTCTCTGGATTGATACCAGCAAAGATAGCAGGTGCACCATCCCATTTTGTTGTTACATTAATTTTAGACTTGCTGTTACCAGCAAGCATATCACGAAGAGACTGTAGAAAGGATATTGCGCCTCTTGTGCCAGAAACGCCGCCATTGAGTACCTCGTCTTCTAAGTGTTCTAAGTGAAGGTTCTTACCTTCTTTTGATTCTGCTAGGTATTGTGATAGTGTGATCATATTGTAACACCTCTTGGGCTGTTAGTTACAATCACTCTTGTATTATTCTTGTTTGTTTTTGGATTCTTCATAAGTACAGGTAAACCTTCTTGATTGGTTGTTTCACCCTCAATATCAATCTTAATTTGCCCTGATGGATCAATATCTCTTTTTCTAATAACGATGTAGAACGATGGTATCTTCTTCAGATACTCATCAACAGAATAAAATCTACCATTAACATTTAACTGACCAGAAGTTTTATTATAGTTAGAAGTGACATCCATTGGACCGATATACATATGAGTGATTGGTCCACCAATTTCTGTTGTACCTATTACAACTTTCTTTACAAGATCGTCAGGTATTTTTATAGATAGATCGGGTATCTCTGTAGATTTTATTGTATCGCCTTGTTTGAAACCTTTTTTCTTGATATAGTTTATCGCTTTATTCCAAACTGATCTTGTCATATCTGAATCAATGTCCATCAAACCAGATAATCCACCACCAGCAAGAGATGGAGCAGAATCACCTTTCATTGATACACGAAGCTGCTTCTGTTTATTACGTTCAACAACATTTAAGATTAAGTCTGTGTATGGTTCTTTACCGGCTTTGAGATGTGGTATGTAACTATTACCAGCTTCTTTTTTATCGTTCTTCATCGCTTGAATAATGCTTACATTATTTCCTAAACTATCAACCCAAACGTTTTTACCTTTTTCAAGTTTGGCGTTCATCACTGCATCAACAAGCCCTCTTTCTTGTCTTTCTGAACCACCAGAACCAGATTTTGCGTTAGTTCCACCAAAGTTCTTGCTTTTGAAAATTTGAGTTAGGTTAATAAGCTTTTTCACTTTTGGCGATTTCAGATTAACCTCTATCATCATTCTCTTATTTTTTTTATACTTCAGATACTCATTGACATTCTCAATTTTGAGCTTTCGTTTTGTGCCAAACTCTGACATATCGTTGCCAAGAAATATTTGAACTTTACCTGTAGCTGTCGCTTCACCACTAGTTCCGGTTTGCCCTAGTTTAAATGCCTCTTGGTTTGATATAAGCAAAAAAAGTTTTTGTGCATTGTCCCTTTTAAGCAAGTCTGCATTAGATAATGTAGCCATATCAATCCTCTTGTTTTATCTATTTATCGTTCCACTTTTCAAGAGGGCATGTCGCTGTAGGTATCTTTGTCTTGAACTCCATAAAGCAGCCGCAGACGTTACACACCTTTCTCTTCTGATCAAGATGCTCACATTGATTGCAGACAGTCATTCGCTCATCTGCTTGTTTGTATTTTTCTTTGATATAATCTAAAAACATGTTCATGAACGCAAAAAGGGTGCAGATTTCTCTGCACCCGTTACAATCTTATCGTACTCGTTCTACCCAGCACTTCTCTATTGGTTGCTCTACAATAGCATCATAGTATGGATCATAGAATCTCTTCCATCTGACTGTGCAGCGTTCTACATATCTTTCGCGCTTTACCTTGTGCTTGTGGTGGTTATGATCAAAGACCTCACCTAGTACAAGACCACCAATGACACCACCTAGAATACCGATAGCAACCTCTTCTGAGTTGTCTGCTTTTGCTGTTGGTGCATTAGCTAATAGAAAGAAAATCGCAGTTAGTGCTATTATGATTTTTGTCATGGCTTCTTTCCCATTGTTGCTTCTAGCATCCAGTTCAGCTTTTTGTGTGCTGTAATACGGTCTTGAAGATAGTTTGATAGCCCATAATCTTTCTGTTCTTCAGCCATCTCGTATGCTTCAATAACAGTATTCATTAGATTTTCATTGCATGTCTGTAGATTAGCTACCATCTTGACAGCATTTGGTATAGTCTCGTCCTGTTCAATGACAGACAGTTCACTCATTCTTGAAAGCGTAGCAGGAGCAAATGCGCCTAACTGACGAATGTGTTCTGCTAAAGGATCAATCGCACCATCATAATCTTCGTAGATAGTTGCAAAAAATTCGTGTAGCTGTGGAAAGTCAGAGCCTGTAACATTCCAATGATAGCCATGTGCTTTAAGCTTTGCTGCAAAGGTTGATGCTAAAACAACCTTCATCTTTTCTATTAGTTCTTCCATAGTAATCTCCTGGGTTATACCCATATTTATGATATGGCGGAAGGTAAGGGATTTGAACCCTTGGTACCTCTTGCGAAGTACGACGGTTTAGCAAACCGCTGCTTTCGACCGCTCAGCCAACCTTCCTTTATTCTACGATTCTGATATATGTATTATCTTTGCCATAGTCCTTTACAAGTCTGTATAACCATCGCGCATTCTTTGGATGCAGTCTAACACAACCATGTGATGCTGTGCGACCAAGCTTATTTGTTTCAGATGTAGCATGGATTGCATAACCACCATAAAAGAAGATGGAGTGCGGCATCGGCGCGTTATTATATTTGCTTGAATAGTGCATCGTCTTCAACATGTACGGCTGATAGCTACCAGATGGTGTAGTATGCCCTTTTCGCCCTGTAGAAACATCCCAAACAAATGTTGCATCTGGAGTTTCCACATACATTCTCTGTTCTGATTTATCAACTGTGATATACACATTAGCCTTAGCACCTGTGGCTATCATAAAGATTGCAGCAGCCATCACAGCCAACATAACGAAAAACTTAGTCATTTTATCCTACTTTCACTTGCGGTAAATGTTGAATTGCATCCTTGAAACGGTCAGCACAGTAAGATGCTGCCCAAGCATTTGGCTTCACTAACGGTACCACATTACACATACCACGAATGTAACCAACAGCTTCATTTATAACACAAGATGAGCCGTGTTTCAAGTCAGGATTAATGTCCAGATGAATTTCAAAGTCACGTTCACCGATAGCTTCTTCAAGATCCAGATAAAGCTGTGCAGTCTTCATCACTTCATTCATCAGACGCATACGTGGCTTGTCCTTCTGCTGGTCATAGTCACGCTCACGCACAACGGAACCAAACACACGACAACCATTTTTGCCGTTCTTATGAACAACGACAACATTGATATAGTCAGCGTGCCAAACACCATTCAACTGAAAGCGTTCAGAGTCACCACCAAGATATATCTTTGTTTCGGGAGATTGTTCTAAGATGAATGCGCGAACTTCGTTTAAGTCCATGTTCTTTCTGATCATTGTTAAGTTCCTATAATGGTGCCTCTATCCAGAATCGAACTGGAGCCAATCCCCTACCAAAGGATTGTTCTACCACTATACTATAGAGGCAGTGATTGGTGCGAGTAGAGGGACTTGAACCCCCACGCCGAAGCACTAGTTCCTAAGACTAGCGTGTCTGCCATTTCACCATACTCGCATTAATGGTGCTTCTTCAAGGAATCGAACCTTGTCATGTCGGTGTGTAAAACCGATGCCTTCCCATTTGGCGAAAGAAGCTTAAACTGGAAACCCGTTAGCAGCCGAACATATTGACCCGTTGGATAGAGTAATATGTGTCACTTACCCAGCCCCCATACGGTGAGCTGACTTATATACCGCTACGGGTCAAGAGCGGTTTCTAGATTACAACCCTGCGGTTAGAGATGTAATTGTTTCATTTGCCCACAGCCAAAATGCTGCACCAGCAGCGATGACTGCGCTAATACCCTTCTTTACGTCCCAGCCATTTTTCCATGTTTCCCAGATAACCCAAGCGACAACTGCGACAAGAAGCAAAACTACGATTGTATTAAGCATATTATTACCTCATTCAGACCTTGATTGGTCCGACTATTTATAAATTTGGAGCGGGTAGCGAGAATCGAACTCGCGCATCCACCATGGCAAGGTGGCAAGCTACCATTACATCATACCAGCATTTAATAAGGTGAGGTGGGACTCGGGTACACCCACAAGACACGGCACAGATACCTGCAATCGCGTCAGCCTAGATTTCCTTGGTAAGGAACTATACATCTTCGGATCTCTCCGCTCATGCACGGGCACCACACCATCTAGCCAAGTTAGTCAGTCTTTGCATCCGACCATTTCCTTGCACTCGGCCAACTCCCGTCGGAGTCAGCATTCTATTTGTTTGGTGCGTCATGGTAGAATCGAACTACCTTTTCCGGCTTATGAGACCAGCGGGATGCCCATCACCCCCCAAGACGCAAAATGAATAGCGAGTATTTCTACTCAGGTGTGGTAATCCCTTTACTTCCCGTTTACTTTGGAAGCCCACTGCCTTGATCGATTGCGCTGTGCTATTCATCTAATGGTGCTGCCTCTCTGAATCGAACAGAGTCCCCACGCTCTTCAGGCGTATGTACGCACCAGCTATACCAAGGCAGCAGTTATTCTTTAGTCTTCCAGTATTCTGTCTCGTTGTATTCTTTCCACTTGAGACAGAATGCTTTACATAACTCTTTATCATGCTCTAAAAGCATTTTAGCAAACTCGTTTGGACCGTCTATACCTACCAAACCATGCAGATCATAGATGAAGTCCAATGTAAAATCTTCTTCTTTGAAACCTTCAGCAGGCCAAGAGAAACTAAGCATCAGTCACGAAGCAACTGAGGAGCTGATTCCGTCAAGTTCTTCTTTTCGTATTCTTGAAGTTTAGCAGAGTATTGTTCGTTTGTCAACCCATGCCAGCCGATACACTTGCCATTTGGGCTACGACCACAACCACAATCTTTATTACTCATTTTATCTTCCTCTTGTTTGGCGGATAGAGTAGGATTCGAACCCACGAAACCTTTCAGTTCTCCAGTTTTCAAGACTGGCGCCTTCAACCACTCGGCCATCTATCCAAATTCGATGCGATTTCTTAAAGTGGTTACGCCCTCCACTATTGTGATAAACGAGAGTTTCCAGTCGACAGTCCACTCACAAACCTCTAGCTGCGGGATGACGGAACGCAGTACTTACCGCCATGATGTATATATTAAACTAAATCCCGCATATTGTCAAGTCTACCTTTTCTTCTTCCCTAAGATTTCAACCTTGACTGTGCAAACTCCGCCGCAACCAATCTTTCTAGCTGCTGCTCTTGATAGGTCTAATTGTCTGCCTCTAATGAATGGGCCCCTATCATTTATTACTACTATTACTGATCTTCCTTTGTGTGTAACCCTAAGTCTTGTGCCAAAGGGTAGTGTCTTATGTGCTGCTGTTAAAGCATTTGGATTAAATCTTTGCCCGCTTGCAGTGATTTTACTCTTACTACATTCACCAGGCTTAGCGCAATCGTACCAAGATGCTCTCATAGTAGACGCATAACTGGGCGCTGCAATCAAAAATAATGCAGCTAAGGTTGTTACTAATAGTTTCATTATAGTTTTCCTTATATGGAGCATCTGACAGGATTCGAACCTGCATTAGGTACTTCTACCCATGTCCAGTTACCTTACTCTCCGTTCGTAGCGGAGGGGGCTACAGATGCATAGTTTGGAGGGGCTAACCAGATTTGAACTGATACCTCAAGGATTTGCAGTCCCGCGCATTACCGTTTTGCTATAGCCCCGTATTGGCTGCTCATCATGGATTCGAACCACAATACCCTGAGTCAGAATCAGGAGTCCTACCGTTAGACGAATGAGCAACAAATGGTACTGCCTAGTGGAATCGAACCACTGTAACCAGCTCCACAAACTGGCGTTTTACCATTAAACTAAGACAGCATGATTTGGTTGCGGGAGTGGGATTCGAACCGCACGATCTGCTGGTTATGAGCCAACCGAGATGACCGCTTCTCTATCCCGCAATAATTGGCAGCGCATAAGGGAATTGAACCCTTCTCCCCGGATTGAAAGCCCAGTATTCTGACCACTAAACTAATGCGCCATATTAAGTTAGAATGTAATGTATTTTTACGCGAGTTGCTGATCGGGGTTTCCCATTACAGTTGGCCCTACTACCCACACTACACTCTAATTGGAGGACTGGGTGGGACTCGAACCCACGGTGTTTGCATAGCGGATTAAAAGCCCGCGCCGTTCGCCACTACGGTAACCAGTCCGTTTGTTGTAGTGCAGCTACTTCTATGGGCTATATGCTATGCAAGCACGATTGGCTGGGGAACGTGGATTCGAACCACGACCGGAAGTTTCAAAGACTTCTATCCTACCTTTAGATGATTCCCCAATAACTAAATATTCCTGTCAACTCACATAATGGAGTATACTATGGATATGTATCTAAGTCAAATCATTTATTTGCCCTTTTCATGGGACACAACTGAAACTGTGCCTTGTCGCGGACAAATTTTAGACATTCAACATCACGAAGCTTTATATTCTCTACTAGGCACCCGTTGGGGTGGCGATGGGCAAAAGACATTCGCATTGCCTGATTTGCGTCCATGGAATGATGCAGGTCCAGACTATGGTCATCGCACTCGTCGTGAGTGGCATTCAGATGAACTAGTCGCTCATATGGTAATGAACGGGGTTTATCCTTCACACGGGTAATTGGTGCCTAGCCCGGAACTAGGACTTAAATGGTTGGCCAGTAGGGAATCGAACCCTCGTCAAACGCCTATCAAGCGCCTACTCTACCATTGAGCTACAAGCCAATATATTCCGTACACCTTGCAGGTTTAGCCCTTTCGCGAACTGAGTCAGCAATCCTGCATTCGTAAGCTTTCCCTCATGTTGGGCTTACTAGGTCTCTCCAGCTTATCTAGAACGCTGGATAATTTGGTGGGCAGGTGCGGTTACGATCCACTCCCTCAAGGATGGGTTTTACAGACCCACTGCTAGAACCACTAGCTTTACCTACCCGTTATATGGTGCCGCATGAGAGAATCGAACTCCCATCAGAGGATTACAAAGCCCCTGTACTGCCATTGTACTAATGCGGCGTTATGGATTAGTATCGCTGAGAATCGAACTCAGAAGACGCTCAAAGCCGACAGTACCAACTGCCACTTAACTTCTACGATACTAAATGGTGGACCCTAAGAGAATCGAACTCTTACTTTCGCCGTGCAAAGGCGACATGCTCCCATTATCATCAAGGGCCCGTTAATGGCACCAGTGCAAGGATTTGAACCCTGACAAGCAGTTTTGGAGGCTGCCGTGCTACCGTTACACTACACTGATTAGAATTAGTTGGAGTTTTTTAGAGAGTTCCCCATCCTCTATGCGTGACGATCACTCGTGTTACGGAGCCACATATCACGAATTGGCGAGGGTTCCTAAAGGAGTATACCCACAACTTATCAATGGTCTGCGAGGAAGGATTCGAACCTTCGATCCCCTGACTCCAAATCAGGTAGGGACGGCCAGACTCCCCTACACGCAGTTATATAATGGCGACCTATGCGAGACTCAAACTCGCTACACCTCTTAG
>Ga0209229_10000828_pt1 | contig 12855 bp, 5 predicted proteins | sample SanBayMetagenome_FD_187466 | JGI IMG/M metagenome (GOLD analysis project Ga0209229, IMG submission 187466) | Freshwater and sediment microbial communities from dead zone in Sandusky Bay, Ohio, USA (SPAdes) (version 2) | ecosystem: Environmental > Aquatic > Freshwater > Lentic > Sediment | place... | reverse complement strand
TCAATTCTGGTTTTTTGACCAATGTGATAGTATTTGTATAATGCACCCGGTTCCAAATACAATTCTGATGGAACATCAAACACATAAGATTCGCTAGGATTAATTTTGGGATTATAGGTATAAACTTTTTATGTTAATGCTTCATTTAATGTATAATAAGCTGAGTTATAATATCTATCCATCCATACCGGTTCACCATTTGAACTTAAATATAACCAAGTGCAAAACCATGTGTTGTTTGTTATATCTTTTTCTAAATTTTTAATAAATGGGGGTTGAGGTTGGTTTGGTGTTTTTTGAGAATAGTCTTCAAGTTTAAAATATATTCTATCAGATATATAAGGAGTTTCTCCCGCTAAAGCTCCATCTTCAATTAAACCTGATTCTTGAATTTTTTTACGTTGTGTTGTAGGAGCATAATAAAAAGCATTTTCTTTATCAGTTAAAAAATCTACCTTTGATGTATCTGCGTGATAACCCAAAAAGACATTTTCTAAGCCGCCGCTTTGATTTGTTCCTGTAAAAATTTTATCGTATTCTCTTCTTGTTCCTAATTGATTTTCAATATGTTCTGAATTTTTTCCATAAATTGCATAATTGTATTCTGGTGTTTGATAATTTTTTAAACCGTGTATGTGAATATCATACACTGCTTTGTTGTTTTCAATTTTTGGATATTCATAAGGAATTATTCCCAAATAATTCTGAGAATAAGGAATTTCTTTTGTTTCTTGTAAAATTTCCAAAGAATTTTTTTGTATTAATGGATTGGTATTATATTGAACTAAAAAACTATCAGTTAGATTATTTTTTTTATTTTTTGTTTTTTTATAAGATATAAGCTTGATGAAAGAAGATGTTGGTAGATTTTCTTTATAAAAATCGGGAACAGCACTTAAACCGTAAGCACTTGTTCCCAAGGCAAAATTAACCATTAAATTTGAATCTGTTAAAACAATGTTATTATAAAAATCATTATATTCAAATAATGTGATATTATCTTCTCCAAGAAAATATTTAAATTTTTGATTTTCTATTGTTGGATAAATTTTTGGATAAACTATAAGATTTCCTTGACCAACTCCACCCAACCAAGTTAAATATTTTCCTGTTTTTTGAAATTGAACTGTCACATGGTCATCGTAAAAATTAAAAATAAAATTATTATTAGAATCAAAATTTAAAGAATTTGTTGGAACTAATCTTTCCCAAGGTTCACTACCATAATATTGACTCGATAATGTTTGTGTTGTTATTATTTTAGAATGAATATCAGCAATAGGACTAATAATGGTTGTTAAAAATTCTTTTTCACCATATTCGATATTATCATCCAAAAAGTCTGAAGATTTATTTAAATCTGTTAAAAATAATGTGGTTTTTTTATTGATTTTAATGTCTTTACATTCTTCCAGAAAGTTTTGAATGTTAAATTTTATACCATTACTAAAAATTATAGGGGTTGATTTTAAATTAAATTGATTTCCAACTAATTTAAAATCAACAGGATACCAAGAAACATCTGATACATTGTAAAAATCAATATCATTCATCTTTATAATATTTATTTAAAAATATTAAATTAGAGAAAAATGATTTGAACTAGAAGCATCTAATTCACCAAAAGGAACGATACCGTCAATTTTCGTAATTTTAAAGGTATTTTGCTTTTTTATCATTATGCTTATTAAAGCGAACGTTTGATCAATATTTCGAAAAATAAAAGATACATTATAATTTTTTGTATCTGAATTGTATGTAATTTTCGGATTTTCAAAAGATGGATTAAAACCTACTAAAGAAGTGGCTGTTTTAAATTTAAAATTAATTTGTTCTTTTGTTTTTAATTCTGTTATTCCTGTCACACAATCAAATTCATAGAGATACAGTATAAATTCAATGTTTAAATTAATATTACTGACATATTCAATATCTGTAAAATAAATTTTTTTATCAATTTCATCAAACCAATAATCTACGTGAGTAGTTTTTTTAGGATTATAAAAAAAGTATTTTGTATATGGAATTAAATTGGTATATTCATCAATATTAATTTTTTCAAAAAAACAACCGTTTTTTGTTTCAACAAAAATACAATCATAAAAAGTATCAAAACGAAGAATTTGGTTAGCAGTTAATTGAGAATAAAATAAATTGTTTCCATTTGCGGTTTCATATTTTTGATAAATTGCCGATAACATTTCTGTACCGCTTTCGATATTTCCTAAAACATTTCTCAACCAAAGTTTTCCTTCAATATTATTTTGAATGTATAAGCTCATATTTTTATATTCCCAAGTCTGTTATATTACTTGATGATGAAACAGGATCAACAAACGTAATTTTTGCATTAGTTTCAACACTTGTAACGTTTTCTCTTTCAAATCCTTTAAGTAACTTATAAGGTCTATTTTGAATATCTTGTATTACAATACTACTTGTGGTTTCTTTTCTTTGCCAATTGACTAATGCAGGTAGAATATATCTTGGTTCATCACTTTCAAAAATATAAAATATGGTATCATCAGGACCAAACATTCTTGTGGAAACCAAATGAAGATTTTTGAAATATCCTAACTCAGCACCAAAACCATCCAATACTGGAGGATCTAATTGAAGATTAACAAAATATTGTTTAAATTCTGAAACACCAAATTGATAAATTCTAACTTCTACTGTAAAATATGTTCTATCCGTATTTTCTAAAAAGTATGTGCTATTTTGAAAATAATTTCTAGGATCACCAGGCTCGGCTGAAAACGGATAATTTAAAGTATCTTCCGATGTATTTGAATAATAATAAGTTTGAGTTACAACATTTCCATTTCCAAAATCATATTCGATTTTGTATATTTTACTATCTAGATCTAGTGCAGATGGGTTTAAAATAAGCGTAAATGGAGCATATGTACTAATATTTGTTTGACTGAAGAAAGTTTCTCCGATTGTAACAGCAGTTAATGGAGCAATTGTTTCATAGGTATTTGGAGCAAATATAACAATTTCATCAAATTCTGTTCCTAATGCAATTGGAATAAACTGTACACCGCTTGCGGTACTAGCCAAAGACATTAATACTGTTTGCGAATTCACATTTATATTTACTAATTAGACAAATCTTGTCTTTTTAATTATTACAACATCAGTTACTGAATATTCTGATTGAGTGATACCACCTGTTCCATATGAACTATTGGCATAACCTACAACATACATATCACCATTTTCATCTGCGGCAAGGGTGGCTGTTTGTCCAGATTGATTTCCCGTTACATCATCAATATCCACAAATTTAACACTTGCGGGTTTTATTGCTTTTGAAAATTTATTATTATCTAATTTATCAGCAAATCCTTTTTGTCCTTGTGCATTATAACCTGATGTCCATATATCACCATTAATATCCAAAGCAACCAAATATTGAAGGCCATGACCACCACCACCAATTATTTTGGTAATAAATGGAAGTTGGTTATAAACGTTTCCAAATCGATCCAATGAACCTGTTGGTTGAGTTGGTGTTGGTGTTTGTGTTGATCCACTGTGTCCAAGAACACCGTAATTATTCATGCCCCATGTTCTAACAGTACCATCAGTATGACGGGACATCACTGTTGGATTATAGCTCCCCCCTAATGTGATTGTTAAATCTGCCACATTATTTCCCAAAAGTGTATTCTTCGTAAAGAGACTGTATGTTACATCACCAGTAGGACCAAGACCAAGTTGACCATCATTATTTCTTCCAGCCACCCAAACTTCGCCACTTCTAAGCAGATAAGAATTATGATATGTTGAAGTATATCCGACACCGTAGATATAATCAGCATAAAATCCTGTTCTTTGCCAAAGAGATCTGCTCGTTGTATCTCCAATTCCTAATTGACCTCTCGAATTATTACCAATAGCATGAACTTCTCCAGTATTATCAATGGCAAAACTCCAGCTATAGTTTGCATCTTGGAAAGCCTTAAATGCAAAAACTTTAGTGAATGTTCTTCCAAATACAGGGGCTAATGAATTAGCTCCTGCAATCAAAGTTGGGACAAGAACATCTGCTTGTGCAAGTCCTAAAGGAGAACCATATGTAGCATGTGAAAGAGAATTATATCCCCACCCATAAACTCTTCCATCAGATCTAACTGCCAAACAATGTTTATTGTTTGTATTTCCAGTTGATACTGAAAAATCAATTACATTACCGAGTATAGGAACCCAATATGTGTATGCTGTAGTGTTTCCTTGTCCTAATTGTCCTGCTGCATTGTGTCCAGTTCCCCACAAATGACCAGTATTTGTTATGGCATATATGTTATAGTCAGAAACCCAAAAGTCTACAAAATAATCATTTCCACTTAATTGTGGCATTGTTGGTGTATATCCTCCGACTTGATAGTGAACACCTTCACCTAAACCCCAACAAGCAATGCCTGTTGAATAACCTGCAACATTCAATCTTCCGTCTAAAGATAAACAAAAGCTTGAATGTCCTGCTGTCAGATTTCCAGAACCACATTCACTTTTTCTGTTTCTAAATTTCCAAAATGTTTTTTCTGGAAGTCTTAAATTCATTGAAGAAGCATCGCCGTAAATTTTTCCAGACGCACTAATATTTCCAACAACGGTTAATCTTTCGTTTGGTGATTCTGTATTAATTCCAACAAGACCCGTTCCACCAATCATTAATCTGGTAACTGGTGTATCTCTAGTACCACCATTAAAGGTTATATTTCCAGTTGTTCTTTGATATTGTAAACGAAAAGCTCCACTTGCGCCACTTGAATGAGCACCTAATCCTAGCCAAGAGTCTGTTGAAGATCCAGAAAGCCAACAACCATCTGTTCCGCTTTGAGCGACTACTAATTTTGCATATGGTGTCGTTGTTCCAATTCCAACATTTCCATTATTATCAATTACAAATGGTGAAGTATCTCCACTACCTGAATCATTAACAAGTAATGAATTTCCACTTCCAGAGTTATCAATTACTAATGCAGCACCTGATCCTGAATTGATAATTCTTGTGCCTATACCATTTCCTGCATTGGAAATCCACAATGCATCTCCAGAAATTCCAGCATTCGTTTGAACTGCTAAACCAACTTGAATTGCATTATCTTGATATATGTAAGTTTTTGCTGTTGGGTTTGAAGTTCCAATACCAACATTTCCAGTACTTCCTTGGATAACCATTCGAACTGGATATGTGAAACTTGGAGAGTTTCCGAGTTTTTCAAAAAATCTTAAATCAGGATCAATGCTGGTTCCGTATACGTCAATAAAATACTTGCTTGTATTATCAATTGATCTATTAAATTGTAACTCTCCACCTTCAATTGTAGTATTTTGTCTAGTAAGAGACATTGTTGGTGTTGCCAAAGAACTTGTTGTATTGAATGGACCATTGACGGTTAATCCTGGTACGGTTAATGCACCTGTCATTGTACCTCCACCAATTGGTACTGAGTTAGATACTGGATTTGAAAGACCTGCAATCAAATATTCTAAAGTATATTCATTATTAACAGCAGCTTTTGTTAATGTAATTTGTGTACCGGTATCGGTATAGTCTACACCATTAATAAGTTTTACACCGTTTAAATAAACATCAGCTATTGTCTCTGCTGTATTGTGAGATGGGACACTTATTGTAGTTTGTCCAGTGGTTAATGTTTGAGAACCACGAAGAGTGATAAGTTTTGCACTAGTAGTTTGAAAAGTTGAATAAACAGAATTCCAGTTTGAACTACTTCCTCCAACAGCAGAAATAGTTCCTGATGCTTTAATATTTCCCGAAACATCTAATCTTTCTGATGGGTTTATTAAACCGATACCCAAATTTCCCCCACTTAATATTGTTACTTTAGCTGAAGCATTTGTTTCTAATTGTAAAGATTGAGTATTATTTGTCCCAATTAATAATGTAGATGCTGGACTATTTCCACCGTTTAATATAAAATTTGAACTTGTAGAGTTAACATATCCATAGACACTTCTATTGTTGGCAGATTGTCCTAAAACTTCTGTTCTTACTTGAATTAAAGTAGAACTATTTGTATTAACAAAAGAACGTGCTTCATTGTGGAAAGCACTTAACGAATTCCATGTAGCATAAACACTTCTGTCATTAGCAGATTGTCCAAGAACCTCAGTACGAACTTGTATTAAAGTAGAACTATTTGTATTAACAAAAGAACGTGCTTCATTGTGGAAAGCACTTAACGAATTCCATGTTGCATATACACTTCTATTGTTGGCAGATTGTCCCAAGACTTCTGTTCTTACTTGAATTAAAGTAGAACTATTAACATTAACAAATGATCGGGATTCATTGTGAAAGCTGCTCAATGAATTCCAAGTATTATAGCCAGAGTTCCATTCTCTACTATCTCCTTGAGGATCATAAAAATACATACCAGCAAAAACAATATTTTTTGCACTGATACTACCATCTACTGTTAATCGTTCGTGTGGGTTGGTATTATTAATACCGACATTACTGTTACTCAAAACTGTAACCCATGTTGTTCCGTTTGCTTCTAATCGTAACGGTTGAGTGTTGTTTGTACCGATTATTAAAGGAGCCGCAGGACTATTTCCACCATTTAATATAAAATTAGAACTTGTGGAATTAACATACCCATAAACACTTCTATCATTAGCAGATTGTCCAAGAACTTCTGTTCTGACTTGTATTAAAGTTGAGCTATTACTTTCGGTCCATGTTCTGGCATCTGCTATTCTGGCACTAAGATTATTCCAAGTGGTATATCCAGAGTTCCATTGGTTGCTGTTTCCTTTTGGATCAATAAAAATACCAGAGGTATAAATGTTATTTGTAGCAACAATAATATCATCTATAGTAGTTTCCCCTAAGACTTTAAAAACACCATCAATTTGACCAGTTGTTCCAACATTTAAACTTTTTCCAACTCTCAGTTCATTATCAATATCTAAACGTGTGGCAGTAATAGGTAACACTTGTGCTTGTAAAACACTAAATTGAGTTGCGGTTAAAGAACCATAAATAACAACATCATTATTATAAAATGTTTTTGCAGAAATATTTAAAATATTTCCAGTAATAGTACCACCACTCAATGGTAAAAATCCACTATTTACATAATTATATTTTGCCCAATTTCCTGAATTTGCTAAAACTTCTGAGCGAGCTTGAATTAATGTCGAGCTATTTATATTAGCAAAAGAACGTGCCTCTTGGTGAAATGAACTTAAACTATTCCATGTTGCATAAACACTTCTATTATTAGCTGATTGACCTAAAACTTCTGTTCTTACTTGAATTAAAGTAGAACTATTAACATTAACAAATGATCGGGATTCATTGTGAAAGCTGCTCAATGATCTCCATGTTGAATATGACGAATTCCATTCATTACTGTTTCCTTGAGGATCTTTAAATAAATTACTTGCGGAAATACTTCCCCAAACAGTTAATTTTTCAGGAACTTGTCTTCCTGATGTACCCACACCAATATTATTTAATACAAATACATTTGTTGCACTTAAATTACTTGATGCACTTAAATTTCCAAAAATTGTAAGTTCTGTATTTGGTGTTAATGTTTGAATGCCGACTCTTCCTTGTGAATCAACAACAAAAGGAGTAGGATCTCCAGCTTGATCATAAATCAAAAGCGCATTTCCTGTTCCAGTTTGGTGAATTTCTAATGCATTATTGGCAGTATTATCGGTAATTAAAATTTTATTGGCACTTAATGTATTTGCCGTCGAAAGATTTTCAATAAATGTTCTAGCAAATCTATCAATATAATATGCGGTTAATGTTTGAACTGAATTTGAACTGGAAACTTGACGAGTGAATACAAAATTATTATTTCCTTCGTGATAAAATAATCTAAACCCACTTAAAGATGTAATTTGGTATTGGAGCGATTCAGGTGAAGTTTCAAAAGAACCTATAAACAGTTGAGGGTTTCCAAATTCAGATCTTTGTCTTACTAAAAATATATTTTGAGCAGTTAAAAAATTTGTTAAAAGTCTTGTCGAAGCTACATTAGTCCATGTTGCATAGTCTTGTTCCTTTGTAAAATCAATAATATTTTGAGTTGTTATTTTTTTCGTAACCCCATCTTGTTGAACGGGCAAAATTTCTACACCATCCAGCCTTTGGCCTATTGGCAAATCTACGATAAGTTTTGTTCTAATTTCCGCCATTTAATTAATAATATTTATTGTGTTTGTATGATAAACCACCCGATTGTGCTTCTATCGTTTATATTTGTTGATGATATAGTAAAACTTGTTGAGTTTGCTATTGTTCTTATAAAAGGAACACCTAAAGTTCCTGTTGCTGATAAAGTTGTTAAGAAAATTAAAGAACTTGTTAGTGCTTTATTTGTAGTCACTAGTGCGGATGCGTTGGTGACTAGTGTTGCTTTTCCAGCAACATTTCCACCAAAAATAAAAGAATTATTGGCACTCAAAGATCCATTTAAGTAAAAATTTCCCTGAAATGGAGCATCAGCACTTGCAATCGGATCATGACCAGCATCAGGATTATATGGATCTGTGTTTGTATGATGGTTTTTTCTATGAAATTTAGAATGAAATCTATTCATATCTTTAAATATTTATTCTATAAGAGGATTTATTCAAAAATTATGGACTTGCTAAAGGTTTAAAGTCTCGACAGCAAATGGATGATGCTGTTCCCCAAAGTGTAGATGGGGCATATTTAACTGGGAACTCGTTTTCTAATTCAACATATGTTATAGGATTAATGTTGCATATACGAATTACTGGCAAGGAAAGGTTATAGCAGGACATAGCTTTCCACGACCAACAAAACGGAGAAAAACATCCCTTATTGACACCTGATTGTACTCTAATATCAGAAACTTCCAGATAATCTTTTAAAATTACCAGAGCATCATATATTTTAGAAAATTCTCTGTTTAATACGGACGGTATATGCAATTCATTTACACCAACGCCCATGTTTTCATTTTCAATATCTGAAGAAAATGATGGTCGGTCATCAGCAGATATAGGTGTTAATGTGAAATATGAAACTGTACCAGATGGCAACTGTTCTGTCGCAACAACAAACTTTGAATCAAAAATATCTCTAAATGTTTTTATGTTTTGAACCAATCTTACCAAAGATCTATTATAGTTAATATCTTCTGCAAATTCATTTTTACTGATTAATATTTGTTCGCGGGACCAATAATTTTTTTCTAATCCACCCCCAACTTTAAAAAGCTGAACAATATCTTGAATTTTTATAATACCAGAACCACCACTAGTTGGATTATTATATCCAATTAATAAAGAATGATACGTTGACTCTCTCATTGTTGAGAAATTTAAATTTGAAGAATTTGGTAAATCTACAGTGGATATATAAGTTCCTGTTAAAGTATACTTGTAGATATATTTTGTTGTAACAATGTATATAAATTCACCCGCTTCATCAAAAGTAATTTTTTGAACTTTTTGACCATCCATTGATTCTGTAAGAATTAAAGTTTGAAATGGAGCTTCTTCAAATTGATCAAAAATATAAACTTTATTTGTTTCTGATAAAACATAAACAAATGAAATTTCAGGATTTGGATGAATTGTTATACTTTCTGGCTGATCTGTTTCAAAATCAGAAATGTAATAAGTGTAAACCCAATTTAAATCAGATGTATATTGCTTAATACATTTATTATTATAATCTAAAACATAAACAAAATTATTTTTATATACAATTTCTGTTGGACTGTCAAATTTATTTGAATCTTCTCTTTTACCAAAATTACCAACAATAAGTTGAATATTAATTTGTGGTGCAGAAATTGACATTTCTAAATTAAATTTATAAATTCTATTTTTACTAGAATCACAAACATAAACATATGAGCCTGTCTCATCTGTGAATGAATCTATTGAAACAGGTTGACTAATTAATGGTTTAATATCTTCAATATTTTCAAATTTTACTTCTTGAGGCATTTTTCCTGCTGAGAAAGCTCTGAAATCGGTTCCATCAATAACTAAAATGTGATCTTTAATTTCTGATATACTGATTATGTCACTGAAGAAAGTATTTGTTGATGTTAATGATCCGCGAATAACTCTATTAGGTTTATCCCATTCAAAAAATCCGTAATCTTTAGTGTTCCATTGTATGCCTCTGGCTGTATATCCTTCTTCCATTCCCAACCAGCCATAAAACAATGTTGGTGAATTGGTGTTGATTGTTTGAGCATTAAATTTCAAATATTCAAAATTATCATATAATCTAGATATTGCAGTATTAAAAATATCTGCATCACCATATTCGTTTGGTTGTATGTTAACCTGATCTAATGTCCAAGTATTTTCTTCTTCGTTTCCAAAATTGAGAACAGTTTCATTTAAAAATCTTATTTTTTCTTGTTCATACTTCGGCCATTCATTATAAATTGTAATTGGAGATTCTAAATTAATTTTTTTAATTTCTCCGGTGTTATAAATAACATCAAAACTAAGATTATATATTCCAGCATTTTGATATGAGTGGTAAACTGTTGCAGAAACATCATCAAAACTTGTATTAAATATTACTTGAGATTCTTGCTCTACATCTGAAGAAGTCGTTTCACCAAAATATGTTTTATATGCGCTAATATAAACATTTTGTGTATTTTGTGGAGTTTCAAATTGAATAAAAATTTGTTGTCCTGTTAAGGCAAAATAGCTTGAAACATAAACTTCTGGAACAACCGTTGTACTATATGCAACTAAGGTTGATGGTGCTGTAGATACGTTTTGGAAAATGACTTTCCATAAATCTCTTTCACCAGTATAGCTATCTAAAACACCAGCAAATGGATATTGGATAGCACTACCTCCATTATAAAGATTATACACATCAGCAGACTCCAAACCTCTGTCCCAGATTCCAAAGGCATCTATTGCAACGTCTCTTGTTTGTCCGTTTATTCTTAATGGATAACCATTAGATATTGCTATATAATCAACCAATGCATCAGATAAAAATATATCATCCGTTATTCTCTTGTTGTTTATATAAACACTTAAAAATTTATTTTTAGCGGACAATACAACATGATTCCATATATTCGGAGTTACGTAAGGACCATTATAAAGAATACCTTGATCATATAAACCACCGTTATCATAAAAAATAATTGGAGATGTTGTTATTGTTATTCCACTCAAAGGATTGGATGATGATGAGTCAGAAGATTTTGTAATAAATGCATCTTTAGATCGAAGTTGATTTACGGGAACATTTAATTTTTCCCAATAAGAAATCGTCCAATCACTTCCAAAATTTAAACCTGTTGTTTGTAAGAAAATACCAGTTACTCCTGCCGATAAAGATTTTCCAATAATTCCCATACCACTTAATGGGTAAGAGCTTAAAGATGGGATTGATGAAAGTTGTAGATTGTAGCCGTTTCCTGTAGCATCAATTCTAGTTCCACTCAATTCTTCAAAATTCCAAAAAGCAACACAATTGGCAGTTAGTGGTAGTGTTGGGTAATTGTCAAAAGTCGAAGATGGTATCTTCACTGGCATCACGCCTGATGCATATAATTTTAAAGTATTAAAATCGTATTTACTAATATTTAAAGGAATAGCAGGATCACCAACCGATAAAATAAATAAATCATATTCTCCTCTCAAAGCAGGAACAAATTGATTTACTTTCCATAATGCAGAAGATAAAGTATAAACAATAATGTTGCCTCGATAAATTTCTTGAACATTTTGTGGTGGGATGGAGCTTAATGGTAAATTATTTTCTCCTGTAAAAAATTGATCAACTGATATTATTCGATTATCGTCCAAATCAATTGATGTTACAGACGTACTAAATGTAAAATTAATTGTATTGTAAGGACGAACACGGGGAGATCTTAAAAATTTTGCAGAGGTATCTGTATTTGTCGTATTAAATGGTAAAGTTTCTGATATTATATTGAATTGTTTTGATGTTAATGTTCCATTTAAATTGGCAAGATATGATGTTCCATTGTATTCTGGATATTTTGTATTGTAACCAATCAATGTAATTTTTAAACCTGATGCTTGGCGTATTTCATTTCTAAGAGGAACCTCAACCAAACCTAAAAACGAACTAATACTTCCAATAAAAGTTTTTTCGCTTCCTGCATAATAGTTGTAATTAATAAAATCATTTTTATTGGCAGAAACATAAAAGCTTTGTGTGTTAGAAATTTTATTATCGTATGCAGTTGGTGAAGAAGCTAATGTATAATTTGATTGTCCTAAGACTGTTAAGTATCTAGCACTAAGACCCCACATGTAGGGAGGATATAGATTAAATCTTAATGGTGTATTAAATATCGCGGATGGTTCTGTATAAATTGTAAATGTAGTAACCGTATCAAATTTTTCAGACCAATTTGGTAATTGGGCTTTTAAAGCACATAGAGTCACGGTTGTAACTTTTATGTTTGAATTGTTTATATTGTAAGCGAATGAAGATATTACTGAAAATCTTGTTGATGATAATCGACTAACTGTTCCATTGTCACTAGAAGCAACCCAACAAAGACTTTGGGCAGTTAAACGAGGAATAACATCTGTGTTTGCAAAAAATCTATAATTGTTAGTTTCATTGTTTGGTCGTGTTAAAATATATTGATTTTTTCTTGTATCGGATAATATGTTATTTGGAAATCCATTGTATGTCACTTTAAAATCCGTATTAAAAATAGATTTTTCTGGGTAATCTGTTATTAAAACAGAATAAGAACCAAATCCTTGTGGGTTATTTCCAAACAAACTAACTTGTAAATTGTGAACCAAAGGTCTTGTATTAAGAAGTAAATTATTATAAGGATT